>JADMIO011204724.1_pt1 | contig 11008 bp, 6 predicted proteins | sample 8958161 | NCBI WGS metagenome assembly JADMIO01 (sample SAMN16585339, study PRJNA669376) | soil metagenome | isolation source: Crop rotation soil | place: USA: Cullars Rotation, Alabama | collected 2011 | reverse complement strand
CTCCGGCCCCGCCACGCGGTAGATCTTGCCCGACTGGCCCGCCACATACAGCTCGCCGGTCCAGTCCTGCCCAAAGCTGGTGGGGTTGTCGTTGAGCTGAAGCAGCGGCGTCACCGTCAGCGAAGCGGCGTGCAGGGCCCAGAATCGCCCGCTCCCATAATCGGCATACAGGTAATAGCCGAGCATCGACGGATACAGGCTGCCCCGGTAAACGTACCCGCCCGTGATGGCGCGCTCGCCCTCATCGTGGTTGTATTCGGTCACCGGCGTCACGTACGGACCCGGGCAGCCGGCCGACAGGTTGAAGATGTGGGTGCCCTCGTAGCAGCGCCAGCCGTAGTTCTCGCCGCCCGTGCTCGCCGCGGATTGGTGGTCCACTTCTTCCCAGTGATCCTGGCCCACATCCCCCACCCACAGGTCGCCGGTTTCCCGGTCGAAGCTGAAACGCCACGGGTTGCGGAACCCCAGGGCCCAAATCTCGGGCTGGGCGTCCACCGTCTGCGTGAATGGGTTACTGGCCGGCACGGTGTAGGTTGCCACGCCCGTCACATTGATCCTCAGGATTTTCCCCAGTCGCAGGCTCAGGTTTTGGGCGTTGTTGTCCGTGTCGCCCCCGCCCCCGCCATCGCCCGGCCCCAGGTACAGGTATCCGTCAGGCCCGAAGGCAAGCTGGCCGCCATTGTGGTTGCGATGGTTCGGGTGCGGAATGTTCAACAGCGGCGTCTCGGTCGGGTCCGCCACATTTGGGTTGCCGCTCACGCTAAACCGCGACAACTGGATGTCGCCGCTGGTATCCGTGTAATAAACGAAGAATTGGCCGTCATTGGCGTAATCGGGGCTAAACGCCAGCCCCAGCAGGCCCACTTCCGCATTCTGGTCCTGCGATCCAGTCACCTTGGATTGCAGGTTGAGGAATGGGGTGCCCAAAACCGTGCCGGTGCCGGTCACGACGCGGATCAGCCCGGCGCGCTGGACCACGAACAGCCGCGCGTCGCTGACCACACCGGTTGACGCCAGCCCCACCGGATCGTTGAGTCCATTCGCGAACGGCACCAGGCTGATCCAGTCTGTGGGCGCAAACGGCTGGCCGCCATGTGGCTCGGCCCGAGCCAGGGCAGCGTCCATCACCAGCAGAGCACCCACAATGCCCGCCACAACCAAACCGATCAGCCACACACGCGCTGTTTTCAAAGGCTCGTCTCCTATGCCGCCCGCTTAATGGCTACCAGGGTCAGATCGTCGAACACTTCCACGCCGCTGGCGTGGGCTTCCACAGCCGCCGCCAGTGTGCTCACCATCACTTGGGCCGGGGCGGCGTGCCGCTCACGGGCGGCCTCCAACACCCGCGGCAGCCCGAACTCTTCATTGTGGGCGTTCACGGCTTCGGTGAGGCCGTCGGTGTACAGCAGCAGCGTATCCCCCGGCTCGATTTGAATTTCCTGTTCGGCGTACTGCATTCGGTCCAATACGCCCAGTGCAATGCCGCGCCCAGCCACCACTTCGGCGCTGCCATCGCACCGAACGAATATCGGCGGGTTGTGCCCGCCAATGGCATATCGGAACCGGCCGGTCGCCGGCTCCAACACGCCATAGCACACCGTCACAAATTGCTGGGAGCGGGCATCGGCCAGGATGAGGTCATTCACGCGGGCCAGCGTCGCCCCGGGGTTGACGCGGGCAATCGCCACCGTTCGCAGCAGTGTGCGCGAGAGTGCCATGAACAGCGCCGCCGGCACGCCCTTATCGGCCACGTCGGCGATGACGATGCCCCAGCGCGGGCCGTTGTCGCCGGGCGCGAGCTCAATGAAATCGTAGAAGTCGCCGCCCACCTGGCGGGCGGCCTGCCAGAAGGCGTTGATCTCCCAGCCCGCCGCCTGCGGGTACGATTGCGGCAGAAAGCTGGACTGAATGTCGCGGCCCACTTCCAGCTCGCGCTCCAGCCGCTCCTGCTGCGCCACTTCACGCGTCAGGCGCGAATTCTCCATGGCCATGGCCAGTTGGTAAGCGATGCCGTTGAGGATGGTCAGCCGCCGGCCCAGCAGCGGCAACGCCTCGGTCACCAGCGCGCCCAGCACGTCGCCCCGGGCGCGCAGCGGCCACACGTAGCAGTCTGGCCGGCCGAACAGCGCCGCCAGCCAGTCGGGCAGCGTCAGGTGCCAGGGTGCCGCGCTCGTCAGCAGTTCGTCGTCTGGCGCCAGCCCCAGGTCGGTGAGCGCGATCAGGCGCTCCGAGAGCGCCTCGGCGGCGGGCCGGTCGAGACCGGTGACGTGCCGCAGCCGGAAGGCGGACGCCAGCTCGTCGTATTGGTAGATGCCAATCTTCTCCATGCCCACCAGGATCGGCGTGAGCCGGGCGACGGTTTCCAGACCGGTATCCAGCAATTGGCCGGCCACGGATTCAGCCACCTGCAGCAGCGCGGTGCTCACCCAGGCCTCTTCCTGTTCCGAGACCGCCAAAATTGCGCCTTCCACGGCCAGCGCGGCCTGGTTGGCTATTCCGCTCAGGAGCTGCACGCGGTGCGGCGTGAAGGGTGTCTCGCCCGCCTGCTCGCCCACCAGCAAGGCGCCCACCACCTCGCCGCGGGCCAGCAGCGGCAGCAGGATCACCACGCCTTCGAAGTGGCCGCGCAAGGTGGCCGGCATCGGGTCGTCAATGCCCAACACCACCGGCTCGCGGCTGGCCAGCATGGTCTCGAAGCCCGGCCAAGTATCGTCCTTGATTTCGTGCGGCAGCGCCTGGTCCAGCTCGGCGGCCGTCAGGCTGTCGTCGCCGCCGGCGTAGGCCGCCAGCCGCCACGTGTCGTCCTCGGCCAGCAGGATGGCGCACCGGTCAACCCCCACCAGCATCGGCGTCAGCCGCGCCACCGTGTCCAGCACCTCGGTCAGCTCCACCGAGCGCGCGGTGGCCTCGGCCACCTGCAGGAGTGCGGTGCTGATCCAGGCCTGCTCGCGCTGCGCCGTGTAGCGCCGGGCGTTGTCGATGGCCACCGCCGCCTGCGAGGCAAACGTGCTGATCAGCTCGACCTCGCCCTGCGGAAAGTGCGGTTGGTTGCCATGATCCACCACCAGGTAGCCCAGGTGCTCGCCGCCCGGCACCAGGGCGGCCGCAAGGCAGGCATGCGGCTCTGGCAGGTTCATCAGGTCGTGGTATTGGTGCTGCTCGTCCACCTCGCCAAACGATAATATGGCCGGCACCTTGTCGCCGGCCTCGAAGCGCTTAATGGCCAGGGGCTGGCCGATGGCGTCTTCGATGCCGGGCGCGCCGCGGCTGGCCTGCAAGATCATCTCCCCGGCATCGTTGACGAGCAGGATGGAGGCCGCGTCGTAGCTAACCACCTTTGCCAGCCCATCCAGGATCAGGTCCAGGACGTGATCGAGCTGGAGGGTGGATGTGAGCGCCACGGATACCTGGCGCATGATCTCCGCCAGCCGGCGGCGGCGCCGCTCGAATTCGAACAGGCGCGCGTTGCGCACCGCCACCGCCAGCGTATCGGCCAGGGTTTGCAGGGTGCGCGCGTCTTCTTCGGAGAAGCAGTTGGGGATATCGGCCTGGACGTCGAACACGCCCACCAGCCTGTCGCCCGTCATCATTGGCGCCGCCATCTCGGACCGGGTGCTGGCCAAACCGGGGCCGGCAATGTAATCAGGGTGCTGGCTTACGTCGTCTACGCGCACGGCTTGCCGGCTGCGCCCGACGAGCGAGATCAGGCCGCGGCCATCCAGCCGGTAGGTGAGCCCCTGGATGGCATTGCCCACTGTGCCCTCGCCGATGCCGGCTTGATACACCAGCCGGTCGTCCTGGGCCAGGAAGATGCGCGCGCACTTGTAGCCGAAGCGCTCATTGACCACGTCGAGCACTTCGTCCAGCAGGTCGTCCAGCTCCAGCGTGGTGGCCACCGTCCGCGACACCTGCGCCAGCGCCGCCAGTTGGTCGGCCCGGCGCTGTTCGGCCGCCGCGCGCTGGCTGGCCTGCTCGAACAGGCGCGCATTCTCCAGGGCTGCGGCTGCCTGGTTGGCGACGATGGATAGGCGCCGGTGCTGCTCCTCGCTGAACGCGTTCGGCTGCCGGCTCTGGACGGCAATGGCGCCCAGCGCCTGGTCGCCGCGCAGCAGCGGCACGAAGATGCCTGAGCGCGGCGGGTAGGCGGCCTCGTAGCGCGGCTTGGCCGGCAGGCTGGCGGCCTCGCGCTCGAAATCGCTCACCAGCAGGCTGCGGCGGCTATCACGCAGCCAACCGATGAGGCCTTCGTCACCGGCCGATAGCCGGAACTCGGTCACCGGCCGCGGCTGGCCGTCTTCCACCCAAATTAGAAGCCGATAGCGGTCGTCCTCGAACAGGCCGAGCTGGAAAAACTGTGTGTCGACAATTTTGCCGGCTTGCTGATAAACCGCCTGAGCCAGTTGCTCGAGGTTGAGCTGGGTGCTGGCGATTGCCTGGCCGATTTCGGCCAGGATGCCCAACTCGCGCAGCCTCCGCACCAGCGCCTGGCGCGTCTGCCGGCGGCGCAGCAGCACCCAGGCCGCGGCGCCCAGCGCCAGCACCAGGATGAGGATGTAAAGCGCCATGCGCTGGTCCACGGTGCCCGGCGCGGCCTGCGGCAGAGGAATATGGGAGGCTGGTTCGAGAATGTCGCTGGGGCTCACGGCGCGATTCTACCGGCAGGCAGTGCGCGCGTCAAAGAATTTCGGCGGGCTGTTAGTCCTGCCCGGTCAAACGACTGATTTCCCCTTGGGGCAGCCAGACCTGCATGAAAAACACAGGTCCTGCGTCCCTCGAAGCGGTCCTTCGTCCTTCGTCTTTCGTCCTTCGTCAGCAACTCCTGCCCGGCCCGTCAGGTCTTCCTGTTCGAATAACTCGCAGCGGCCTCCTCCGTCGCCGCGTAGATCTGAAAGACCTGGTCGAAGCCCGACATCTCGAACACCTCGCGCACCCGCTCGCTGAGGCCCGCCAGCCTCGCATCTCCGCCCAACAGACGCGCTCGCCGCACGCCGCTCAGCAGCGCCTTGAGCCCGGCCGAAGCCATGTAGGGCACGCTGGACAGGTCCACGACGATACGCGACCGGCCCGCGTCGCACAGATCGTTCAGCGCATCCTCCAGCGCCCGCGCGGCCGGGAGGTCCACGCGGCCGTCGAGCGTAATCGTCCAAACTCCTGGGTCGGCTGCGGCAACTCGAAGAGTCATGCGGAGTGGCTCAAGTATTCGATTAAGAGCTGGGTGGTGTTGAGAACGCCTTCCATGTGTACCCGCTCGTAGTTATGGCTGGCGTCCACGCCCGGCCCCACCAACGCCACTCGCACATCGCCGCCCGCGCGCCAGAAGGCTTCGCCGTCGGAGCCGTAGAACGGAAACACATCCAGCTTCACCGGCAGGTCCGCCGCCTCGGCCAGGGCCACCAGCCGCTGGCGCAGCCGCGCGTCATACACGCCCCCGGAGTCCTTGATGCAGATGGTGACGTTGAACTCGTCCGACTCCTGCCCCTGTCCGATAGCGGCCATGTCCACCGCGATGAGCTCCACCATGTCGGGCGGGAAGCCCGAGGCCCCGCCGTGGCCAACCTCTTCGTAATTGCTGAACAGGATCGTCGTCCGCTGGACCGGTTTTACCCCCGCCGCCGCCATAGCGGCGACTGCCCCGACGATGGCGGCCACGCTGCTCTTCCCGTCCAGGTACCGCCCGCGCACAAACCCGGTCGGCCCGGCCTCCACCTTCGGATCGAAGGCCACGAAATCGCCCACCTGGATACCCAAAGCGCGCGTTTCCTTCGCCGAGGTCGTGCGGGCGTCCAGGCGAACTTCCATATTCTCGTCCTCGCGCTTCATCGCGCCGGTTTCCGGCCCGTGCACGTGGCTGGACGATTTCGCGATCAACAGGCTCCCGCGCACCTCGGCGCCGCCGGCCGTATAGACCGTGCAGCCTTCCGATTCTACGGTATTCCAGTGAAAGCCGCCCACCTTGGCCAGCCGCAGCCGGCCGTTGTCTTTGACCTCCTTCACCATTGCGCCGAGCGTGTCCACGTGTGCCGTCAGGCCGCGCGGGGCGTCGTCGGCCTGCCCTTCCCACTCGGCCACCAGGCTGCCCTTCTGCGTGCGGCGCAGAGTAAGCGGCAGGTCAGCCAGGGCGTTCTCCACAAAGTCCAGGGCCCGGTCGGTGAAGCCGGTTGGGCTGGGCGTGTTGAGCAGCCCAATCATGAACGCCTTGATCTGCTTCAGGTCCGGCCTTACGGTTCCTGGCATCCGCGCCTCCTAGGGGGTGGTACCGCGCTCACGGTGCGATAAATCGAAAGCGATCGAGCGCCACCGCCGGCACCCGATAGGTCCCCCCGAAGTAGCCCGCCACCGTGCGCCGGGCGCGCCCTACGCCTCGCACCCCGGCCAGCGCCTCCACCAGCGACTGATCGAACCGCAAATTCTCCACCGGGTGCGCCAGCTTTCCGCCTTCAATCCACCACACGCCGTCGCGCGTCGTGCCGGTGACGGTGCAGTCGTGCGGGCTCAGCAAGTTGACGTACCAGAAGCGTGTGATGTACAACCCCCGCTCGACCCCTGCGATCAAGTCGTCCAACGCAGCCCGGCCCGGCTCCAATGCCAGGTTCTCCGGCAGCGGCCCGTCCCAGTCCTCATCGTCGTAGGGCTGGGCGTGGCCGGTGGAGTGGCGGCCGGGCTCGCGCGAGGCGGTCAGCCGGTCGTACACCGGCGAGAGCGGCACACCTTCCGTCACGATCGGCACCCGCCGTTTGGCCACGCCCTCGCAGTCAAACACCTGCGGCACCCCGTCCGGGTCGAGCGCGTCGTCCACAATCGTTACCAGCGGCGAAAGGCATCGCTGGCCCAGGCGTCCGTTCATCCAGCTCCGCTCTTCCTGCAGCGCCAGCGCCCCCATGCCCGCTTCGGATAGCGCCTCCAGCAGGCTGGCTACCGCATACGACTCCAACACCACCGGATACTCGCCCGGCACAGCCGGCCGCGGGTCGCGGCTGGCCACAGCGCGCCCTACGGTGGACCGGGCCAAGGCCTCAGCCTCCATCTGCTCCAGCCGCCAGCCGGTGGCGTGCCCAAAGGCCGAGGCCCGCGCCTCGGGCTGCTCCACCACAAAGCTCAGGTCCACCTCGGTAGCCGGCTCGTGCGCGAACAGCCCCTTCGAGTTGAGCAGCGCCAGCGTGCCCGCGCCGGTGCTGAAGGCCCCCGACGCCAGCAGCCCTTCGGCGCGCGCAGTATCGCAGATGCCGGCCACCGTTTGCGCCCGCGCGTCCGGGCGCATGGCGGCCACCTTCGGATCGTAGGCGTCGGCCGCCTCATAATCGTCCAGCCCGCTTTCGGTCTCACTCGTGAGGCCGGGCCAATTCTTATCTTCGGTGGCATGCCGGGCCAACTTGCAGGCTTCGGCCACCACCCGCTCCAGGCCGCCCGCCGACAAATCATTCGTGCTGGCGCTGCCCACCCGGCGGCCAAATACCGCCCGTACTTCCAGGCTGGCGTCGCGCTCGCTCACATTTTGGTGGATGACGTTGTGGGCGAAGCGCGTCAGGGCGGTCTGCGAGCTGTCGAGCACCGCTTCGGTTTCATCGGCCGGCGACAGGCTCAGCACCGTTTCCAGCAGGCGGCGAGCGGGCTCGGCCTCAATCAGCCCGGCCGTGGGCTCGTCCAACCATCTCAATTTCGGGTATCCTGGCTCGGTGTCAGCGCGCGGCGCACGTTCGGCGCCAATCGGGCGACATTCTACCCCAATGTCACCGGCGCGCCCGGCCCGCGCAGCCGCCCCGACGGCCGGCCCACCAGCACCCCGCACAGGCCGCCGCGCTGCGCTACGTTCACCACCTGTTTTTGCGACGCCCGCCCCAGGATAGACAGCCCATAGCGCGTGGGCGCCAGCCCCATGACGGTGTAAAACGGCTCGTTGCACACGTCGCCATCGTCGCCGAACACCGGGAACTCGCCCACCGGGATGCGCGCCAGCCGCTGGACCACCCACTGACCGTCGCCCTTGGCGCTGTCGGCCAGCGCGGTTTCCAGCGCCGCTTCCCATTCGCCGGCGGTGGTCGAAGGGCCGATCAAAACGCCGTCGCCGCCATACGAGCGGTTAGGCTTGATCACCAGCACGTCCTGATCGGAGCGGGCATATTCCAGCAGGCTGCCGGGCTCGCCATCGGGCAGCGTGGTGCGCCGGTCGGAAATCACCCGTGTCCACAGCACGTGCCGCCGGAAGATCTGGCGTTCGTCCGCCGTGAAGTACTTTTGGGTGAACTGCGGGTCGGTCAGCACCTCCCAGCAGCTCTTGTGGTCGAACTCGCCCGCCAGCGATGAGATCATGCGGTTGGTCTTGAACAGCGCTTGCATCGGGCCCAGGTCGAGCCCTTCCTCATCGTGGAGTGCCAGCAGGTCGCCCACCTCGTAATCGCGGTAAGCCACGTCCACCCGGTCGTCCTGGTAATACACTTCGCCGTTCTTCAAGCGCAGCTCGGCCGGGTCCGCGTGCATCACCGTCATGCCGTGCTGGTCGCGAAAGTAAGCCGCCAGCGCTTCCTGCTCCACCGGCCCGTCGCCCGAGTACTTGGGCTCCACGAAACACAGGTTGCGGCCGGGCCGGCCGATGCCGTCGAGGTGGTCGAGCACCTCGTGGATGAACAGCTCGCGCAGGTCCTGGCCGGCTTCCAACGAAAGCCCAGGGTCGTAGGCCTGCACCACCGGCATCACCACCTCGGCCAGCATCTGCTCGCACACCGGGATGATGTGCAGCCCGCCCACGCCCGAGAGATTGGGCTCCATGAAGTGGAGCGAGTCTTTCCACATCGGGCTGGTGAAGTCAATGACGGCATCCAGCCGCCCGATGACGGGGTTCTGCTCGCGCTGGCTGGGCCCCCAGTAGTCCCACAGCCATTTTTCCTCAGGCGGCGTCAACGGCACGGCAGCTCGGATGCCGAAATCCTGCACGTACAAGTCCGGCAGGCGCTTCAGCGCATTGATCAGCGTCAGCGAAACGTAGTGGAGATAAGCAAGCTGGTCGGGCATGATGCCGCTGGGCCGGAGCATCACTCGGATGGCCTCCAACACGCCGTCGCGCATATAGGTGAGGCTGCGCTTAAAAGCCTCGTCCGTCATGCGCTGATCGAGCTCAACCAGGGTAGCCGGCGGCAGCGCATAAAATGCCTGTCTCACCCGGCTGTCGAGGCTGTAACCGTGCAGTCCACGTTCTTCGGCGGGCGTCAGTGACCCGGCCATGCGGCGCTCCTTTGGGGGCGAGTGAAAACGTGCGGTTAGTGTAGGCCAATCGTGGGAAGCGTCAATGTCAAAAGACGGTGGTACACTCGCGCGAATGGCGGCCCGGTTACCCCTCGACGGTCACAGTCTCACCCACAGCGCCGTAGCCGAGGCCGCCCGCAATCCGCAGATCCAATTCAAGTTAGCTGATGACGCCCGCGAGCGCATGCTCCAGAGCCGCGCCTGGGTCGAGGCGCTGATCGAGCGCGGCGAGCCGGTCTACGGCCTCAACACCGGCTTTGGCGTCTTCTCCGACCGGCGCATTTCCCGCGCCGATACGCAGCGGCTGCAGCGCAACCTGATTCTCAGCCACTCGGTGGGCCTCGGTGAGCCTTTCGCCGATGAGGTGGTGCGCGCCGCCATGCTCATCCGGGCCAACACCCTGGCCCTTGGGCATTCAGGCGTTCGGCCTGAGATTGTCGACACGCTCCTGGCGATGCTGAATGCCGGCGTCACGCCTATTATCCCGTCGCAGGGCTCGCTGGGCTCGTCGGGCGATCTGGCCCCGCTCTCCCAGCTCGCGCTAACCCTGTCGCGCGACGAGGCCGGCGATCTCGAAGCCGAGTCCGGGCGGGCGCGCTATGCCGGCCAGGAGCTCAGCGGCCAGGCCGCCATGTCGGCGGCCGGTATCGAGCGGCTGGTGCTCGGACCGAAGGAATCGCTGGCCCTAAACAACGGCGCAACCTTCAGCACAGCGTTGGGCGTTCTAGCGGTTCAAGACGCGCGCCAGTTGGTGGCCGCCTGCCAGGTCGGGCTGGCGTTAACGCTTGAAGCCCTGCGCGGCTCGCTGGCAGCTTTTGATGCGCGGCTGCACGCCTCTCGCGGCCATCCGGGCCAGTCGCAGGTTGCGCGCGCCATCTGCGAGCTGGTCTCCGGCAGCACACTCGTGGGCGCCGCCGGCCGCGTGCAGGACGCCTACTCCATCCGCTGCGCGCCGCAGGTGATGGGCCCGGCGCTCGACGTGTTGGATTTTGCTTCTGGAGTCTTGGAGCGCGAGATCAATTCCGCCACCGACAACCCGCTCCTCTTCGACGGCGAAGCCATCTCCGGCGGCAACTTTCATGGCGAGGCGGTGGGCCTGGCGCTGGACTATGTTGCCATCGCCCTGGCCGAGGTCGGCGCCCTGTCCGAACGCCGCACGGCCCGGTTGATCGACGAGAAGCTCAACGACGGCCTGCCGCCAATGTTGGTGGGCGGCGCGGCGGCGGCCGGCCTGCACTCGGGCCTGATGATGCCGCATTACACCGCCGCATCCCTGACCCTCGAAAACAAAACCCTGGCCTCGCCCGATTCGCTCCACTCCCTGCCCACCTCCGCCAACCAGGAAGACCACAATGCGAACTCCACCACCGCCGGCCGCCACCTGCGCCAGATCGTGGATAATGTCCGCCGTATCGCCGCAATCGAGCTGTTCACCGCCGCCCAGGCCGTAGACTTGCGCCGGCAGCAGATGCCGGAAGCCCAGCTCGGCCAGGGTTCTGCCGCCGCTCACGCCGCCATCCGGCGCGTGGCGGGCTTTGTGGACCACGACCAGCTTTACGGCCCGGCACTCGAAGCCATAGCTTCCTTAATCCAAACCGGCGGCCTGGCCAGTCAGGGGTATGAACGCGGATCGTAAGTTTGTTTTTTTCGTGGGGCGGTGACCGCCGGTGATACCGGTGACCCCGTTGGGCAATTCTTTTTTTTCGCGAGGTGGGAGATGGCCCCCATCCCCGTCCCTTCCCCCGTGGCAAAAGAAGCCACAGGGGAAGGG
>JADMIO012785053.1_pt1 | contig 11009 bp, 10 predicted proteins | sample 8958161 | NCBI WGS metagenome assembly JADMIO01 (sample SAMN16585339, study PRJNA669376) | soil metagenome | isolation source: Crop rotation soil | place: USA: Cullars Rotation, Alabama | collected 2011 | reverse complement strand
CTTTCCCGGCGGGAAGCCGCCTGAAACGCCCGCGACGGCGAACGAGCCCGCGGCTGCGGCGCCGGCGTCCGCGGCCCCGGCGACGTTCGCCGACCAGGTGGCGCAAGGACAAAAGCTCTACGGTCAGTACTGCGCCAACTGCCACGGCGCTTCCGGCGAAGGCGGCAAGGCGCCGGCCGTCGTCGGTTTGAAGACCGGCGCTCTCCCGCTCGATCCGCCGCCGACCGCGAAGTACCGAAAGAGCCAGTTCAAGACCGTCGCCGACATCGCCGGCTTCGTTGCCAAGAACATGCCCGCAGACGCGCCAGGAACACTCACCGAAGAACAGTACTTCAGCATTCTCGCGTTCGACTTGAAGGCGAACGGTATCGATCTGGGTGACAAGAAGCTCGACGGCGCGCTCGCCGGGACCCTCGACGTTCCGAGGTAAAGAACTCGCCGCCGTCTACCTGCGCGGCTTCGTTCGCTTGCGTCCCGCGACGACGTGACCTTCAAGGCCGTCGAGCATGATTGCCAACCCGAATTCGAAGCTTCTTCGCGGCGCCGCGGCGTAGCCGGCCTCGGCGCTTCCGAGCCGGGCACGTAGCCGTGGAAACTCCTTTGCGACTTCTTCGGCTTTCGCCATGCTCTCGCGGAACCGCTCTTTCGCCTCCGGGTCTCGCTCGAGCTTCCTCTGGAAAGAGGAGGAGGCGGCCGGACCGAGCGCATTGCCGACGACGAACGTGAAGACGCTGGTTGCTGCCTGGCTCGCCCGCGCGGGCGTGAATCCGGCCGCTTCGTAGACGGCCAGGCCGTGATCGTCGAAACGAGCCTTGCCGGGGCCGAAGACGACGAACGCCCCGAACGCTTGAACGAGCCACGGGTGGCGGCCGAGCATCGCGAAGAGCTCCGTGGCCATGGACTCGGCCGCCTTGCGCCAACCCATCGCATTCGGATCGGGCAGCTGAATCTCGTGCCACGCCCGATCGCCGGCGAGGGCAACGAGGTTTTCCTTGCTGCCCACGTGCCAGTAGACCGCCGTGGCCGCGGAGCCGAGTCGTTCGCCGAGCGCTCGCATGTTCAGGCCCTCGAGTCCTTCTTCGTCCAGGAGCTCGAGTGCTGCGTCGACGATCCGAACGCTCGTGAGCGTATCGCGCGGCATCGAGCCAACGATATCGCGCGCTTGAACGATGTTCAAGAATCCGCTTGCACACCGTGCAAGTCGTGCGCATGTTGACTTGAACGATGTTCAAGTCGTCCGATTTCCTCGAATCCGCCGCCATCAAGTTCGGCATTCCCGGGGTTGCGGTCGGGGTGTGGGTGGACGGTCGCGAGGCCTACGCGTGCTACGGCGTGACGAGCGTCGAGAACCCGTTGCCCGTCGACCGCGACACGTCGTTCCTAGTGGGCTCGGTGACGAAAACGTTCACGGCGACCGCGCTCATGCACTTGGTCTCCGAGGGCAGGGTGGACCTCGAGTCCCGTGTCCGCCAGTACGTTCCAGAGCTCGTGCTCGCGGATGAGCGAGCCGCCGAAGAAATCACCGTGCTCGAGCTGCTCAATCACACAGCCGGGCTCGACTGGGGGCTCATCACGGATACCGGAGAAGGTGACGACGCACTGGCCAAGTACGTCGCGAAGATGGCCGCGCTCCCGCTCGTCGCGCCGCGTGGCGCTCGATCGTCCTACAGTCAGGCGGGCTACAACCTCGCCGGGCGCATCGTGGAGAAGGTCACCGGGCTGACTTTCGAGCGCGCCGTCACGACGCTTCTCATCGAGCCCCTCGGGCTGTCGCATAGTTTCTTCGCGCGCGACGACGTCATGACGCGTCGCTTCGCCGTGGGCCACAACCGGGCCGAGGACGGGACTCTGTCCGTCGCAAGACTGTGGCGGCGCGCGCGCGGCGATAACCCGGGCGGTGGGCTCGTATCTTCGGCGGCGGACCAGCTTCGGTGGGCTCGCTTTCATTTGGGTGACGGCCGTGCCGAAAACGGTGTCGCCGTGCTGCCCGTCGACTCGCTCCATCGAATGAAGGAGCCGACGGTCGAGCTACGCGGCACCAATCTCGGCGACGCGATGGGAATCGGCTGGTTCTTGCGCGACGTGGATGGCGCGCGCACGATCGGGCACGCCGGCTCGGCCAACGGACAGTTTGCAGAGCTCCTGCTCTTGCCGGAACGCGACTTTGCCGTCGTCTCCATGTCCAACGCGGGTCCGAATGGCATTCCGCTGAACCAGGCCGTCGTTCGGTGGGCGCTCGAGACGTATGCCGGCGTCATCGACCGAGATCCGAAGCCAGTGCCGTACGACGAAGCGCGCACGCGAGAAGTCGTCGGGGACTACGAGAACGAAGTCATGACCCTGAGCATCCGTGCGAAAGAAGCCGGTCAAGAGCTCGAGGTCCGGGTGAAGCCGGAGATCCGCTCGGCGGCGGACAAGGAGCTCCCTCCGGACCATTCGGCGTTCGACTTCGGATTCCTGCCCGGTGACCGCGACGAGTACGTCATCACCTCCGGCGCGTTTCTGGGGCTCCGCGGCTTCTTCTCCCGCGGCGACACGGGCGCGGTCGCCGGCGTGGACCTTGCCGGACGAGTGTTCAGGCGACGTTTTCCTCGAGTCAGGGAGAGCGCGCGACGGTGATGTGGCGCAAAATCTCCGTGATCGTCAGAGCCCGCTCATAGATCGCAATTTCGTCGACCTCGCCCGCAAAGAAGCGCTGCGTTTCGCCCGAGGCGCGCGCGACCGCGAATAGCGACGTGCGGTCGGAAATGGACCCGGTGATGTCCTTCGTGCCGGCGAGGGTGCCGTCGACGTAGAGAGCCGTGGTCTTTCCGTCGAACGTCGCGGCGAGGTGCGTCCACGTCGACGCCGCGATGAGCGGCCCGAAGATGCCCTTGTCGTCTCCCGGTTGATCGTATTCGAACGCCGTCGTCGCGATCTCGCCCGTGCCCGGGTTCGGGACCATGTACAGAATGTAGCCGTTCCTTTGCGGCACCGACCCTTGGAGATTTCCCAGGATGTGCTGGAAATAGTCGCCGCCGCTGGATGCGCGCCGTACCCAGCACTCGAGGCTGAACGCCGCGCCGCCGGTGAAGTCGAGCGCACGCGGATCGGATGCCATCGCGAAGCTCGACGTGCCGTCGAAGCCCATCGCGCCGTCGTCACCGTGCGCGAGCGCGCCGGGCGCTCCGAGCGTATGCCCCGTCCCCTGGAGCACGAGGTCGTTGCCGCCGCCGGTCTCGTCGGGAACACTCAGACCGCTCTTGATTCCCATGCGCCAGTACACGAACGGCGCGTCGCCGAGGATGACGGCTTCGTAGGTTTGCGCGACCGATCCTTCCATTCCGGATTCTGGAACGGACGAGTCGGACACCGCCGCGTCGCCAGGGGCAGCTCCACCCGACCCCGGACGCGTACCGCCGGACCCGGCCCGTGCGCCGCCAGACCCGGCTTGCGTGCCGCCGGAGCCCGATGCGGCACCTCCGGATCCCGATCGTGCACCGCCGGATCCCGATAACCCGCCGCCGCCCCCGGCCGCATTTCCGGCGCGTCCTCCCGTCGTGCGATCGCTCGAGTCCGCGCGCTGCAACCCGGAGTCCGGGTCGTTTGCTGCGACGAAGGCGTCGGAGCACGCCGACGCCGCCGCGCCGAGAACGAGAGGGAGAAGAAACGCAGCGCGAAGCTGCCCAGGGTAAGGCATTCCGGAACCCTACCTGCTCGAGCTCCTCGCGTCGACTCAGGTAAACCGGTTCATCCGGTGCAGTCGATCGGACAGCAAACGCATCATGTGCAGCGCGAAGAACGGCGTCTGCTCGGTCAGGAAGAGAACCGCTTTTTCGTGATCGGTACGACGCGAGTTCTCGTTTGAGTGCGAATGGTCGCCGAGCGGGCCTCGTCGTCGATGACGGCCATCTCGCCGAAGATGTTGCCGGGGCCGAGCACCGACACCACACGTTCCGAATCCTCGATTTCCCCCGCGACGCGCGCGATTCACGGATTCGGGGTAAACGTGCTCCCCACGAGCGCTCCCGCGGCGAAGTACGTCCCCGTGCTCGACGCCGGAAGGATGTCGTACGTCGCCTCGAAGCGGTATGGAACGAGCTCCGCCGAGCGGACGACGTGGGAGTCGTCGAGTTTGTTTCCTCGGACGAGATCGCCGAAAGTCCTGCCGTCGGCCGTGGGGTGCCCCGGACTGATTTCCAGCACGGCACCGCCGTCGAGCACGACGCGCACGACGCGATGGTTCGTTACCGGCGTGTTTCCGGTCCTGAGCACGGGAACGGCGATGATTGCGCCCTCGTGGACGCTGTAGACGAGATCGCCGGGGCGGAGCGACGCGATCGGCCGGTCGCCGCTCGGCGTCGCGATGGGAGTGTCCGGCGCCGCGCAAACGGGGCAACAGAACTGGCAGTACGACCATTGCCAGACGCCGCCGCGGCACACCATCGGAGCCGAACAATCCAGGCTGCACGAGGCGTCGGGCGTATCGCACGCGCTACCGGCTTGCGGTATCGGATACGGGCATCCGCGAGCGGTGAGGTCGGCGCAGCTCCACTGGGGCGGATCGGCGACCTGGCAAATGGGAAGGGGCGAACCACCGACACATCCGCTGCACGAGCAACGCGTGCCCCCGTCGTACCAACAAGCGAGCGACGTGTCCGAGCACGTCGAAGCACTTGCGGGTGCAGTTGGCGGGCAGCCCGCGGGTAGTAGCGGAGTGCACCGCGGCGCCGTGATTGCCCAAACGCCGTTGTCGCATAGCGCGGTGGTTCTGCAGCTGGGACGTGGGTCGTCTCCCCAACTACAGTGGGCGGTAGGCACTCCCAGGAATTGGCCCGCCGTCTGCGTCCAGGGCGGAGTGCACGGAGCTCCGTTCGCTGGCGGTGAGCTCGGGCAACCGGTGCTTCCAGCCTGACCGCCCGTCGACAGGCCGCCTCCCGCGCCGGAAGCGCCGCCGCTCGACCCTCCCGCGCCGGACGCTCCGCCGCTCGACGCGCCGCCGTTCGAGGCTCCGCCACTGGCAGCGCCGCCGCTGGACGCACCACCGCTCGGAGCGCCGCCGTTCGCCGCGCCGCCGCTCGCCGCACCGCCGCTCGAGCGCCCACCGTTCGGAGACCCGCCGTTCGACGCTCCTCCGGTGCTCGAGCTGCCGCCGCCCGTCGTGCCGGCGTCTTTTCCGGAAGGCGAACCGGACTGAAAGCTGCTCTCGCTACTGCACGCCGCGACGAAGAGCGAAAGTGCGCCCAAGCTCAAGTAGTGATTCTTCACGGTCTCACTCCTCGTCCTCCAACCAGAGACGCAATATTGTACTTCAGACGAGTGCCGCCCATACGCATCGAGCATTGACTCTCGCTTCTCCGGATGATTCCCTGCGCCCGGCGTGCGCGAACTGCCGTTCGGTGACCCGGGCGATGCATACTGATGGTCCGATTTCACCTGCAGGCGCCCCGGTAGGGCTGCGGGTTCTTCTCGTCGAGGACGACGAGCTCGTGCGATTGGGGCTCGGGCGAATGCTTCGTCAGTGGGGCGCATTCGTCGACGAAGCGGGAACGGAAGAGGATGCGATCCGGTGTCTCGCGCAGGAGCCGGCGCTCATCGTCACGGACGTGAGGCTTTCCCCGGGAGGTTCCGGGCTGAACGTCGTCGCCCGCGCCATGCAAGCCCGTCCGGCGCCGACCGTCGTGGCGATCACCGGAGAGGCGACACCCGCCGAAGCGTTTCGGCTCGCGCAGCTCGGCGTACAGGCTCTAGTGACGAAGCCGATCGATCAGGAAACATTCATGGCGACGATCGAAGCCGTGCTCGATCGCGCGCCGGACTTCGACGTGCAGATCGCGCGACAGGTCGGCCACCGTTCGTACGGAGAAGTGCTCGAGCAGGTCCGGCGGGCAATGCTGGAAGAAGCACTCGCTCGCTCGGGCGGAAATCGAATGCGCGCGGCGAAGACGCTAGAAGTCACGCGTCAGGCGGTACAGCAGATGATTCGGGATCTGGGAGTCGCCGCACCCAAAAGGGGGGGCGTCACGTAGGAAAGGAATGGAACGTCATGGCAAAGAAGAAGAAAGCATCGAGCAAAGGCGCTTCGGCCAAGAAGGCATCCACGCCCCGCAGGAAGCGCGCGGGATCGGGCCGGGTCAAGGCGAGCGGGGGAGTGCCGCTTCCGAAGGTCTTGCTCTACTACACGAAGGGTCTCGCTCCTTACGCGATCGCTCTGCAGAAGGCCGGTATCCTTTCGGGGCCCGCGGGTAAGCAGTCTCTCGCGCCCGAAGTGAAGCAACTCGTCGAGGCGCTGCATATCGTCCTCGCCGGCGGCGCCGTGACCTCGCTGAACGTCTCGTCCGACGGTGCGAACGAAGCCACGCGGGTCGAGCTCGATCGCGATCTCGGCCGGGCAATCCGCGCCACGAATGTCATCCATGACGGACGGGTCGACGTCTTCTACGGATGACGTAGCCGTTTCGGTCCCATGAGACCGCGTGCAATCGATCGATACGACGAGTGGCTCCGGTCGCTCGACCCCGCGCGCCGTCAATCGACGACGACGGTCTCGTCGTTCGTGGGAGTCGCCGTCATTGCCATGGCCGGGATGGCGGTGACGGCGTACCTTCCGGGTCCGCGAGAGCTCTTTCGTTTTCCTTTCTGGAAAGGCTTCGCGTGGCTCGTCCCGGCGCTCCTCCCGGGGTTCGTCATGGCGCCGCTCGACGCGCGCGGCGGTCTGTCGCTGCGCGCGTTCGGCGCGTTTTCACTGGTCGGAGTCTTTTTCTTCCAGGGATTCATGTGGTCGCTCGTGCATCTGTCGGCGATGCCCGGTGCGACGGTCATGGCGGCCTTCCCGGTGCTGCTCGTTTCTTTTCACGGATATCTCTTCCAATCGAGCTTTCGATATCCCTTCGCGCTCGCCGTCTCCGCGGCAGCGCTCGTGCCGGCGCTCGTTCTCGCTCCCACTCCCGAGCATCGATCCATCCTCGTTCTCGCGGGCGTCATGGCTCTCTCCTCGCACGTGCTGCTCGGCTACTACTCCGGCCTCGACGCATCCGCGCGCGAGCGGCAGGATGCGCTGCGGCGCGCCGTCGACGCTCAGATCCTCGGCGACAGAACGCGGGAGGTCGCCAAGGTATCCGAGGCTCTCATGGAGCTTCGCGGGCGCCGGCACGACGCGGGCAACGCTCTCTCCGGACTACTCTTGAACCTTCCGCGGTTCGTGAGCCTCCTCGAGCACGAGTGGACACCGGAGGAACGGAAGGAAGCCGGCATGCTCGGTCGAGCCCTCCGTCAGAGCCTCGAGCGCTTGAAGCAGATCCTTCTCGATGCAGCGGCGCAGGACCGAAAAAGCTCGCCCGAGGCCGTGGAGGTCCACCCTGCGGAGCTGCTGCAGGAAGTCGTGGGCGAAGTCGGCCGATTGCATCCGCGAGTAAAGATGGCCGTTCGGCCCGCGAACGGTGCGGATCACGTGCGTTTGCGGTTCTTCGGGGGTGCCGAAGCCCTACGTCGGTCCCTGCACAACCTCGTTCTCAACGCGTGCGAAGGGGACGGCCGCCGCGGCGCGACGGTAATCACCGTCGAGCTCTCGCTCCAGGAGGAACGGCAAGAGTTCGTGATTCGGTTCGTGGATGACGGTCCCGGTTTCCGTGAAGGCCAGATCTTGTCGCGGTTCGACCGCCTCGAGACGACGAAGCCGCACGGCACCGGACTCGGTCTCTACACGTCCTCGCGGGTGCTGTCGGCGAGCGGTGGGCGGTTGACGCGGGAAAATCGAGGGGACGGCGTCGAAGGGGCGAGCGTCACGATGTACCTCCGTCTCGACGCGGGGCTCTCGTGAGCGGCGCGTCCATAAGAAGGTCGGCGAGACGACTTCTCGCCGAAGCGAGCGTCTCACCGCCCCTCGGTCGAATCCTCACGAGGGTGCTCGATCAGTGCCACGAAGACCTCCTGCAGTTCGTGTACGAGGCGGGTATCGACGCGGCCCACGCTCGCGAAGTGATCCTCGAACGCGGAGCCGTGGTGGCCCTTCTCGCTTCGGCCGTTCAACTTTGCGACGACCTTTCCGACGGCGACGCGACGTACCTGCGCGAGCCCCGTCGTGACGGACCGCTCGCGCTCATGGTGCTCCAGCAATTGGTCGTGGACAGGGCACTCTGCTCGCGGGTACCGGATGCGGCGCTTGGGCTCGTCTCCAAGAACCTGCTCGAAGTCGGATCGGCCCAGTACGTCGAGCTCCACACGAAGAAATGGACGCTGAAGCTTGCCCGTGAAGTTGCCGAGGGAATCAACGGCGCGCAGCAAGCCGCGTACCTGGATCTGCTCTGGTGGGGGACGCCGCTCGTCGATCGCGCGAGCGAGATCGGGGGGGATCTCGGTTTCGCGGTCCACGTCGTCACCGACGCCCAATCGGAGGATAGACGCTTCACGTCGCTTTCGGCATCGCACCGCGCGCTGCTTCTGGCCGATGCACGGGCCAGATGTCGCCTCCTGGTCGCCACGGGGCTAACCTCCGTGACCCGCCGCGCCAGCGCTCTCTATCGCGTACTTTCGAGGCTCGGGGCGGCTTCGGGCAGCGCAAGGAAACTTGCGTTGTCCGGGGTGTGATCGAGGCGTTAACACGGGGGCATGGCGTGCCCCGTCCACGAGCTCGCGGCGGTCGAGCCCTCTTGCCAGCGAACGCTGGTTTCGCCCGGCGCCCCGGACGAAGGGGTCACCCTTCCGCCGCGAGCACTCGGGCGAAAGGACGGTGCGACGACCGCTGACGCCATCGAACGCTTCGAGGACCTCGGTGAGATCGATCGGGGGGGAACGGCGAGCGTGCGGCTGATGTTCGACCGCCAGCTGAAGCGCACCGTCGCGGCGAAACGGCTGCGCGACGACCTACAGGGGAACGAGGAGCTCATGAAGAAGCTAGCCAGGGAGGTGCAGATAGCCGCCCAGCTTCAGCATCCGAACATCGTCGCGGTCCATGACCTGGCCTTCGACGCGCGCGGCTATCCGTACATCCTGATGCAGCACGTGCGCGGCTCGCGCCTCGACGTGGTGCTTCGCGAGGTCCACGACGGCCAGCTCGATGACGACGTCCTGAAATACCTCGTCACGCTTGCTCTGCTCGTGTGCGACGCCGTCGTCTATGCGCACGATTGCGGGATCGTGCACGGCGATATCAAGCCCGCGAACATTCTCGTCGCCGGAGAAGAGCAGCTGTTCGTCGCCGACTGGGGTCTCGCGATGTCGTACCGGCGGTCGCCCGCGGAACCTCACGACGTCGCTTCGGAGCACTTCCCGTTCGGAACTCCGGCGTACATGGCGCCCGAGCAAGCGAGCGGCCGGGTCGACGCGATCGACCCGCGCACCGACGTCTACGGAATCGGAGGCGTCCTCTATCACATGCTCACCGGCTTCTCGCCGCACGAAGCGACCGACTCGAGTCGCGCGCTCGAGCTCGCGAGGAAGGGGCATGTGCGGCCCCCCGGGGAAGTGGCCATTTGGAAAGATCTCCCCGCGGGTCTCGTGGCGGTGACGCTCAAGGCGCTGGCGCCCAACCCGGGAGATCGTCATCAGAGCGTGAGAGAGCTGCGAGACGAGCTCCGGAAGACGTGCGGCGAACATCTGCCCCCGCCGACCTGGCGCTTTACACGCGGCAACTGCGTGGTGCGGTGTCACCAGGAAGTGCACGACCTTCTGATGCTCGTCGAGGGAACATGCCTCGAGATCGCGACGGACGACACCCAGGGGTATCGCCTCCGCCGGCTGAACCCCGGGACCCTGATTGGTCGTGACGCGCTTCTGTCGCCGTCTCGGGCAAAGACGACGGTCATTGCCATGGAGGACGTCGTCGTCCGGGTCGTTTCCCGTGAGGAAATCAGTCGGGAGCTCCAGCGGTGCCCGTGGCTCGCCCCGCTCGTGCGCGGCGACTCCAGCGAGAGCGTCATCTGACGCGAACGAATGCTAAGATGCCGCGATGAGCATGCTTCGCCGCGGATTCTTACTTCCCATCGCTGCCATTGCCATGGTCTCCGACTGCGGAGGTCGCGTCATCGAAGGCGGCGCAGCGGGCGACCAAGCGACGGGAGGCGAATCCGCGGGAGGCGGATCGCACGCGGGTCGACCCGGAAATGGCGGTGTCGCGATCTCCACGGGCGGGCGCAAAGCGGGTACCGGCGGGATCCGGATGGGCACGGGTGGACAGGGCGGTTTCGGGGGAGTGTTCGGAGCGGGCGGGCTCGTCGGAACCTGCAATCCTTCCTTCTGCCAGGGAACCCCCAACGGAAAGCCGTGCTGCATGTCGCCGAACGGACCGTGCGGCGTCGATTACGGCTCGGGTTGCGGTGCGCCGGGGCAATGCGTCTACGACTCCGATTGCCCTCCGGTCCCGGCTCCGTGCCAGCCGTGTCCGGACGGAAGCTGCGCCGCATACCAGACGCGATGCGTTCAGAACTACTGTTCCACCGTGTTCGACGCCTGCCCGGCAGCTGACGTCTGCACGCCGGGCTTCTGTCCGCCGGTCAACAACGGCAAGGGATGCTGCATCTCGTCCGTCGGTCCGTGTGGAGTCGACTACGGAAATGGGTGCGTGCCGCTTTGCACGCAAAATGACTGCCTCCAGCCCGATCCGTCCTATGCGTGGCGTCAGGGTTGTGTCCCTCCGGTCTGTCGCGACGCAGGACCGACGTTCCGCGTGTGCAGAGGCGCATCGAAAGAGGTCGTGGGCGCCCCCTGCGCGTCGCCCGGCGAGCTCTGCACGGTCGACTACGGCTGCACCGAGGTGCTGATCTGCGCGACGCCTTACACCTGCCCCATCCCTCTCTGAGGCGTGTCCCGTTCTCTGGACGGTGTCCGTGCCGCGGGCGTCTCGTACGCGGATCACCGCTGAAAAATAGGGTGATTTGCGGCGGATCGCCCGGGTGGCATGCCGGGTGCTTTAGGGGCCCACATGAGTACCTCCGTGACTTCCTCGGCTCTCCGTCCCGTCTTCCTGTCGGTTGCGTTCGCCGGCGTTCTGCTTTCCCTCGCGGGTTGCAAGACCAGCGCCCCTTCGCGCGGCG
>JADMIO011736252.1_pt1 | contig 11009 bp, 13 predicted proteins | sample 8958161 | NCBI WGS metagenome assembly JADMIO01 (sample SAMN16585339, study PRJNA669376) | soil metagenome | isolation source: Crop rotation soil | place: USA: Cullars Rotation, Alabama | collected 2011 | reverse complement strand
TGCAAAGTGTTTTTACAGCAAGCGACGGTGAACCGGGTAAAATCATTGGAATTGATTAGGATTTTTGATAATTTGACATTAATCAATCCTAGATTCAATGAAAAAGCCAATCTACTTTTTGCTGCTGCTTATTGCCGTGAAGGCCTCAGCGCAATTTGAAACTTTTTCGAAACGCACAGTGATCTCGGGTCTGAATAAGGCCTGGGAAGTTGTATACGGTCCCAACGATTCATTGTGGGTGACGGAAAACTCAGCTTATCTCATTTCAAGGATCAACGTGGCCAATGGTGCGAAAACAGTATTGGTCGATCTACGGGCAACAGATCCATCGATCAACTTTACGGCGGGTAGCGGTACACAACCACAGGGCGGTTTGATGGGCCTGGCGCTCCACCCGAATTTATATTCATCGGACCCGGTTGTGAGAAATGCCAAGCCGTGGGTTTATGCAGTCTATGTTTATGAAAGGAACAGTTGCCCGGGCACTAATACTTCGTGCGTGTTCACCACCAAGATCGTTAGGTTCGATTATCATGGCAACACATTATCCAACCCTACGATAGTGCTGGACAATATCCCGGGAAGCAGTGACCATAATTCAGGTCGTCTTATCATCGGCCCCACCATAGAATCGGGTTCGGATGCGGCGCATACGCAATACAGGTTATATTATACGATTGGCGATATGGGCGCGGGCCAGTTTTTGAATACGACCCGTGCTGAAAATGCCCAGAATGTTGATGTGATGGAAGGAAAAGTATTGCGTATTAATACCGAATCCGATGGGGATGCTGGTTTGGGCGCATGGGTACCTAACGATAACCCATTCTATAATGGAGGAACTATGACACCGCGTGACTACGTATATTCATTAGGTCATCGTAACCCGCAGGGTCTGGCATGGGGATCCATAGGAGGTACTTCAATGTTGTTTAGCTCCGAGCAGCAGGACCGAAGTGACGACGAGGTCAACGTGATCCATGGCGGCATGAACTATGGTTGGGATAAAGTAACCGGTTATTGCGATGGAAACGTAAATGGGTACAAGATTGGGCAGACAACAAATCCCAACGAACAAACTTTTTGTTCCGGTACGCCTACCTATGTTGATCCTATCTATGCTACGTTTACCGAAACGGCAGCAAACATGGGCGCACTTTATGCGCAGTCGGATAATAATCAGTGGCCCACCATTGCCAGCTCATCGATCGATTTCTATAGTCAAAATAAAATACCCGGCTGGCACGAATCTGTTTTAGTGTCATCATTAAAACAGGATAAGGTGTACCGGTTAAAGCCCAATTCAACAGGAACAGACGTCCTTACTCTTCCCAATGGAAAAGATACGATGTCATATTTCCGCGGTGATGGTAACCGTATTCGGCGGATAAGAATTCATCCAAGTGGTTTAAAATTTTACGTGGCAAGAGATGCAGGGTCTATCATGGAGTATACATATACTGGCGTTACGCTGGCATCACAGTTTACCAGCTTTGAAGGCAAACTGGTCAGCAGCGGTGTCGTAGAGTTGACATGGACGGCTGAAACGGACCAGATGCATGATTATTTTGAGATCGAAAGGTCTGCGGACGGAAGCAATTTCATAAGCCTGGCTAAGAATACTGCGCCACCGTATAAATATATTGACCAGGGAGTGAAACCAGGATCGAATTATTACCGGATCAAACAGGTTGACAAGAACGGTAAAGAGATATTCAGTAAAACAATAAAGATCGTCTTCGATCCTTCCAGGGCGGTTGTCAACGTCTTCCCCAACCCGGTAGCAGACCGGTTGAATGTAAGGATCTCAGCAGGAGAGCGGACGCAGCTAAAGATACAGTTGTCAGATGTGGAAGGCAAGATCATCTACAAACGTTCCAGCACGTTTGAGCCCGGTACCAGTGACATAAAGATAGATATGCTCAAGATGGGCGCACAGGTTTATGTCCTGCAGGTGATCAACAGCAATAACGAAGTTATCCTTACGCAAAAGATATTGAAACTTTAAACTCAGATAAATAGTGTAGTGGCTTCATAAGATGCCTTCCTGCAAGGGAAGGCATCGTCATTAAATAGGAGATAAAGTTTGCTCTATTTGGATCGGCAGCGTCGCATCAAATCGTGATCTAGCCTTTCCATGCAATTCAAATTATCTTTGCAGAATGTACACGTTGAAAAAATCGTTGGGGCAGCACTTTCTGAAAGATGAGAACATTTCCCGGAAGATCATTGAAGCGCTCAGGCAACGTCCATTTTCGCAATTGCTGGAAGTGGGTCCAGGCGGAGGGGCATTAACAAAGTACCTGGTGCAATTGAAGGACATCGATTTCAAGGCGGTCGAACTGGACCAGGAGAAGGTGGAATTCTTAATAAAGACTTATCCTGATCTAAAAGATAAGATCATTCATCGCAGTTTCCTGGATATTGAAAAACCCTTTACCGGTCGGTTTACCATCGTAGGTAATTTCCCGTACAACATTTCAACCCAGATACTTTTTAAGATACTTGAATGGAAGGACGACGTGGAATGTATGATTGGTATGTTCCAGAAAGAAGTGGCGCAACGTATTGCTGCCGGCGAAGGCAATAAGATTTATGGCGTGACGAGTGTACTTGTCCAGGCTTTTTTTGATGTGGCCTATTTATTTGATGTTGGAGAAGGAAGTTTTAATCCGCCGCCCAGGGTCAAAAGCGGGGTGATCCGTTTACTTCCGAAAGCAGAACAGGTACTTCTGAAAAGTGAAAAGGATTTTTTCCTGCTGGTAAAGACGGCTTTTAACCAGCGGCGAAAAACGCTGCGTAATGCAGTCAAAAGCCTGTTTACAGAAACGGTACTGGCTGATCCAATATTTAATAAAAGGGCTGAACAATTAAGTGTAGGACAGTTTGCCGAACTAACCTTTAAAATGAAATGAGAAAAGTCATTATCACCGGGAGGTCGCATGATTACCTGCCTCAACAATTGGATGCAAGAGGATTTGAAGTCATTAATAATCCTGGCATCACTTATGAAGAATTATTCAGGATTATCCCGGAAGCTGAAGGGTTGATCGTCACTACCAGGATCAAGATTGACAAGGCGATGCTGGACGAGGCAGGCAGGTTGAAATGGATTGGCAGGCTGGGTAGTGGCATGGAACTGATAGATGTGGCGTATGCTGAAGGGAAAGGAATTAAATGCGTAAGCAGCCCGGAAGGGAATTGTATGGCGGTAGCCGAGCACTCATTGGGATTATTATTGAACCTGATGAATAAGATTGATCTATCATTCCGGGAAGTCAAACACGGCCAATGGCAGCGAGAGCAGAATCGGGGTATTGAATTGACCGGGAAAACTGTTGGGATCATTGGTTTTGGTAACACGGGAAGTGCTTTCGCGAAATTGTTACGGTCATTCGAAGTGACAATACTGGCTTACGATAAATATAAGTTTGGTTTTGGTTCAGGTTATATTAAAGAAGCAAGTGCAGAGCAGATAGCCCGTTATGCCAATGTGATAAGCCTTCACGTTCCACTTACTGAGGAAACGTTTCACATGGGGGATAGAGTTTTTTTTAACTCATTGCAGAACCGGCCGTTCTTTCTAAATACGTCACGCGGGAAAGTGGTGAGCAATGAAGCCGTCATCGAGGCAATTAAAGAAAAAAAGATTGCGGGGGCGGCACTGGATGTTCTGGAAAATGAAAAACTGGATTCTTACTCTGCTGAGGAGAGAAGACAACTGGACTGGTTACTAGAGCAGCCCAATGTCATCATAACGCCGCATATTGCGGGCTATAGTCATGAGGCCACGTACAAGATGGCAAAGGTGTTAGTCGACAAACTGTTTGAAGAAAAAAAATAGCGCCATCGTGAAATGGCGCTAATAACGTTTATTGTCATTATCTCCAATGACCTCTTCTCCAATAATAACCGCCGTTTCTTGGTTCCCAGCTTCCGCTTATCCATACTCTTGTACCAGGTCTGGCCCAATGTCCTTCTCTCCAGTAATACCGCCCGTTCCGTACGCGCCAGTCGCCATCGATCCATACCCAGCCGGCACCGGGAGAAACTGGTCTTGAATAATAAGGAGCTTCAGGGCGGGAACTTACCACCAACTCGCTAGAACCGCTACATGAACTGAAAAAAATCATTGCGCTTACAATGAGTGATCCCAGGAACATATGCCTTTTCATAATAGTGCTGTTTAAGATTATAAATTATGTTCATGGCGGCCCTGACAAAAATGGCCAAGAACTATGCCACCGCAAAACGTGTTCAGTGTCAATTCGTTGTAAGGGTTGGTTGGGGATAGTTTTGGACAAATCAGAATTAGTTCGTTATCTTTGCAACAATAAATGCAACGCTTCAGTGAATTTCTGAGGCGTTGTTGTTTTTTTCATTTTTACCAAAGGAGGGCATATGAATAATCTTCAATATGTGACTAAAGAGACCCTTGATCAGATGAGATTGGAGCTTCAAAGAATGAAAGCTGTGGATCGTCCGGCGGCCAGCCGGGCTATTGCCGAAGCTCGTGAAAAAGGAGACCTCAAAGAGAACGCGGAATATGATGCTGCCAAAGAGGCACAGGGACTGCTCGAGGCAAAAATTGCGGCGCTCGAAGGTTCCCTTGCCAACATCAGGGTGCTGGATGAATCTACTATTGATACCAGTAAAGTGTCTATTCTTACCAAAGTCACATTGACGAATGTTAACACCAAAAAGCAGGTCACTTACCAGGTAGTCAGCGAAAAAGAGGCCGATCTTAAGGCCGGTAAGATATCTGTGACTTCACCGATAGGCAAGGGCATTTTGGGAAAGCAGGTAGGAGAAACTGCAGAGGTGAACGCGCCAGCCGGTGTCATCCAGTTCAGGATCGAAAAAATAACTGCATAATTCCAAATAATTGATGGTTGACATTGCTCCTCGATCCGGGGAGCAATTTTTTTAGCAGCCTTTTAAATCGATAACTTGCTGCAAGTTTAAATTACGTCTCATCAAAAAAAATTTAATAACCAGGATCCTGCAATTCCTGGTAAAAGGATTCAGGAAGCTTAAAACCTTTGGTGGTATGACAATATTTTCAAAGATCATCGCGGGGAAAATCCCTTCTTATAAGATCGCTGAGAGTGAGAAGTTCTTTGCGTTCCTTGATATTTTTCCTTTGCGGGAAGGGCATACGTTAGTCGTTCCGAAAAAGGAGATCGATAACCTGTTTGATCTTCCGGAGGATTACCTGAAGGAAATGCTTGTATTTGCGCGGCCCATCGCCAAAGCGATTGAAAGATCATTTGATTGTAATCGATGCGGAATTAGTGTTATCGGGTTAGAGGTCCCGCATGCGCATTTGCACCTTATGCCGATCAATTCGGCTAATGATTTGAATTTTACGCAGGCAAAGCCAAAGGCGCCGGAGGAGCAGTTAAAGGCGGCCCAAAAGAAGATCCTTGGAAATTTGGTGCAATAAAGAGAGCAGTGAGGGTTAGCTATAACCAATGGGATTCCTGTTCATGATATCGTGTTGGATATATCCCCAATATAAATACATATCCAGGTGTTCGTTGGGGCTTCTAAGTTGATTGTTCGTTGAAGCTTTTATTTGCTCATTGTTCTGTGGGGCCATATAATTTGGTTATTCTTTTGAGTATAATATGTTCACTTGTGTGTTAGGGCAGGTAAATCTTAAATTGTCAGTTAGAAGCTATATGCTCAAGGCTTCATTTAGAACCTGTATTTGTTGATTGTTCTTAGAGCCAGTGCATGTTCGGTTGGTCTTTTAGTGCGGTATTGATTTAATTGCCCGTTAGGGCCTGTGAATATTGTCAGTTAGAAATTGTATATGTTCATGTGTTCTTTTTGGAACCGAGTTGTTAATTGTTTTCAGAGCTGTAGATGTTAAACTGTTCTTTAGAGGCGATATGATGATCAATTTTCTTTGGGGAAATGTCAGATGGTTCGTTGTAGACCCTGTATATGTTCAAATGTTGTTTTAGATGCTCCCCGACGGAGATCGGTGGCCCGCTTGGGGCCCTCCCCGGAGCCGCCTCCCTCCCCCACCACACCACCAGCCAGCGACTTCGTTTAATAATAGGAGACTACCCGGACCTTTTAGATCCGGACCACCCCAAATAAATTAACAGCCTTCATGTGGCACTGTCTCACGAATACGGATAAATAGAGCAATCGAAACGTCAGCTAACAATTTCTTCCAAGGCAAATATCACTCAGACTCTTGCCAGGACCATGGGAAAAAAACAAAATATTGAGAGAAAAAAACAGTCGGCGAATGTTGTTCTAACCTTCACCACGTCCTACCGGATTACTACCCTCGCAGGATTTTTCACCACAAACTCACCCCAGCCATTTTTCTTTTTTGCAGGCGGTTTTTTCGCTGGCGACAACTCAATGGGCAGCTTACATTGAAAATGATGGCAAATAGCAACAGCCAGCGCATCGGTCGCATCCAGGTGCCTGGGTCTCTCCCTGAGCGACAATAAATGCTGCAGCATCTTCCAAACCTGCTCCTTATCCGCATTGCCGTTGCCGGTGATAGATTGTTTGATCTTTCTTGGGGAATATTCAGTGACTGGCAGCCCCGCATTGATCGCAGCAGCAATTGCCACTCCCTGTGCCCGCCCAAGCTTAAGCATACTTTGTACATTTTTCCCGAAGAAAGGAGCTTCTATGGCAAATTCATGTGGGTTATATTTTTTTATCAGCGCGATAACCTGGCGATGGATCATTTGCAGGCGTTCATAATTGTCTTTTTTAGCCGACAGCTTTAGCACACTCATTTCCACCAGCTGCATCGAAGTTCCAGTGACAGCGATAATGCCATGTCCCATCACAAGCGTACCGGGATCAATGCCAAGGATTATTTTAGCGGGCTTTTGCAAAGGGACTTATTTTTACACGATATATGAAGATTAACAAAAGTATCAAAATCTTTATCAACTATTTTTTAGGTCCGATATTGTTTGCATGGCTATCTTATTCTATTTATCTACAAATCAAACGTCAGCCCGACCTGGACAATTCATGGCAAATGATACGTTCATCTTTTGGCAGCGCAAAGGTCCTGTTCCTTGTTGCCACTTTCCTGCTGATGATCGTTAATTGGGGTATCGAGGCGTTCAAGTGGAAGATCGCCGTCCAAAAAGTACAACAGGTAAGTTATACGACCGCCTTCAAGGCCATCCTTTCCGGCACTTCTTTTTCAGTTACGACGCCCAACCGGGTGGGGGAGTACCTCGGAAGAGTACTATATATGAAAGAAGGGAATCGCCTAAAGGCAATCTCACTCACCATTGCAGGAAGCATGAGCCAGCTGCTGGTTACGCTTGTGATGGGGCTCACCGGGTTCTTTATCCTCAGGCGCCCAATAGTTAACGGGGATATTCTTGGCAACTCATGGATCCAGGCGGTCGTTTACGGAGCTTCAGCAGCAGCGCTGGTTTTAACAGTATTTTATTTCAGGTTGTCGTGGATAATCAGGTGGATAGACCGGCTTCCCCGGGTGAGGAATTACGCCTGGCTGCTGCGGGGTCTCGAAGAATTCAATGCAACGCTGCTGTTGCAAATCCTGTCTTTATCACTACTAAGGTTTTTTGTGTTTTTGACACAATATTTCCTTTTGTTTCGTTTATTTAATGTAGATGTTTCGTGGTGGCAGGGATGTTGGGCGGTGAGCGTCTCTTTCCTCGTGATGGCTGTTCTTCCCACCATCGCCTTGTTTACCGATCTGAGCCTTAAAGGCAAGATAAGCCTGGCACTGATCGGGTTGTTTAGCAGGAATGAACTCGGCATCTGGGTCACATCGGTAACTATCTGGGTTATCAACCTGATAATTCCCGCCCTGGCAGGTAGTTTATTAATTTTGGGTATAAAAAGAATATTTAAGAGCAATAATGATGAAAAGATTTAAACTGGTCGGGGTGTCACTGCTGGCATTAATGGCCTTTACGAAACGATCACAGGCGCCTGCTGAAGAATGTGCCATCAGGAACACAGCCTTCAATGCCGGGGAAAAGGTATCTTATACCGTCTATTATAATGTAACAGGTCTTTATTTTAAAGCAGGGGAGGCCACTTTCACCAATACTCTTGAAACGCTCAACAACCGCCCGGTTTACCATATCGTGGGGGAAGGCGCAACCACGTCCTCTTACGATTGGGTGTTTAAAGTAAGAGATAAATACGAAACTTATATCGATACGGCGACGATGCAAGCCCTGAAATTTATACGGAATGTGAACGAGGGTGGCTTTAAGAAATACCAGAACGTCACTTTTAATAAAACGGCGAACACGGCCGTAACTAATGACGGTGTATTCAAAGTGCCCGCATGCGTACAGGATGTCGTAAGCTCGGTTTTCTATGCCCGTAACATCGATTTTTCGAAATTAAATCCCGAAGACAAGATCGCTTTTTCGATGTTCCTCGACAATGAAGTCTACAACATGTACATCCGCTACCTCGGAAAAGAAACGATCAAGACCCAGTATGGCAAATTCAATACAATAAAGTTCAAACCCCTGCTGATCAAAGGGACCATTTTCGAAGGCGGGGAGAAAATGACCGTCTGGGTCACCGACGATGCTAACCACATTCCCGTTCGTATCGAGAGCCCCATCGTAGTAGGAAAAGTAAAAATCGACATGATGGGATACGAGAACATCCGTCACCCGCTGACCTCGCTGATCCGCAGAAGATAAGAATCCCGATACGGGTAAGAAATTCCGGAAATCGGAAGGCAGAGCAGGATGTTCAAAAGAAATGGATAAACCCAGGGACTTCAGGCTTCCAGCCTAGATTTCCTCCAATCTAAAGAATTCTTTCGGTCGAATGCCCTTCTCGGTTAGCTGGAGATTGCAGCATTCGTATTGAGGGTCGTGTTCAAAGAACAGTACATAATCATTCTCCACCGCTTCTTTCAGGAAAGATTTCTTTTCATTCAGGCTGGTCAAGGGAAACATATCATAAGCCATCACGTACGGGAGAGGAATGTGGCCCTGTGAAGGCAGCAGGTCAGCCATGTATACAAGCTTTTTGCCTTTATACCTGACCATTGGCAGCATCATCGAATCGGTATGGCCGTTCACAAAAAGGATTTCAAAGCCGTCCAAAAAGCCTGATCGGTCCAATGCTTCACCGCTGGAAATATGGCGATGGGAATCCTGCTGGACAAATTGCAGCCGCCCACTTTGTTCTATTGGTAATATATTTTCCTTGAGGAAGGAGGCCTTTTCCCTGTCGTTCGGATGTGTGGCCCAGTTCCAGTGAAACCTGTTGCTCCAGTAGCTTGCATTCTTAAATGCAGGCAGCAGTTCACCCTCCTTATTTATGATGCTTCCGCCACAATGATCGAAATGAAGATGGGTGAGGAAAACATCGGTAATGTCGTCACGGTGAAATCCATGCTGCGCTAAAGACTTGTCCAGTGTATCTTCTCCATGCAGGTAGTAATAACTGAAAAATTTTGCATCCTGCTTATCGCCGATACCCGTATCGACCAGTATCAGTCTTTTCCCGTCTTCTATCAATAAACATCGTAAAGCCCAATTGCACATATTATTTTCATCGGGCGGATTGATTGTTTTCCAGATGCTTTTAGGAACCACGCCAAACATCGCGCCGCCGTCAAGCTTGAAATAGCCGGTATTGATCGTATGGAGATTCATGACTTCTTTTTCGGTTTTTGTTTTGGAGGTACTGGCCTGGCTACCTCTACGTTTTTTCCCCTCGGTAATTCTGCGGGTGGTTCGGGCAACTCATCTTTTATTCCTTCTGTTATGGGGGCTACTTCAGCCTTCCGCTCCTCTTTTTGTTCTCTTTCTGCTTTCTTCCTTGCCCTTTCGACCATCTTGATCATGTTTTGAACTATCAGGAGAGAGATCTTATTTTTTGAATTGACGGGGGCCACTGTAAATCCCTTTTTCCTCAGCAATTCGATCACCCCGAGCTTTCCGCCGAGATGACCAGCACCTATCGCAAAAAAAGAACGCTGTTCTTTCACGTGTTTTTCGATCGAGTCTGCCATCGTCTTATTGCGGTCGTCAAAAACAACTTGCCGGTAGGTGGGATTTATGTGTTCAATGTTCCAGCTGATACTATCCATTCTTTCGTCAATGTAGAATTGTCTTAGCTTTTCAGTAAGGTAAGATTCCGCTTCCAGGCCGAGCGACGTATCGCGCAACCGCGCGCCAAGAATCTCATAAAGCATATTGAATTGCAACAGGTATGTTTCGAGCCCCCTGGTCGGCTTTCCCAGGGAAGCAGCATGGCCGGCAAGCATCATATCCGGCACCGTCACACCTTCGTCCTTTGCATATTCGGTACCCATTATTTTCTGGCTAAACTGGATGAACTGGTCTGAGCTGTCGTAGGCAAGATGGACCTTATATTGATCGTTTATCCTGTCAATAAACCGTTTCCAGCTATCGGTTTTCTGGACGGAATCCATCCACCTGAGCTTTTCCCTGAAAAATCTCAACGTTCCCGTATCCGTAAAAAGAGATTGATGGAGAAAGTCCACCTCGTTGTAGAAAACCGCAGTATGCTGGATCGCATCGTAAACGGAATCGCTATAGACAATAAACTTTTTCTGGGGAAGATGTATCGTTCCAAATAAATACGAGGGACCCTCGAGATCTGTACCATCAATTCTCCATAGTAGAGAGTTGTTATTTGGTTGCTGGCCCGGCGCAAATAACCAGGGAAAAATAAAGACGATCGATAAAAATTGTTTCATAGTGCAGGTTGTTTCGCTCAGGCTGTCTTTGTTTCGGCCGAACGTGTATAGAATAGCAATAATAACCCAATGATGAAAAATACCATTAAGGCAAGCACCGAGGTTCTTTGCGAACCCGTAAGTTCATTGATGAAGCCAAAGCTGAACATCCCGATCACGATAGCCACTTTTTCAGTTACATCATAAAAACTGAAGAATGAAGCCGTATCTTTTGTTACAGGCATCAGCTTCGAATACGTTGAGCGGCTCAGCGATTGAATGCCACCCATAACAAAACCCA
>JADMIO010556700.1_pt1 | contig 11009 bp, 7 predicted proteins | sample 8958161 | NCBI WGS metagenome assembly JADMIO01 (sample SAMN16585339, study PRJNA669376) | soil metagenome | isolation source: Crop rotation soil | place: USA: Cullars Rotation, Alabama | collected 2011 | reverse complement strand
GTCCGCGACAAGCTGCCCGAAAGCTTGAATGTCTCGCTCGGCGTCGCCCGGCGTTTGCCGTTCACGCGGGCGGCTGTTGCTCGGGCGGCCCGCATTGGCGCGACCGACTTCGCAAAAAAATTCATTGCCGGCGAAAATGTCCCGCAGGTTCTGGCTGCCGCCCGTCGCGAGCGCGAGCGGCATCGCGCCTTCACGCTCGATATTCTCGGCGAGGCGGTTATTGCTGAAGTCGAAGCCGAGCAGCATTTTCGAGCCTATATCGAGCTGCTCGAATCGATCGCGCCGCAAGTCAAAAAGTGGCCGGCCGATGCTCAAATCGATGCCGACGACCGCGGTCCAATCCCGCGCCTCAATCTTTCGATCAAATTATCGGCTCTCGACAGCCAGTTCGATTGCCTAGATGCGGAAGGCACCGCGCGCCGCGTCGGCTACCGTCTGCGCGAGCTTTTCCGCACTGCCCAGGGACTGCAAGCATTCATCAACGTCGATATGGAATCATACGACAAAAAGGCTCTCACCCTGGAAATCTTCAAATCCATTCTCAGCGAGCCCGAATTCCGCGACTGGGCCGATGTGGGCATCGTCTTGCAGTGTTACTTGCGCGACACCGAGCGCGATGTCGTCGCGCTTCGCGATTGGGCGCAAGCTCGTGGCACGCCCGTCTGGGTTCGCCTCGTCAAAGGGGCCTATTGGGATTACGAGACGATCAAGGCCCGCGCCAACGGCTGGCCCGTTCCCGTCTTCCAGCAAAAGTGGCAGAGCGACGCCAATTTCGAGCGCTGCACGCGATTTTTGCTGCGCAACACGGCTCATCTGCGTCCCGCGCTCGGCTCGCATAACATCCGCTCGCTCGCCCACGGCATTGCCACCGCCCAAATCCTGCAGTTGCCGCCAGCCGCGCTTGAGCTGCAAATGCTCTATGGCATGGCCGACGCCGAAAAGGACGCCCTCGTCCGCCGCGGCCAGCGGCTCCGCGTCTATATGCCTTACGGCGAGCTCATTCCCGGCATGGCCTACCTCGTCCGCCGCCTCCTCGAAAACACCTCCAACGACTCCTTCCTCCGCGCCGGTTTCATCGAAAATGTGTCGGCGGAAAAGCTGCTGCAAAATCCCGCCGATACCGCACCACCCGCTATCAGCCGGGAGCAAACCTGCTCCCGGAGTCCCGCCAACGACGCCACCATCTCGAAACGCGCCGTAGGGAACGCTCTCCGTGGTGTTCCGTCCGCCGCGATTGCGTCATTAACTGTACGCTCTCCGCTCGAAGAACTGTCGCCGGTAAAAATAATGCCCACTTTCACCAATCAACCCCCCATCGACTTTGCTATTCCCGAAAACCGCACTGCGATGCAATCCGCCCTGGCCGACGTCCGCTGTCAATTCGGCCGCCATTTCCCGCTCTTCCTCGGCGGACAAAAGATCGACACTCCAGAGCGCGGCGAATCCACCGACCCCGCCGACAAAACCCAAATCGTCGGCACTTTCTCCCTGGCCGAGCCAGAACACGTCAGCCGCGCCGTCGCCGCCGCCAAAGCCGCTTTGTCCGATTGGCATTCCCTCGGCGCCGCCGGCCGGGGCCGTTACCTCCGCAAAGCCGCCGCCCTGATGCGCGAGCGCCTCTTCGAGCTCGCCGCCTGGGAAGTCTACGAATGCGGCAAACAGTGGCGCGAAGCGACGGCCGACATCGATGAGGCTATCGATTTTTGCGAGTTCTATGCGACGGAAGCCTTTCGGATGCAGGGCGAACAAGGAGTCGATGCCCCCGGCGAGGAAAATCGCTTCGAATATCTGCCCCGCGGCGTCGTTGCCGTCATCGCCCCCTGGAATTTTCCGCTCGCGATTCTCACCGGCATGTCCGTCGCTGCTCTGGCGACCGGCAACACCGTCGTCATGAAGCCGGCCGAGCAATCGTCCGTCATTGCCGCTCACCTCATGGAGATCTTCCGCGAAGTTGGCCTGCCCGCGGGCGTTCTCAACTACCTCCCCGGCCGCGGCGAAGTCGCCGGCGCTGGGCTCGTGGAGCATCCGGACGTTGCCCTCATCGCCTTCACCGGCTCCCGCGCCGTCGGCCTGGCCATCAACGCCAAAGCCGCCGAAGTCTCAAAGGGAAAAGGCGTCGTCAACGTCAAACGCGTCATTGCCGAGATGGGCGGCAAGAACGCCATCATCGTCGATAGCGATGCCGACCTGGATGAGGCGGTTTCCGGCGTGGTCAAAAGCGCCTTCGGCTATCAAGGCCAAAAATGCTCGGCCGCGAGCCGGGCGATCGTCGTTGGCGATGTCTATGAACAGTTTTTGAATCGCTTGGTCGAGGCCACCAAGAGTCTCAAGATTGGTCCAGCCGAGGACCCTTCCACGAGTGTCGGCCCCGTCATCGACCGCGAGTCTTACGAGCGCATCAAACGCTACCTCGACATCGGCAAAACCGAAGGCCGCGTCGTGCTCGCGATGGATCCCGGCCCGCTGGCCGAAAAAGGCTGGTACATCGGCCCTCACATCTTCGCCGACATTCAACCAACCGCCCGCATCGCTCAAGAAGAGATTTTTGGCCCCGTCCTCGCCGTCATTCGAGCGGCCGACTTGACCGAAGCCTTGAATATCGCCAACGGAACCGACTACGCCCTCACCGGTGGCATCTACAGCCGCAGTCCCGCCGCCCTCGACCGCGCCCGCCGCGAATTCCTCGTCGGCAATCTCTATCTCAACCGCCCCATCACTGGCGCGCTCGTCAACCGCCAGCCCTTCGGCGGCTTCAAAATGTCCGGCATCGGCAGTAAAGCCGGCTCCCGCGACTACCTGCTCCAATTCGTCATTCCTCGCACCATCACCGAGCACACCGTCCGCCGTGGATTTGCCCCTCCGGCGGAATTGGGTGAGTAGGGGATTGCAGAATCGACTCAAGTGCTGTGGTGCTAATTGTTTAAGTGCAATCGGTCACCGCTGCAGAAACGTTGCGGTTTATGCCGATAATACCGATTGTTGACTTTGATTACTAACATATGTAAGATTCGCGAACTCAGATTCAAGCAATCGAAGGTCCACGGAAATGAGCCGAGCTGCTGCCATGCTGATTCCGCCTGCCAGGCCCGTCGGACGCGAATTGCCACTACTCCGGCTCGTCGTTCCGCCCAGTGAACCGATCCAGCAAACGAACAATTTCAGCGGCCCCTCGCAAAAACTCGTGCTGACCGACGATCTGAAGTCCGAAATCAGCCGGGAAAACGAGCGGCTGGAAACGGCTGAGCCGCAGGAGATCTTGCGCTGGGCTGCCGAGCGATTCGGCCAGAAATTCACGATGGCGACCGCCTTCGGCCCGGAAGGCATGGTCTTGATTCACATGCTGGCCGAAGTTGCACCGCAAACGCCCATTTTCAACCTCGACACCGGCTATCAATTCAAAGAAACGCTCGAATTACGTGAGGAAGTGAAGCGGCGGTACGGTATCGAGGTCGAGTACAAACGAGCCGCGACGAGCGTCGAGGAATACGAGCGGCAAAACGGCGGCCCGGTTTATCGCACCAATCCCGATCAATGCTGTTTGCACCGCAAGGTGCAAGTGCTGGAGAAAGCCGTCATCGGCAAAGAGGCGTGGGCCAGTGCCATCCGCCGCGACCAAAGCCCCGATCGGGCGAGCGCCCCGATCGTCGGCTGGGACAAAAAATTCAGTTTGGTGAAGGTCAGCCCGCTGGCCAATTGGACCAAGCAAAAAGTCTGGGCTTTTATTACGAAGCACAACGTGCCCTATAACCCGCTGCATGACCAGGGCTACACCAGCATCGGCTGCTGGCCCTGCACGCGCGCCGTTGGCATCGGCGAAGACGAACGCGCCGGCCGCTGGAGCGGCTTTGCCAAGACCGAATGTGGGCTGCACACGAGTTAAAGCCATGTGGAGTGCAGTGTGCGAAATGCGGAGTTAGGATGTGCTACATTGCTCCTGTTCCGCATTCCGCACTCTGAATTCCGCACTTCCGCATGCTCGTTTCCGCCAAGACTGAATACGCCTGCATCGCCGTTTTAGAGCTCGCGGCGCGGCATGGCAGCGGCGACCCGGTGCGGATTCGCGATATCGCGGCCGCTCACGGCATTCCCTCGCGGTTTCTCGTGCAGATTCTGCTGCAGCTCAAAAGCGCAGGGCTGGTGCAAAGCGTTCGCGGGGCTTCCGGCGGCTACAACCTGGCCAAAGACCCCGAAGAAATCACGCTGCTCGATGTGATGACCGTGGTCGATTCCCAACTGGGCCATGTTCCGCCCGGTTCAACGCGCAGCACGCCGACCGCACGCGCCCTGCAACGAGCCTGGAAAGAAGTCGCCGCCAAAGAGCGCGAGCTACTAACCGGCGTCAACTTCGCCGACCTCGTCCAGCGCCTCAAAGGCGCGACCGAAGGCATGTATTACATTTAGACTGTCTCTGCGCCTCTGCGTGAGATTTGCTCCGCTCTCGATCCATGACGATTCTCAATCAAATCGTCGCTACGAAACGCCAGGAGATCGAGCGCGCGAAGTCAAAGATGCCGCTGGTTGAATTGCGATCGAAATCGTTGGATGCACCACCCGTCCGAGATTTTTTCACGCCACTCGCGGCTGGCGGGCCGATCAAGCTAATCGCCGAAGTAAAGAAAGCCAGCCCCAGCAAGGGCGTGATTCGCGCGGATTTTGATCCGGTGGCCATTGCGAAGGCGTATGAAGCCCACGGCGCGACGTGCTTAAGTGTTTTGACCGATGAGCAATACTTCCAGGGCAATCTCGAATACTTAAGTAGCATCCGCCGCGCGGTGAACATTCCCGTGCTGCGAAAAGACTTCATCCTCGACAGCTATCAGCTCGTCGAAGCTCGGGTTGCGGGCGCCGATGCGGTGCTGCTGATTGCCGAATGCCTCGACGATTGCAATTTGCGGAAATTGCACAACGAAACGTTGGAACTTGGAATGACGCCGCTCGTCGAATTCTATGAGCCGGAAAACCTCGACCGCGTGTTGGCCGCCGGCGCGTCGCTGATCGGCGTCAACAACCGCGATTTGAGGACGTTTCAAGTCGATTTGGGCCACACGATTCGCCTTCGCGAAAAAGTGCCGCTCGATTGCGTATTTGTCGGTGAAAGCGGTATTGAGACCCGCGCCGATGCCCTTCGGCTACAATCAGCAGACGTGGATGCGATGCTCGTGGGCGAGAGCCTGATGCGCCAGCCGAATATCGGCCTCGCTGTCGATCGGCTGCTCGGAAAGGATTAACCGCAATGTCTTCATTCATGGATGGCGTTTCGACGGTCAACAGTCTTCTCCGCACGCTGCTTTTGATAGCCTTTGTGGGCGGCGTGGCCGCCGCCGGCTTCTACGCTTACAGCGGCTATCATGCGAAAGAAATCGACGCCCGCAGAAGCGCGCAGCTACTCGAGCACCGCGATCGCGAGCTGGCCAGCGCCAACAATCGTCTGAAACTGGCCGAAGCCGACGTCGCCAGGCAAGCCACCGAGCTGCGGGCTAAAGATGCCGCGATCGACAAGCTGAGAGCCGATGTGAAGAAGCTCGAGCTGGCGCTGCACTATCTCAAGATCGACCATCGCGTCGCCCGCTTCACCGCCGTCGATCAATTCAAGGACGATGCAATCGGCGAAATCATCTCGGTCATCGAATTTGTCGAACTCAACGACGCTGGCCAGCCAATCGATACACCGAGGCGTTTTCAGATTCGAGGGGACCTCGTCTATATCGACGGCTGGGTTGTCAAATTCGACGACAAGTATGTCGAGCAAGCCGACCTCGAGCGTGGCACGTCGCTGCTCTTGTTCAAACGCATCTTTGGCAGTGGCCAGCGGCCCGACGACGGCTTTCCGCTCGACGAAGCGGGCTCTGCGCCGCGAGTTTATTCGCGCGATGGCAAGATGAGCGACTTCGAAAAGAAAATCTGGGCCGACTTCTGGACCATCGCCAACGATCCCGACCGCGCCCGCCAACTTGGCATCCGCGCCGCACACGGCGGCGCGCCGTTCATGAAAGTCGAAAAGGGAAAATCCTACCGCATCCTCCTCCGCGCCTCCGGCGATCCCACCATCGTCCCCGACGATTTCTCTCCGACAAGCAGCTGATGCGGAGATTGAACAGGAGGAAACAGAGGCAACCGAGAATTGACGGATTGTCAGACTCCACAGTCGTCTTGTTTCTCCGTTTCCTCCGTTAACTCCTGTTCAATTGCCTTCGCCATCCCTAAGGAGAGGCAACAATCCGGCAGTGATCGAGCATTTCCGCGGGTGTGACGACGTAGCTGGTATAGAACGGCCCGAACTCGGCATAGCGGGCGCTGGCTTCGTCGAATCGCATGCGGTAGACGATCGACGTCAGATACTGCGGATTCTTGGCCCACAGTGTCACGCCCCATTCCCAGTCGTCGAGGCCCAGGGCGACCGTGATGAGCTGCTGCACGCGGCCGGCGAACGTCATGCCGCTCTTGGCGTGCTCGGCCATCATCTTGTTACGCTCCTCGCTAGAAAGCAGAAACCAGTTCTCGCCGACCTTCCGCTTTTTGTTCATCGGATAAAAACAAGTCGCCGGCCAGGGCGGGAAATCGGGCGTCAGCCGCTGGCGATTCATCATCGGCAGCCGATCGGCGTACGCCTTGAGCTTGGCGGCGTGGGCAGGCGAGCCTTCGGCGTCCCCTTCGGCAATTAGCTTGTGGCCATATTGCTCGACCGTGGGCACATATTCCGAAATCTCGGTAATCGACACGAACGAATACGTCGGAACGATCGCGGCGCCCAGCTTGCTGGCCAGCAGCCGCTGATTGACCGACTCGATCTTCAGCGGATTCGGGTCCATAATCATGAGTCCGAAATCTGCCTTATTGCCGCTCACCACGCTCGTCTGTAATCGCTGTGGCGCGTCAGGCCCAACCGGGTCCAGAATCGCCAAAAGCTCCTCGCGGCCCCGTTCGCGCTGCTCGGGGCTGAGCAAAGCCAACGTATGCCGATCGAATCGGTAATACAAATGCGAGCAATGCCAGCCATCCGTCGGTTCAAGGCTAATCGGAACTTGCTGTGGAGCAGGCGGGCGGCCGGTGGACATGGGGAGAAGAGGTCAGAGGTCAGAAATCAGAGGTCAAAAGTAACACAGACGAGTTTTAAGAGCGTTTTTCCGACTCAGAGTCGGCCTCTGGCGGATCGACGACGATTTCTTCCGGCGGTATTTCCACCACCTTGCCATCGCGCCACACCACAATCGGCACGCCAAGTTGCTTGTGCTTCAGGCGGGCTTCGCGCCCCGCGCGTTCCACCGCGGCGTCAATTTCCGTTCCGTCACGGCAAATTTGATCAATATCAACTGCTGGATGGGGGCGACGAATCATAACGATCCCTCAATCGCTGCCAAAGAGATGGTCTTTCTATTACCCAATCCATTCTACCACCGCCCCGAGCAACTAGGCTGCGCGTAGCTGCTTGTGAGTTGTCGTAAAAATGCCAACTCGTCGTGATGGGGCGATACAGTCGAAAAAAGTTCCCAAGGCCGCGCTCATATCGCCGCCGGATCGTTTCGTCATCAACATAGTGGCCGCCGAGCTTCACGCGCTGGCCGACGCGGGCAATTGCCATCTCGGGCGAAGGCAGCCAAAAGAAAAATAAATAAAAACAGTAGTCGTCGTCTTTAAGCTTTTTGATCCACGGTGCGAAGGATCGACTTGCCAATGTCGTTTCAAACGCGAACGAGGTCCGCGCCTTCGCCAACTCGGAAAGTCTTTCGAGCATGATTCGTCCGGCTTGCAACGCTGCCGATTCCGGTGCAAATCCTGACAAGCCCTTGGCGATTACGTCTGCATTGACAAATTCGGCGATTCCAAGGGTCTCTTGAATAACGCCGGCGGAGGCCGTCGTCTTTCCAGCTCCATTCGGTCATGCGAGCACGATTACACTAGGCCGCATTCAATCACCTCAAGCCTTTAAGGCTGATGCAATGAGCGCAGATAGCTTAGCGAATCGCGATTTCAGCCGCCATATTTCCCGGCGTGCCGATTCAGCGGCGCCCGATTGAGTTTCCATTGTCAACGTGCGACACTTGCGGCCGCATTGCCTGCATTCATATTCCGGAGTGTTCGCCATGAAATCGCGCTTATTCGTCGTCGCCGCGTTAATGACCATCGTGTTCGCGGGAGCCGGAAGTCATTCCTCGCAAGCCGCCGACGGCAAGGAATTGTGGACCTACTTCGGCACCTACACCAACAACGGCAAAAGCAAAGGCATCTATTGCTATAAACTCGACCTCGCGACCGGCCAATTGACCAGCGTTGGCGTGACCGAAGGAATTAAGAATCCATCCTTTCTGGCGATTCATCCCAGCGGGAGTTATTTGTATGCCGTTAGCGAAGTGAATGATGCCGATGGCAAGCCCGGTGGCGCAGTGAGCGCCTTTGCACTTGACCGCAAGACCGGCACGCTCAAAGCTCTCAATCATCAATCGTCGGAAGGCGCCGGTCCATGCTTTGTGTCGGTTGATAAGACCGGCAAAGCGGCTCTCGTCGCCAACTACGCCAGCGGCAGCATCGCTTCCCTGCCCATCAACGACGACGGCTCGCTCAATAAAGCCGCCACGGCTACCCAGCACGAAGGTTCGAGCGTTAATCAAGCTCGCCAAGCCGGTCCGCACGCTCACTCAATCAATCTCTCACCGGACAACCGCTTTGCCATCGCCGCGGATCTCGGCCTCGACAAGCTCTTGATTTACAAACTCGACCCAACCAAAGCCACGCTCACCGCCAACGATCCCGCCTTCACTAAAACGCCCGCTGGCGGCGGCCCGCGCCATTTCGCGTTTCATCCCAGCGGCCGATTCGCCTACAACTGCAACGAAATTACTTCCTCGGTAACCGCCCACGCCTGGGACGCCGCCAAGGGCACGCTTACCGAAATCCAAACCATCACCACGTTGCCCGAGGAAACCAAAGGTAATTCCACCGCCGAAATCCAGGTCCATCCCAGCGGCAAGTTCGTCTATTGCTCCAACCGCGGCCACGACAGTCTGGCGATTTTCACTGTCGATGAAAAAACCGGCAAACTAACGGCAGCCGGCCATCAAAAAACGCTGGGTCGCACGCCCCGCAACTTCGGCATCGATCCCACGGGCCGTTATGTTATCGCCTGCAACCAGAACACCGATAATGTCGCCGTATTCCAGGTCGATCAGAACAGCGGCAAATTGTCGCAGGTCGGTGAAGTCCTCAGCGTCCCAGCCCCCGTCTGCGTCAAATTCCTGGCCACTGAATGACCAAAATCCGCTCCAGAGTGGTCGATTTTCGCGGAAAAGAGTTTAACTGGCCCGACGCTGCTTTGGCGTGCCAGCAGAACCTCTGCCAGCGACGGGGGTTAAATCTTCCGTAGGCCGATTTCTCGCTTGGGGGCAAATCGGTCCCTGGACGATGGAAAATACGTGACAGTCCTTTTCGGGGCGGTTACAATTCATCGAACTGGGTGATTTGCACGTAATTGATAGCTAGCTGGCGCAGGCATCCATCCCGCCTTTCCTGCGCCGCGAATGGCGATTGAAATCCCGCCTTTGCACGCGCCACGATCCACGAGCGAAACCAGCTTTGGAGCATTGTTTATGCCTACCTCTCTCCGACGCCGCCGAACTTATCAGCGCCGTGTTCATCGACGTTCGGGCAACACCTTCACCTTCGTACTCGGCAGCGTCGGCGTAGTCGCGGTGCTGTCGCTCCTCGGCTGGTGGACATTCGGTCGCTCCGGCTCCGAAGACTCGTACGACCTGCTCACAACCGAGGTCTCGCACGGCCCTTATGACTACGTCGTGATCGAGCAAGGCACGGTCGAAAGCGCCACGAACACCGAGCTGCGCTGCCAAGTTCGCTCGCGCGGCGGCGGCGGCGGTGGCGGCGATCGCGGTGGCGGCGGCGGCCTGGGCGGCAGCAGCACCGCAATCATGGACGTCGTGCCTGAGGGCACCATCGTCAAGGAAGGGGATATTGTCGTCGAGTTAGATTCCAGCAGCCTCGGGCTCGAGGAAAACTCGCAAAAAATTCTGGTCAGTAATCGTGAATCGTTGTTGGCACAGGCCGAGAATGCCCTCCGTGCCGCTGAGATCGCCAAGACGGAATACCTGGAAGGCCTCTACGTCTCGCAAGAGAAGCTGGTCCTCACCGAAAAAATGGTGGCTGAGCAGGCTCTAAAAACCGCCGAGCAAGGCGTGAAATCGGCCCAATCGCTGTTCGAAAAGAATATTATCACCGGCTTGCAACTTCAGGCGGCGGAGGTCGCGTTGCAGAACGCTGAAAATGGCCTCGACAATGCCCTCACCAAGCTCAACACGCTTCGCAATCTGACGAAGCAGAAGGAATTGACTGTGCTGCAGGCCAACATCGCGTCGGCCCAAGCCAACGTGAAGGCTCAGCAAGCGAGTCTGCAACTCGAGCAAGACAAATTGAAGGACATTCAGGACCAAATTTCCAAATGCACGATCAAGGCCACCGCCCCCGGCCAGGTTGTGTATGCCAATGAAACGGACATGTTCCGTTCCAGCTCGTCGTCGCAGTTCATCGTCACGCCGGGCGCCATGGTTCGCGAGCGGCAGGTGATCATTCGCCTGCCCAACGCCAACGACATGCAGGTGAAGGCCACGGTCAATGAAGCTCGCGTCACGCTCATTCGCCCCGGCTTGCCGGTTTCGATCCGCGTCGATGCCCTCAAGGATGAACTGATCGAAGGTGAAGTTACCAAGGTCAATCAATACGCCGAACCGAGCAGCTTCTCCAGCGGCAATATTAAGCGCTACGCCACAATCATTAAGATTAAGAATCCGCCGCAGGATCTCCGCGTCGGCATGAATGCCGAAGTTCGCATTCACGTCGAACGCAAGGCCGATGCACTGCAAATTCCCGTGCAGGCTCTCGCCGAGCTCAAGGGCCATTATTTCACGCTCGCCAAGAATGGCGACAACTACGAAACGCGCGAAATTAAAATCGGCTCGACCAACGACAAGGTTGCCACCATCGAAAGCGGCCTGAAAGACGGTGAC
>JADMIO011606111.1_pt1 | contig 11010 bp, 8 predicted proteins | sample 8958161 | NCBI WGS metagenome assembly JADMIO01 (sample SAMN16585339, study PRJNA669376) | soil metagenome | isolation source: Crop rotation soil | place: USA: Cullars Rotation, Alabama | collected 2011 | reverse complement strand
CGTGTGCTCTTCCGATCTGGTAGACCACGAAGGATACGACGAGAGCGAGAACGACGAGGCCAATGAGGCGCGGGCGGGTGAGTTGTCTGAGCAAAGGCTTGTCCGATCAGTACCTGAGGTTTGCTAGGGAAAGAGGAATGTCCCCATTTCCCACCTCCAGTGTAGATCAGGAGCGGCGCGGGGCGTTCCCCCGGCAAAAAGATTATCGGGCGCGGTCAACCGCCGCGGGCCGCGGCCGTTCTCTCGAGGTTCGTAACATTACTTTTCTGCAATGCCGGGATTGCAATTCCGTTCTTCAGCAACGGTTCAAGGTCGGCGGCACCCAGCGGTCGGCTGTGCAGATAGCCCTGCGACTGATCGCAGCCGAGGTGCAGCAGCATGTCGAACTGCTCGGGCGTCTCCACGCCTTCGGCGAGCGTGGTCATGTTGAACGCCCGGCCGAGCGCGATGATGGTCTCGGCCACCGTGCGCCCCGCGCCGCTGGAAGTCAGTTGCGCCACGAAGCTGCGATCGATCTTCAGCATGTCGACCGGCAGTTCGGCGAGGCGGCTCAGCGAGGAGTAGCCGGTGCCGAAGTCGTCGATGGCGACGCGCACGCCGGAACGCCTCAGCACTCGCAGCTGCGAGACCGCCGAGCTGACGTCGTCGATCAGCACTCCCTCGGTGATTTCGATGTCGATGCCGGTGGAGTCGCCGCGCCACTCGCCGACCAGGTCGAGCAGGTGATCGGCGAAGGCGCGCCGGCGCAGTTGCACCGGCGAGATGTTCACGGCGACGCGGCCCGGTGAAAGACCCGCGCCCTGCCAGCGCCGCAGATCGGTGGCCGCCTGGCGCAGGATCCAGTCGCCGAGCGGCACGATCAGCCCGCTCGACTCCATCAGCGGCAGGAAGACACCGGGCATGACCATGCCCGCTTCCGGATCGCGCCAGCGCACCAACGCTTCGAGTCCGCGGATCTGCCCGGTGCGTACGTCGATCTTCGGTTGATAGTGCAGCTCGAAGTCCTGGCGCTCCACGGCGCCGCGGAGGCGATGTTCCATGGTCATGCGCGACACCACGGCCGCGGACAACTCGAGACGGTGATGCAGGTATTTCTCGCCCGTGCTCTTGGCGCTGCGCAGTGCGCCCTCGGCGTTCTGCACCAGCGCGTTGGCGTCATGGCCGTTGTCCGGATAGCGCGCGAAGCCGCACTTCACGTCGATGGGAATGCCGCGGCCGTCGAGCGTGTACGGCGCGCGGAATACCTCGATCACCTGCTGCTGCATCCAGTGGACGGCTTCATCCTCGTCGCCGCCCGCCTCCATGATCACGCCGAAGGTGCCGGCACCGAAGTGCGCCAGCTGGTCGGTGGAGTCGAAATGCCGCTTGAGCCGATCGGCGATCTTCTGCAGCAGCAGGTCGCCGGCATGTCGGCCGAACGAATCGTTGATGCTCGACAGCTGCTCGACGTCCAGCACCGCCACCGCCGGCGTTCCGCGCCGGCCGATGCGCGGTTCGAGCGCGTGCACCAGCCGTTCGCAGAACAGGCCGCGCTTTGCCAGGCCGGTCAGTGGATCGAAGTACGACAGGAAGCGCACCTCGTCTTCCTTGTGCAGGTACTGGAGCGCGAACGAGAGATTGGCGACCAGCTCGCGCAGCATGCGCAGTTCTTCGTCGCCCACGGCGCCGACGTCGTAAGAGGTCAGCATGAACGCGCCCACGGGCGTGCGATCCACGAGCAGCGGGAACGCGACCACGCTGCGGAAGCCGGAATCCAGCAACGGCGCGCGCGCCGCCAGCGGCATCTCCAGCGACTGCAGGTCGTTGCATACCAGCGGCGTGCCGGAACGCAGCACGCGACCGATGACGCTCGAGTCATCGGCGCCGGAATCCGCGATGGTGTAAGTCACCTGCTGCGCCATCTGCTGATCGACGCTTCCCGACCAGGCGGTGGGCCGCGCCGTGCGCGTGCCCGGCTCGATGAGCGCGACCATCGCGCTCGCGTATCCGCCCACCGAGGTTGCCAGGCGGCAGGCCTCGACCAGGATCTCGCGCCGCTGGCGGATGCGAACCACCGCGCTGTTGACCCCCGACAGCATCTTGAGCACGCGCGTCAGGCGGCTGATGTGTTTCTCCTGGCGGCGGCGCTCGGTGAAGTCGCGCTCGCTGCCGCGGAAACCGACCACCTGTCCACGATCGCCGAGCAGCGCCAGCATGTTCCGTTCCAACCAGCGGTACGTGCCATTGCGATGACGCCAGCGCGCCGAGAGATTGCTGGCCGTGCGCTGGTTCGGGCCGAGCGTGTGCATGGCGAAATCCAGCGCCGCCAGGTCCTCCGGGTGCACGTACTGCGCGGCATTGGTGCCGACGATTTCCTCGGGCGCGTAACCCAGGATGGTGCGCACCGAGTCGCTGCAGAAGGTGAACTTGCCGTCGCGGTCGTGTTCCCAGATCCAGTCCTGCGAGGTCTCGACGATGTCGCGCAGCTGCTGTTCCAGGGTCAGGCGCGCGCGGCGGATGGTGGCCTCGTTGAGGGCGCGGCGCACCGCGGGCGCGAGGCGCGCCATGTTCGTCTTGAGCACGTAGTCCAGCGCGCCGCGCTGCAGGGCGTCGATGGCGCGCTCTTCGCCGAGCGTCCCGGACAGGAAGATGAAAGGGGTCTCGGGCGTGATCTCGCGTGCTAGCTCCAGCGCCTCGAGGCCATCGAAGCCGGGCAGCGTGAAGTCCGAGAGGATCAGGTCGGGGGTGCTCAAGGCCAGTTCGCGCCGGAGCGCAGCCTCGGAGTCGACGCGCTTCCAGCTGCACGAAAACCCGCCAGCCTCGAGATGCCGGACGGCGATCTCGGCCTCGGACGGGATGTCTTCGATCAGAATCAGTGACACAGGCTGCATTGTTCGAGTTCTCCGCGAACGGATCGCACGTCGCCCCCTAAGCGCCCGCGTTCACGCCCCCAGTCGTCAGCCGGTTACGGTAGCCCCCCATCCGTAACACGACTGCACAATAAATCCTGTTCCCTCTTCCGGCACGTGACGCGCCTCGCAACATCCGCGTTCCACAGCACGTACAACAGCGTATCGAGTAGCTAGACCGACGGCCGGAGAATGCACAGTGAAGTCTTGTCAGACGAATCCGTCAATAGCCGATGAGGGTACGTCCTAGGGATTTGGCCTCGGACCACCTCGCAGTGAAAATACCTCCGACAGAATATGTAGCCAGGGATAGCCTTCCCACCGTGAACATCAGTACCGCCCCCGATCCCGCCCGCAAGCTCTCTTTGCTCGTTGTCGATGATGAGCCTGCCTCGATGCGCGCGCTGTGCGACACGCTGGAGTACGAGGGCTATCAAACCTATGGATACACCTCCGCGGCCGAAGCGCTGGCCGCCATGCGCGAGAGAAGCTTCGACCTGCTGCTCGCCGACCTGCAGATGCCGGGAACGAACGGCATCGACCTCATGAAATCCGCGCAGCTCGTGGATCCTACGCTGGTTGCGGTCATCATGACGGGCCACGGTGCGCTGGAGACGGCCGTGGCGGCGATGAAGGCCGGCGCTCTGGACTATATCCAGAAGCCCATCAAGCTGGCGACTGCCCTGCCCGTGCTGGAGCGCGCGCTGGCCGTACGCCAGCTGCGCATCGAGAAAAAGCGCCTCGAAGAGAACGTGCGCGAACGCACCGAGGAGCTGAAGATCGCCAATCGGGAGCTCGAGGCGTTTTCGTACTCGGTTTCGCATGACCTGCGCGCCCCATTGAGAGCGGTCGCATCGTTCACGCAGGTGATGTTGAGCGACCACGCCGGATCGCTCAACGATGAAGGAAGGCGGCTGCTGCAGAACGTGAGCGCCGGCGCCGCGCACATGGACCGATTGATCACCGACCTGCTCAGGCTCTCCCAGCTGAATCGCCAGGCACTGCATCGCCAGCCGGTGCGTTTCGCCGATCTCGCCCGCCGGATCATCGACGACATGGCCGGGGAACGCGCCGGCCGCGACATCGAGTTCGTGATCGCCGACTTCCCCACCTGGCAGGTCGACGCCGGCCTCATGCAGCAGGTGCTGGTCAACCTGATCTCCAACGCCATCAAGTTCACGCGCGAGCGCGCCCACGCGCGCATCGAGATCGGCTATCGCATGGACGGCACGACGCTGGTGTGTTTCGTCAAGGACAACGGTGTCGGCTTCAACATGAAATACATGAACAAGCTGTTTGGCGTATTCCAGCGCCTGCACACCGCCGACCAGTTCGAGGGAACGGGCGTCGGCCTGTCGATCGTCCGGCGGATCGTGGAGCGCCATGGCGGCAAGGTCTGGGTGGATGGCGCCCAGGACCAGGGCGCCACGTTCTATTTCAGCCTTCCCGACGCCTGATCACGGGAAAAAAATACCGCCTCACAGTAGAGTGATCCTCCCCGGGCGCCGGCCCGGCCACGGGAGAGATCGAAGATGCGCGCTGCTTTCGCCACGGTTGCGATGTTGTGCTTTTCCGCCGCCCATGCCGAGGATCCGCAGTGGCTCAAGGAAGCCCGGGCCCGCGAAGGCAAGATCGGGACATTGCGCGACATCAAGAGCGACGATGGCTGGCTCAAGGCCAAGGTCCCCGTCAAGGTGAAGGACGTCACCAAGCAGGAAAAGGCATACATCATCGCACTGGATGTCGGCAGCGACACGCCGGCCTACTGCGAAGTGATTCCCGAAGGGTTCGACATGGCGGACATGCTGCGCCAGACGGTCGACATCACGCTGAAGGAAGTCGAGCCCATCCAGGGCAAGGTCGAAGCCCGCGAGATCGAATTCACCGACGCGGGATCGTTCGGCGAAGCGCCGTATCTCAAGGCGAACTGGATCTATCGCGTCAACGACGGCAAGGAGACGCGGCTGGGCGCGCTCAAACAAGTGGTGTTCGAGAAGCATGGCCACGGCGTCTATTGTTCGCACGTCGACATCGGCTTCGTGAAGACCTTCGATTCCATGACACGCGCCCTGGCCGAGAGCTTCGAAGCACCGCCAGCGGGGCCGACGCCGTACTTCCGCGAGATCGCGGTGGCCAGCATGGCCGGATCGAAGATCGGAATCTCCGTCACCACGCTCGAGCGCGACGAGGACGGCGACACCAAGGCGCGGCAGATGAGCGCGCTGGTGATCCGCTCCGGCGCCGGCGACATCAACACGCAGGATTCCGTCCACCTCGAGTGGGTGCACCCGGACGGCGCCATGATCAACGCGCTCGACGTGGTGGCCAACAATGGGGAGCTGCTCACCAACGTCGCGCTCAAGCGCGAAGAGACGCAATGGATCGTCGATGGCGAGATGCAGGGCAAGAAGGTCAACGTGAAACTGGCCGCCGACGCACAGCCGCGCAGCTGGATCGAGCAATCGCGCGAGCTGCGCAAGCTGCTCGACGGCGACAAGGCCGTGGGCATGGTGCACAGCGTCCCGATGTGGGTGTCGCTCGATCCCGGCAAGCTCACGGACATGAAGACCACGGTGCTCGAAAAGAAGAGCTCGAATGACTTTACCGCGCGTGCCAACGCCGGCCCGCTCGAATTCCAGGAACTGCTCGACAAGGCGACGGGCATGCCCTCGACCGCCGACATCCCGATGGGTCCGCAGACCCTGCGCGTCGAGCGCGTGCACCTGAGCGGCAGCTTCTGATCATGCGCCGCGTTGCCGCGCTGCTGACTTTGATCGCCGTGGCGGCGCACGCGCAGACGGCGCCGCCACTGTTCCTCATTCCGACCGAAGCGCCGAAGGGAGTCACCTTCGCCGCGCAATCGCCGGTGCACGTGATGCTCACCACCAGCGACGCGGCCATGCTGGGCGCGCTGCTGGGCGTCAAGGTGCCCGCCGGCTCGTCGCGCTTCGAATACGTCGTCGACCAATACCCGCAGCTCGTGAGCAAGACGGCGCGCACCTGGCTGGAAGCCACCTTCCTGATCGACTACGACGAGCCGCCGTTCGCCGCACTCAAGGCCGAGATGAAGGACCTCGGCGACAAGCCCAGCCGCGAGGCGCTGATCGGGTTCGTGAACCGCACCATCCACGAGAACTACGAGCGCGGCTGGGATCTCGCCTCGACCGTCGCCAAGCGCCGCGAAGGCGATTGCACCGAACACGCGGTGCTCACCACCGCGCTGGCACGCCTGTTTGGAATCCCCTCCCGCGTGGTGATCGGCGCGGCGCTGATCTCGGACGGCGAACAGCACAACGCGTTCGGTCATGCCTGGTCGGAAGTCCTCGAAGGCGATCGCTGGGTGGTCGCCGATGCCGCGCTGATCGGGGAGAAAGGCGCGGTGCGCTATCTACCCATGGGCGTGGTCGAGGACGAAGGCCTCGGCTACGGCATGGCGATCGCGGCCGTGCAGCGCACCTGGATCCAGCGCGTCGAGGTGCTGCCGCCGAAGGCGGTCGCCGCGACGAAGCCCTGACGCGCGCCGCCGCGCTTACTTCGGCCGGCGAAACTTGAGGACGAAGCGGTCCGTCTTGTCGTGCAGGCCTTTCTCGAAGACCGCGGCCTTGTGATCGTCGGACGGATTGGCAATCACATCGCTCGAACCGACGAACTCGAAACCCGCAGCCATCACTTCGGCTTTCACGGCGTCGGGATCGACGCGATGCAGGGTCGAGGTGACGGTGAAGCCCGCGCCCTTCTCGGCGGCATGGTCGATGACGATGTAGATACCGCCGGGCTTCAGGCTGTCGAACACCGCCTTGTTGAACGCTCCCACGTCGATGTTCTGCACGTTGTGCACGTCGTGGTAGTTCTGTGAAGTCCAGACCATGTCGAGCTTCTCGGGAAGCTTCATCTCGGCGACCTTCTCCACCGAGACGTTGACGTTCCCGTAGTGCGGATCTCCCGCGATGGCGCGCACGGCGGCCGAGGGTTCCGGACGGTCCGGCGGCGCGTCGGGGCGCTTCGGAGGCGCGACAGCCAGGACTGCGCCCTTCGGCCCGACGACGGCGCTGAAGATGCGCGTGAAGTAGCCGCCCCCCGGGATCAGGTCGGCAATGCGCTGACCGGGCTTGAGGCCCGCGAAGGCGATGCATGCGGCGGGCTTGCGGTCCGCGTCGCGGTCGCGATCCGCCTGCGGCCGGGCCGGATCGGCAACCGCGGCGGCGATGGACTTGGGGATGGCGGGCGTCCTGGCTTCCGCGGTCGATGAGACCACGGCAAGCCCGAGAGCCGCGGCCAACAGCGCGGTTGATCGACGGCGAAACGAGGCAGGCATGGCGATCTCCTTATCGAGGCTGACAGCGATGTGACGAACGAGGCCTCCGCAAGTTCAAGTCCGCCGACGATGCGACGCTTTTATACGACGTAACGACGGGTCGGCGCCCCTGGGTCCGGCGTCACGCCCGCGCCGTCGCCAGCACCCGGATGCCAAGAGCGATCATCGCGGCGCCGAACGCGCGATCGATCCAGTGCCGCGCCGCGAGCAATCGATCGCGCACCCGTGGATGGGCGAACACCAGCGCCACCAGGGAGAACCAGAACCACTGCAGCACCATGATCCATACGCCGTATGCCACGAGCGCCGGCAGAGGCAATTCCGGCGACAGCACCACCGTGAACAGTGCAAGAAAGTAGATAGGCGCCTTGGGGTTGAAGGCATTGCAGAGAAAGCCGCCCGCGACCTGGCGCCACGCCGAAATGGGCGTCGGAAGCGTGGCGATCGCCGGGCCCGCACCCGGGACGGCGCCCGAACGCAACCCCAGGTAACCGAGCCACAACAGGTAGCCGCCGCCGACGATCTTGACGACCATCATCCACTGCGCCGAGTGCGCTATCACCGCCGCGAGACCCGCGGCCGAATAAACGATGTGGATGGAAAGCCCGAGGGCGATACCGAGGCTCGCGAGCAGTCCGGACCGGCGCCCATTCACCAGCGACTGGCGCGTCACGTACGCGAAGTCGGGTCCCGGCGAAGCCGCCGCGAGCAGGTGAACCATCGTGAGGATCGCGAAGCCGTGCCAGAAATCCATGGGCGGACTAGACCAGCCCGACGCGGGGCTCGCAAGTGGCAATGGGTGAGGATTGGTCGGGATGCCGAGATTCGAACTCGGGACCCCTTGCACCCCATGCAAGTGCGCTACCAGGCTGCGCCACATCCCGACCGGAAACTGATGCTCCCGTGGCCGGGGTCCGCCGCGGGGGTGCGCATCATACCTAAGCGGGCGGGTTTACAAAAACCTTACGTACCGACGATCCGCAGGGCCGGGAACTCGAATGAATGCTGGCCGACGCTGCCGGACTGGGCCGGGAAGAACTCGGTCATGCAGCGCACGCAGCCGGCGATCTGCCAATACTCCTTGCGCGCCTCGAGCACCGCCTGCTCGCAACTGAGGAAGTCGCCGAGGTAGGCCTTGTCGCTGGCCATGCGCTTGCAGCCGACGGCGTGTACCTCGTGGGCGCCATCGGGCTGCGCGCGGTTGTCGACAAAGTAGTGGGTCATGGTGGGATCAGCTCCAGTCGGATTCCCCTCCGAATCCGGAGGGGTCTGATGAATAGGTGTCACCAAGTGGCGCCAGGTCCCACCGTTATGTCCTGACCACTGTGACGCAGCGCACGTCCGCGCGAGCGCGCCGGTTATTGTCGTGCGGGACGTGCGGCGCGCGATCGACGGCCAGCCATCACCAGAAATAGACGTAGATCGCGACCACTATCCCGGCGATGACGCAGGTGTGGAAAACCTCCCAGAAGCCGTAGGTCTGCCGCTCATCGAGGCTCTGCTGCGAGGTTACCGACTTGTACGTCAGTCCCACGATCTGCTCGATGGAGGCCTTGGGCGTGAAGGCGCTGACGGTGAAGATCACCGCGCAGGTAAACACGAACAGCAGGAAGCTGAAGTACAGCCAGTTGATGTCGACGAATGCCTGGAGCGGCCCCGGCCACACGATGCCGGCGCGCTCGTGCAGGACCAGCAACAGCAATCTCAGCATGCCGATTCCGAAGCCCACGGCGAGTCCCACGAAGCCGGAGCGCGGCGTCACGTTGCGCGAGAAGATGCCGGCCATGAACACCGCCGCGATGCCGGGCGCCAGCAACGACTGCACGATCTGCAGGTAGCTGTAGAGCTGCTTGCTCATGGTCTGCATGATCGGGATCCACACCATGCCGATGACCACCACCGCCGCGGTCGCGATGCGGCCGACGCGCACCAGGTGCTGCTCGCTCGATTGCGGGCGCAGGCGCTTGTAGAAGTCCACGGTGAACAGCGTCGCGGTCGAATTGAACAACGAGGCGAGCGCGCTCATGAGCGCCGACAGCATTCCGGCCAGCACCAGTCCACGCAGGCCAATGGGCAGCAGGTTCGAGACCAGCACCGGGAAGGCGGCCTGCGGAGTCGTGCCGATGGATTCGAAGCCCGCGAAGTTCTGCTTGTACAGCGCCACGGCGATCATCCCGGGGATCAGGAAAATGAAAACCGGCGCGAGCTTGAGATAGGCGGCGAAGATCGCGCCCTGGCGCGCCTGTTTGAGCCCGCGCGCCGAGAGCACGCGCTGCACGATGTACTGGTCCGTGCACCAGTACCACAGGCCGATGATGGGCGAACACAGCAGCACGCCCAGCCACGGCGTCTCGCCGGGGTCGAAGAGGAATCCCGGAAAGCCGTGCGTCGCGGGCGTGGTCGACAGCGGTCGCCACAGGTGCAGGTTGTCAGGATTGGCCGCGAGCAGCGCGTCCCAGCCGCCGATCTCGTGCAGGCCCACGACCAGCAGTACGGCGGAGCCGGCGAGCAGCACCGGCACGTGCATGGCCTCGGTCCAGAGCACCGACAACATGCCCCCGGCGACCACGAATACACCGGTGATGATCACGAGGAAAGCCGCCGAGAACCAGAAGAAGTCGACCTCGCCGAGCAACGGCAGGTGGATGGTCTGGTACCCGAGGATGGTCTGGATCGCGAAGGCGCCGGCAAAGATGGTCACCGAAGCCTTGGTCAGGATGTAGCTGGCGAGAAAGATTCCCGACAACAGCGTGCGCGTCGCAGGCGTGTAGCGACGCTCGAGGAATTCCGGCGTGGTGAACACCCAGGCACGCAGGTAGAACGGCGCGAATACCCAGCCGAGCACCAGCACCAGCCAGGAATGCAGCTCCCAGTGCGCGAATGCCATGCCGGAGCCCGCGCCCGAGCCCGCGAGTCCGATCAGGTGCTCGGCGCCGATGTTGGAGGCGAAGATCGACGAGCCGATCAGGAACCAGCCCGCGCTGCGGCTCGCGAGGAAATAGTCGGCGGTGTTCTTTTCTTTCTTGAGCGCCGCCCAGACGCAGATCGCCGTGTTGGCGAGGAAATAAAGCGCCACCACCGTCCAGTCGAGCGTGCCAAAAGAAACCGCGGTCCCGGTCATGTCATTCCTCGCGCATTGTTCCCGCGCATCAGCGGGCCGTCCCGTCGTCGTGACGGGCCTGGTCTAACTATCGGGAGACGGCGTCCGCCATGGCGCCGCCTGATGCCCCCTCCACCGTCGACTTACGTCCGGCGGCCCACGCCCCTCGCGCAGCCGCTGGCCCGCGAGCTTAAGTGCCAGGGAGCCCCGGGTGAAGCGTGGCCTGCATTGAGCAGGCTGAATAGGCACTTAGGGCCATGGCAGGCGCGCACAACTCGACTCCAGAATTCGGGCAGGGGCGCTTGCCAGACCCGGGCATTGCAGCGCGAGGAGAATGAATGAAGCGCGCAGTCAGTTTTTGTGTGTCGACGGTGGCCGGATTGGTGATCGCCGCGGTGGCCATCGCGCAGGCTCAAGGCACGGCACCGGCGCAACCTGCCGCCAAGCCGGCCGCCACGGCATCCGCGACGCCGGCCGCGGACAACCGCACGCCGCCGTTCAAGAAGGAGGAGCTCGAGCAGATCCTCGCGCCCATCGCCCTGTATCCCGATGCCCTGCTCGCGCAGATCTTCATGGCCTCGACCTATCCGCTGGAGATCGTCGAGGCGGCGCGCTGGTCGAAGGAGCATCCGGACGTCAAGGGTGACGCCGTCGCCGGCGCCGTGCAGAGCCAGACCTGGGACGCGAGCGTCAAGTCGCTGGTCGCC
>JADMIO011667620.1_pt1 | contig 11013 bp, 7 predicted proteins | sample 8958161 | NCBI WGS metagenome assembly JADMIO01 (sample SAMN16585339, study PRJNA669376) | soil metagenome | isolation source: Crop rotation soil | place: USA: Cullars Rotation, Alabama | collected 2011 | reverse complement strand
GGTTGGCTTAGAAGCAGCCATCCTTTAAAGAAAGCGTAATAGCTCACTGGTCGAGTCGGTCTGCGCGGAAGATTTAACGGGGCTAAGCGATGTACCGAAGCTCGGGGTGCACACAATGTGTGCGCGGTAGAGGAGCGTTCCGTAAGCCGTTGAAGGTGTGTGGAAACGCATGCTGGAGGTATCGGAAGTGCGAATGCTGACATGAGTAACGATAAGGGGGGTGAAAAGCCTCCCCGCCGAAAGCCCAAGGTTTCCTTGCGCAACGTTCATCGACGCAGGGTGAGTCGGCCCCTAAGGCGAGACCGAAAGGTGTAGTCGATGGGAAGCTGGTTAATATTCCAGCACCTCGCGTGACTGCGATGGGGGGACGGAGAAGGTTAGGTGTACCGGCTGTTGGTTGCCGGGGAAAGGCGGTAGGTGTGAGGCGTAGGCAAATCCGCGCTTCTATTAACACCGAGCACCGAGACGAGCCCTATTGGGCGAAGTCACTGATACCACGCTTCCAGGAAAAGCCTCTAAGCTTCAGGTCACGCAAGACCGTACCGTAAACCGACACAGGTGGGCAGGATGAGAATTCTAAGGCGCTTGAGAGAACTCGGGTGAAGGAACTAGGCAACATGGCACCGTAACTTCGGGAGAAGGTGCACCACTTCGCGTGGCCCATGCGGGTCATCAGCGCGGAGGGGTCGCAGAAACCAGGCCGCTGCGACTGTTTATCAAAAACACAGCACTCTGCAAACACGAAAGTGGACGTATAGGGTGTGACGCCTGCCCGGTGCTGGAAGGTTAATTGATGGGGTCAGCCGCAAGGCGAAGCTCTTGATCGAAGCCCCAGTAAACGGCGGCCGTAACTATAACGGTCCTAAGGTAGCGAAATTCCTTGTCGGGTAAGTTCCGACCTGCACGAATGGCGTAACGACAGCGGCGCTGTCTCCACCCGAGACTCAGTGAAATTGAAATCGCTGTGAAGATGCAGCGTTCCCGCGGCAAGACGGAAAGACCCCGTGAACCTTTACTATAGCTTTACATTGAACGTTGAGTTCGTCTGTGTAGGATAGGTGGGAGGCTTTGAAGCGCAGGCGCTAGCTTGCGTGGAGCCATCCTTGAAATACCACCCTGATGTGCTTGACGTTCTAACCTGGGCCCGTTATCCGGGCCGGGGACCATGTATGGTGGGTAGTTTGACTGGGGCGGTCTCCTCCCAAAGAGTAACGGAGGAGCACGAAGGTACGCTCAGCGCGGTCGGACATCGCGCACTGTGTGCAATGGCATAAGCGTGCTTGACTGCGAGATCGACGGATCAAGCAGGTACGAAAGTAGGTCATAGTGATCCGGTGGTTCTGTATGGAAGGGCCATCGCTCAACGGATAAAAGGTACTCCGGGGATAACAGGCTGATACCGCCCAAGAGTTCATATCGACGGCGGTGTTTGGCACCTCGATGTCGGCTCATCACATCCTGGGGCTGTAGTCGGTCCCAAGGGTATGGCTGTTCGCCATTTAAAGTGGTACGCGAGCTGGGTTCAGAACGTCGTGAGACAGTTCGGTCCCTATCTGTCGTGGGCGTTGGAGATTTGAGAGGGGCTGCTCCTAGTACGAGAGGACCGGAGTGGACGAACCTCTGGTGTTCCGGTTGTCCTGCCAAGGGCATTGCCGGGTAGCTATGTTCGGAAGCGATAACTGCTGAAAGCATCTAAGCGGGAAGCGCGCCTCAAGATGAGATCTCCCGGGAGCTTGACTCCCCTAAAGGAACGATCAAGACCAGGTCGTTGATAGGCGCGGTGTGTAAGTCGAGCAATCGATTGAGCTAACGCGTACTAATGATCCGTGCGGCTTGACCATATAACCTCAAGAGTCCTTGGGTTATCTGGTGTCGACACAAACACTGAGAAAAACTCGATACAAACTTGGCTCACGACACGTCTCGACGTCGTCGAAACCTCGCTACATCCCAACTTATACGCAACACCGAACGCGAGAGCGTGCGCGTGTGAAGCCCTAGAAAAGCTTTGCGCTGCGAACCCTCCAACCGTCTCCCTGGTGACCATAGCGTTGTGGAACCACCCGATCCCATCCCGAACTCGGAAGTGAAACGCAACCGCGCCGATGGTAGTGTGGCTCAAGCCATGCAAGAGTAGGTCATCGCCAGGGGCTTTACCCCAAAACGCCGGATCCATCAGGATCCGGCGTTTTTCTTTGCGCGATGGAAAAGGCAAACGGGGGGGCATTGCTCTTCGATCCAGCATTTGCCTCGAGACGCGTGTATAGGCGCCACCCGCCAAACAATCGCTTTAAGCGACCCGCGTCACACATTGCCTTGATAAAATGAGTGTGGACGCAGTCGGGGAGAGGCTGCGGCCGAATCGGGGACACTTGCAGTCGAAGGCTCCGCGCGCTGTCGCAAATTGCGTCGAGCTCGCGCTGCTTTGGTCGCCTGCCTCAACCATAGAGATTATTCATGCGATCAGTTCCTTGGGGAAACGGCGACAAATTCGGCAGCGTCCTTTCGTTGGCGTCAATGCACTCAGTGTTATTGCTGCTTCTCTTGATAGCTGGATTCTTGACGAGCCAGCGAGCACAAGCGGACTGCGGCCCCGAAGGCTCGGGCGTTGGAGGCGGGGAGGCTTGCACTGACCCCCAAAGCGCACTCGAAGCCGCCAGTCATGGGCCGCTACATCCCGTGGACCAAGCCTGGTGCGATTCAGTCCTGCCCGGATCAACATACCGAGTCTATGCGGACGGCCCTTACATCTACGACGCAAGCAGCTCCAACCCCGATCACTACAGGGGTTATGGCTCATGTTGGACCGAAGCCGGTGGTGACTACAACATTAGGGATACCGTTTTCACGTATCCCAAAGGCATGTACGCCCCTCCAGTTGATCCGGAGAAGAACAAGGGCCCTCGCCCTCCTAAGGACTGCTACGGGGATCCAATCAACGCCGCGACGGGTAATAACTACAAGTGCAAGACCGAGTTCCGCGGCACGGGCTTGTTTCCCCTTGAGTTCACCTGGACGTACAACAGCTTCGGTGGCTCCAGCGTAGACGGTTCGGTTGACCTGACCGTGGGGGCAAATCGAACCCACACTTACCATCGAAGGTTGCGGGTGACGACGGTGGGTTCAGCCACGATCGCGTCGTTGACGCGACCCGACGGGAACACGGTTCGCTTCACTCGGAGCGGCTCTGACTGGACTCGGGAATCGGCACTCGATGGAATTCTGACGTCGACGCGCGACGGCTCCGGCCAAGTAACAAGTTGGTCGTATATGAACACTCTCAATGAGATCGAGAGGTTCTCGGCCGGCGGATTGCTTCAGTCCATCGTGAGCCCTGGCGGCTACGTGCAAACCCTCAGCTATGACGCCAGTCAGCGGCTTGCGAGCGTGACCGACTCCAGCGGTCGGCAGCTTACTTTCGCGTACAACGCAAATGACCGACTGGCGAGCCTGGGTCTGCCCGATGGCAAGGCCATTCATTTTGCATACGATTCAGATGACAACCTCAGCGTCGTGACGCAACCCGACGCGGTCACGGAAACCTATCTTTACAACGAAAGCAATCGCACTTCGGGCGCGAACCTGCCGCATGCAATGACTGGTGAGCTCAATAACGATGGCACGAGATACGTCACAACCAGCTACGATGTCTCAGGCCGCGCAATCGCCACCTATCTGGGCAATGGCGTCGACAATTATCAGGCGACCTACTCGCCTTCGGCGGACGGCACCCACGTCGCGACTTCGATCACGACCTCGTCCGGGATAACGAGAGCTATCAACCTGCGTACCGTCAATCTTAATGGCGGCCGTTTAGTCCCCTCCAGCATCGTCGAAAATTGCGCGGGATGCCCTTCGACAACCGAGTCGTTCGCATTCGACCGAAATGGTCGCCCAGACCTGACCACGGATTCGCGCGGCGTTGTTACCGACGAGGATTTCGATGACGAGGGCTTGCTCATCAGGAAAGTGGTCGCCAAGGGCAAACCTGAGCAGCAGACGACGGTCATAGCTTGGGACACCTACTTCCGCGTTCCTACCCAGGTCGATATCGGCGGCCAACGACAGAAATTTGCGTACAACGCTCGCGGCCAAGTAATAGCGAAGTGCACTATCGATGGCGCCGTTTCGTCGGCGATGTCCTATTCTTGTGGAGCTTCGGCAAACGCGCCGACCGGTGTGCGGCAGACGACCAAGACGTATTGCGAATCAGCGGACATTGCAGCGGGAATCTGCCCCACCATCGGATTGCTGATTTCGGAGAACGGACCTCGAACGGATGCGGGTGTCTCCGACGTAACTACCTACAGCTACTACATGTCCGACGATCCCGCTTGTGCATTGTCGACAACGACATGCCCGCACCGCAAGGGCGATCTCTGGAAGACCACCAACCCCTTGGGGCAGGCCACTCAATTCCTCCGCTACGACGGAGCTGGGCGAGTCATGTCGACTATGTCCATCAACGGCGTGACGACCGACATTGAGTACGATCCCAGGGGGCGTGTAGCGGCGATCAAGGTCCGCGGCGCCGACAGCGCCAGCGAAACCGACGACGCAATCACTGCCATCGAGTATCACTTTGACGGCCAGCAAGCGAAGGTAACGCAGCCTAATGGAACCTACTTGCTCTTTGGTTACGACGACGCTCGTCGGATGACCGATGTGACCGATTCCTTGGGGAATAGCAAACACTTCACCTTGGACGGCTCGGGAAATGTAACTAAGACTGAAACGAAGGACGTCAACGGCGCGCTGACACGAGTCGCAGCCAGCGTATTCAACGGCTTGGGCCAGCTGACACGCAGCCTCAACGCTGCCAATCAGGCGACGACCTACTCGTACGACGCCGGCGGAAGCCCGGACATCACAACCGATCCGTTGAATCACGCAAGAAACGAGGATGTCGATTCACTTGGTCGCTTGATCAAAGTCGTTCAGGATGTCGGAAATATTGCTGCCACGACGCAATACCAGTACGACGTCCGCGATAACCTCACAAGAGTCATCGATCCGAAGGGATTGAGCACGATATCCACGTACAACGGTCTGAATGATCTTACGCAGTTAAGCAGCCCCGACACTGGCCTCACAAAATTCAGTTACGACAGCGCGGGCAATCGCGTGTCGCAAACCGCGGCGAGCGGAGTCATCACAAATTACTCTTACGACGCGCTTAATCGTTTGACGCAAACCAGTTATCCGAGCGCGAGTTCGCTGACCGCGACATTCACCTTTGACGTCGTGAATCCGATATGTGGGACGGGTGAGTCGTATGCGAAAGGCCACCTAACCAAGATGACCGACGCCAGCGGCAATACTCAATACTGTTTCGATCGCTTCGGTAACCTAACGCGCAAGCAAATCACCAATAACAGCGTCATCAGTACTTATATCTTTGGCTATACGCTTTCCGGGGCGCTCAAGACGGTCACGTATCCCAGCGGCATGATGGTTGGCTACTCGCGAAACGGGGCCGGCAAGATTAACCAAGTTAGTGCGACCCAAGGTGCCACAACCAAAACGCTTGCAAACAACGTTAGCTACATGCCCTTCGGGCCGTTGTCGCGCCTGGAATTCCCCAACCAGCCTGGCGGAAGCGCGGGCGTTCCGCTGACTCAGACGCGACTCTTCGATCAGGACTACGCGATCAAGGCCGTTGGCGGACTCAACTACCAAGTGGATTCAGTCGGAAATATCACCTCGATTGGCGACGCCTTTGGACGAAACGTGTTCTCCTATGACTCGCTCAATCGCTTGACGGCGGTGATCGACGACGATGTCGGGCAGAGCGTCTACGCGTTTACTTACGATGCGACAGGAAATCGCACCAGCAAGAAGATAGGAACGGGTGCCGTCCAGACATACGGGTACTTGGGGACAAGCCATCGATTGAATAGCGTGGGTAGCACATCACGCTCCTACGATGTTTTGGGAAATACCTCGCAGACCGCTTCTTCGCGAATCTATACCTATGACGCGCGCAACCGAATGATCGACATGCGGACTGGAAGCGCGAGCAGCAAGATCGTGAGCCAGTACCAGTACAACGGAAAGCAAGAGCGGGTGCGAAAGTACAAAGGCACCACCGACCAAGCGAGCTACGCCTATGGCGAATTCGGACAGTTGTTGTCCATTAAGCGCGGCGCGATTACGCAAGAGATCATTTGGCTGGACGACACGCCTATTGGCGTAAGCCAGAACGGAACCCTCCACGGAGTGTTGACCGATCATTTGAGAGCTCCGAGGCAGGTGTTCGAATTGGATTCGCAGAAGCGCGTTTGGGCTTGGAGTTCGCTGGACGATGGTTTCGGAGAGAACCTCGCGGCGCAGGACCCGGACGCGAACGGTGTCCAATTCGTGTTCGATATGCGACTGCCTGGACAGCTGTTCGATAGCGAGAGCGGACTCCACTACAACTATCGACGCGACTACGAGCCGGTAACGGGACGGTATCTGGAGAGCGATCCGATCGGGCTTTCGGGCGGGATCTCTACGTACGGCTACGTTTCTTCGAGTCCGCTCAGGTTCACGGACCCGAGCGGGCTGGTTAGGTGGACAGGAACAATGAACATCAAAACGTTACTTACTGGGACTACGGGCGTATTCGAATTGAACTCGGACTGCGTCAATCACCGCGAAGCCAACGTAGTCGTAAGGTACGTGGGACCGTCGAGTGGGGCCAGTCTACCCGCCGGCGGAGCAATTGGAAAAATCACTCTCGAGGACCACGCGACGACCGTCGACGTCAACAACTTGACGGGCTCGTCGGGAATCGTGTCCAGCGGAATCCAAGTCGGGCCCCTCGGGTTTAGTTTGGGAGCCGAAATTAAGCTCGGTAATGCGGTCGCGTTTAACTCGGACATCCAGGATGAGAACTCATTCGATGCCGGACTTTCGATGTCGGTCGGGACGGCCCAGATCGTGGGCGGCACGGGAATCAGGACACCTTGCAAATGCAAGAAGTGACAAAACTTCGCGCCTATTTCGAATTCGGAAGTAGAACGCAGCCTTCTCGATGGTAGTGTTGCTCAAGCCATGAAAGAGTAGGTCATCGCCAGGGGCTTTACCCCAAACGCCGGGTCCAAATGGATCCGGCGTTTTTCTTTGCGCGATCGAATCGCGCGAAGGGAAATCAGCGCGCGAGTTTGATGGTCGCTGGTTTGCCGAGTCGGGCTGCAAACTCCACCAGCATATCCAGACTGAATCTCTCTACCTTGCCTCGAGCCAGGTCCGAAACGCGGCTCTGGCTGACACCCAGAAGTTGCGCTGCAGCCACCTGTGTGAGCTTTCGCGACTTGAGTTGCTTCTTGATCTGCACCATCAAGTCGACCCGCAGCGTAAGAACCTGGGCCTCGGCCTCGTCAAAGCCCAAGTCGATGAACACGTTTCCGCTCGACGAAGTGCTCTCAAGTTTCAGGCGCAATGAGGTTTTCCGGGTCATTGGGCTGCAGTATATATGTAGATATATATCAAGGTGCGCTCGCGAATCGCCCGGCACACCCAAAGCATATCGAATGGACGGAGTTCTTAAATACACGATCACGGTAGCGGTCCGGGTTCGAACCCCGTAGGGACGAGTGCCAAAACAAGCACTTAGGGGTCGGGCGACCGGCCTAAGTGTTTTTCGGGCCATTTCCCTGATTCTCGACTCGCGACTTGTTTCCGGCAGAATCGGTGGTACGGCCCCGACTCAGGATTCGCTATGCAGACCCAGGCGCCCATTCCTCCGGCCTTCGTCGACTCGATGAATCGCTTTCGTCGCTTTGTCGATGAATTCAAGGAAGAAAGCGACAGAGGATGCGCGGTCCTCACACTGTGCGTTCTCGAAGATGCGTCAAAGAATCTGTTCGAATCTCGCGTTGAAACTGGCAGGGTTGGAAGCGTGTGGCAGCGAGGCGCGCTCGCTCGAAATGTCGAACGCGCCGTAGCGCTCGGGCTTCTGGCTCAGAATGAAGCCACCAGCTTGCTGAGTCTTGCCGAGGTGAGAAATCTCTTCGCGCATCGCGCTTTGGAGCGACTAACGTTCGACTCGCCGGAAGTCGATTCTCTCGTGAAGAAGCTTACTCATGTTGGCCCTCCAAATGTTCCTACGGCGGCCTCCGGAAGGAATCGAGACCATTTCTTGCTGTGTTCTGTATTTGTCTTTTCGGCTATGCAATTGCACCCCACGCCGATCGCACCCATAGCGCCGAAGGCGCCCCTCACCTGGGGGCAATGAGCGGGTTGAGTTCCTGGGATATTGAATTGGAGGGTTCGAATGTACGAATTCGAGCGAGCCAGGAATCGACGCCACGAACTTGGCGACGCAAACCTGAAGCCCGTCGAGCAGCTCATGCTCGCAATGCGGTTTTTTGTCGGCCGGGCTGGCGTGGTTCTCGCCGTCAATTCGCACTTCAAGATCTTGGAAACCGAGATACAGCGGTTCCCAACGAGATTGAACATGTCCGTTACCACCGTTGCAGTTCTCCAAGAGAGCTATTGGCAGACAATTATGGTGAACCTTCGCGCGATGCTCGAGTCGAATCCGGGGTCGATCGGCATCGGCGCTATCGCCAAACTGCTGGAGCGCGGGGAACCGAGGAATGGATTTTGCGAGTTGCTGGAGAAGGCTTCGCGCCGGGTGACGACAGAGCCAAGCGAGCGCGACGCCTTTCTCGACTACATCCATCGATATGCCGCTATTCTCTCGACTAGATCCGTCCCCGTCCCTCCAACTGCGCATCCGCTCGTGGAGAAGGCCGAGCTTGTCCGGCGCACGGCTACAAAGCGAGTTGCGCACGCGACGATTGATGGCTTCAAGCTCTACGGAAGCGACATGCAAGATGTAATCATTGCAGTGATCGTTTTGGGCGAGGCGATGAATCAGGTCATGGGCGATGCCGGATCGGAAGACCTGCTGCCGATCGAGCACGCCGCGCTCGTGGGTGGTGCTCAGCTCTTGGGCTTGGAGACTGACACCGCACCGCACCTTCTAAATTCGATCCGAGGCTTCATGCCGATGTGGGTCCATAGCGACAGGGAGTTTCCCACCGTCGCCGAAATGCAGGACTTGGGTGCCGCGCGCCGCGCCGCACGAGACATGGGGCCACAAAGCGGCGCGGGCTGAGCTAAGGGTGCCGCCCGGAGCGGTGCCTTGAACCTTCGCTGCAACTAGGCTGGCTGCCGGGCGACGAACTCAAGATGCCGGGTCGAGCCCTCCGCGTCTGTAGGAAGACGCCGGCAGCTAGTGTCAGAAAAGCGGCAGGAAAGGCTAGGCGCCATGCCTACCTTCGGCCGACAAGCGAGAGGTCAGTTCGTCGCCTGAATGGCATTGATGAAGATAGCAATGACGCACCCAAGACCACCGAACCACACAACGCTCCGCAGTTGCGCAACGTTACCGAGGTACATGAAGCCGTAGACAAAGCGCGTTGCCACGAATGCGATAGAAAGCATGGCTGTTTTTTGCATGTCCGCACCTGCCACGATCGCCGCCAGCACCGCCGCCGCGAAAAACGGAAAGGCCTCGAAGCTGTTCAAATGCGCCGCATGCGCCCGCCCCGCCGCCCCGCTCAGCCGCGACTGCCACTCGCGCACGTTGCGGTTGTCGTAGCGCGGGCCCAGGACCTTGGCCACGCTCGTCCATAAATAGGGCATCAGCCCGGCGATCAGCACGCAAATCAACGCGGTCCGCATATCCTCTCCTGGGTTCGAAATGTGCCGTAAATCCCTGATTTCAGGGGCCTGAACCCCGTTTTCGCCCCTGTGGGCAGGTTGTCCGGGAAAGTGGCCCGCTGCTATACTTTCGCGGCTCGGCGGTCCGGTTTTGCGTCGGGGTATCGATGCACCGCCCTGGGGGCACCTTTGTTCCGGAATGATGCACCACCCGCGCGAAAGCTGGCGATGTTGCAAGGCCTGGCGATCGCGGTATGCGTTTTGGTGGCGGCGGCAGTCGGGGGCAGGGGCGAAGCAACCGCGGCTCTTTTTGGTGGTCTCGCAGTTTTCCTGCCTTCGCTGTGGTTCTGGCGGCGGGCACGGAAATCCGCCGGGAACACCGATGCAAGGCAAGCGCTCGGCGCGCTGTACGTCGCCGAGATCGGCAAGTTGGTGTTGGTGGCGTTGATGCTTTACGTGGGGGCGCTGGTGTTCAAGGCCCACTACCTGGCGCTGATGCTCACCTGCATGGCCTGCCTGGCAATGAATTGGGTGCTCCTGGCCGTGGCCAGGTTTGACTGACGAAACGGATAACGAAGATGTCGGCAGAACACGGCGGTACCAGCGAGTACATCCTGCATCACCTGACCAACCTCAAGTTGGATCTGACCACGATGCAGATCAATCCCGAAGCGACCGGCTTCTGGGTGCTGCACCTGGACTCGATGGTCTTCTCCGTGTTCCTGGCCCTGATGTTCGTGGTCATGTTCAGGCTCGCGGCGCGCAAGGCGACCAGCGGCGTGCCGGGCAAGTGGCAGAGCTTCATCGAGCTGTGCGTGACCGCCGTCGACCTGCAGGTCAAGGACGCCTACCACCACGGGGCCAAGTTCGTCGCGCCGATGGCGCTGGCGGTCGGCTTCTGGGTGTTCTTCATGAACTTCATGGACATGCTGCCGGTCGACCTGCTGCCCTTCGTGGCGCACAACGTCGGCGTCGACCACCTGCGCACCGTGCCCTCGACCGACCCGAACATCGCGCTCGGCTTGTCGCTCACCGTCTTCCTGATCGCCTTCGGCTACAGCTTCGTGGCCAAGGGCTTCGGCGGCGTGGCCAGCGAATTCCTGTTCCATCCCTTCGGCAAGTGGATGATGCCGGTCAACTTCCTGCTCAAGTGCGTGGAAGAGCTGGCCAAGCCGGTCAGCCTGGGCCTGCGACTGTTCGGCAACATGTACGCCGGCGAGATGATCTTCATCCTGCTCGCGGGCTTCACGTTGAGCTACACGGTCAGCAGCTTCGGCGCCAACGCCGGCATGCTCACGCAGCTTTCCAGCACAGTGGGATCCGAAGCTTGGAATTCACGTGACTTGAAGTCGCGGC
>JADMIO011538854.1_pt1 | contig 11014 bp, 11 predicted proteins | sample 8958161 | NCBI WGS metagenome assembly JADMIO01 (sample SAMN16585339, study PRJNA669376) | soil metagenome | isolation source: Crop rotation soil | place: USA: Cullars Rotation, Alabama | collected 2011 | reverse complement strand
GGTTCATTGCGACACGGCCGATGCATCGGGCACGGATTGGTCTCAGATCCTACAGCTCTACGAGCAACTGTTGGCCATCACGCCAAGCCCTGTCGTGGCCTTGAACCGCGCGGTGGCCCTGGCCGAGGTCGAAGATCCAGAGGCTGCCCTCGAGCTCGTCGAAGAGCTCGACCTCGACGCTTACTACCTGTTCCATGCCGTCCGCGGCGATCTGCTGCAGCGACTGCGGCGGCTCACGGAAGCGAGGGGCGCGTACGAGGTAGCCATTCTGCTCACCGACAACCAGGCGGAACGCGCTTTCTTGCGCAGAAAGCTGGCCAGCGTGATCGCGCGGCGGGGTGTGCCATACTGCTAGCGGTTGTTTGAGCCCCGCGGCGGAGGCATGGCGTGATGAAGTATTTAGTATTCGGGTTGGCATTTGCTATCTCTGGCTGTGACTTTGGGGAAACCTCGCAGGCTCCCGCCCCGCCGTCGCCGTCCCAGTCCGAGCTCGTGCTGCGAGGCCTCCCCGACGACGCGCTGCTCGTGGGCGTGACCATCGCACCGAACGGCAAACGCTACCTTCTGGACCAGCGCTCGGGGCTTTACGAGCTGAACGGCGCGAATGCGACCCTGGTGTGGAACACCACGGGCCTCACCGGCATCGAGCTCACGGACGTGGTGGCGGTCGATGCCGATCACTTCGCGGTCACCGCGGCGAACGATGGCTTCCTGCTCGACCTTCGTAGCCACTCGCTCGCCTCGTATTTTTGCTACCTCCCTCCGATCCAACCACAGACCGAAGAGCCAATCAGCGTCAGCCAGGTGCTCCAAGAGCAAGGTATCGAGGTGCAACAACGCACGGATTCAGTGGCCTTCAATCCCGATAGCGGGCAATTGTTCGCCCAGCCGCGAACCTTCCGACTCGACACCGCTGCCGTCGCGGGCTCCGAGTTGTTCGTATTCGGGCAGACCGGTGGGCAACCGATTCAGGTCTTCCCATTGGCGGAGGACTTCGTCGCGGGTGGCATGACCGTGCGCAACGGGGGGCGGCTGCTGCTCGGCGCGCGCAACGCGATTTACGAGTTTACGGCGGGCAGCTTCAATCTGCTAAAGGAGCTCGACCCCTCCGTCGACATCACGGGCATGGCCAGCGCGAACGGCACGCTCCTGCTTCTGGATGGCGCCGGGCAACGGCTGTTCACGATTGAGGGTAAGCTCTGAGGAGCACACCGAGGTCGGGCCTCAGGCCGGGCTCGCCAGGCGCCCCACTTTGGCTTGCTCCTGCGGGCTGGCCTTGGTCCGCTCGACCAGACCGTTGATCAGCTCAGCGCCAGCCTGAGCGTCGTCGACGGTGATCGTGAGCTGTCGGCCGCCCTCGAGCTCGAGTCGCAGCGCGACTCCGCGCCGAACCACGACTGCAGCGCGACGCCACAGGCCGAGGCTGCCGCGATAGCCCCAGCCACCGTGCGCCATCGGCACGAGCTCGAAGGTCGAAGCGCGCTGGATGCGCGAAAGTGGGATGCGTTGCCGCACCCAGCCGAGATGGCCGTAAAAGATTGTCAGCCGCTGTCCGCTGACGGTGACTCGAAGACGCGTGAAGTGCTCGAGCAACACGGCGATACCAAAGTGCACCGCCGCCATGAGCCATGTGCCCCTAGCAATGAACACTGCGGCTACGACCAGCGCGCCCAGCACCGCCAACGCGATCCAGAGATTTTCGGCGTGACCGACCCAGAAGACGCGCTCCCCCTCGCCGAGCTCGAGAGGTGATTCGCGTTCGATGCGGGGCTCGACGCTGAGACCCTGGCGGCGCGCGAGCTTCGTCACGAGAGCCCAGACCAAGAATGGGACCGCGAGCAGCCCAAGGAGCAGGCTGGGGGAAAGCGACGCCTGTCTCCAGTGGCTGCGATCCCAATTCACCACGACGTTCAGGATGCTCAGCAGCGCCACGAGAGAGCTCACGAAGGCCACGACACCGACGAGGCGTGGTCCCTGCGCCCCCATCGGCTTGCCGGCGCGTGGCCACGAGAGCGCGGCCGGCACGACGATGCAGCTGCCGAACAGCAAGAGCGATAGCGTGCGGGGCATGCTGCCATTCGGCGTCCCGCCGAGCGACCAGTGTGTCGCCATCGGCTCCGGCAAGTGAGCCCACGAAAGGAGGGGCACCAAGAGCGCGATCGCAGCCCCCAGGCCCGCGATGACCACCACCCAAACCTTAAGCCGTGCTTCCGTGTGCATCGGATTCCTCCAGCATTTTTTTCAGATCACGGAGGCTCAACCCCTGCCGAAGACCCTCCGCCAAGAAATGGCGAGCCAGCTGGGCGAGCCGCGCTCTCCCCTGCCCGCACTCCAGCACCACCACGCCGCGACCACGCCGCACCTCGAGCACCCCCTCGCTGCGCAGCTCATCGTACGCGCGCAGCACGGTGTGCATGTTCACCTCCAGCGCTTCCGCGAGCTCACGCGCCGCGGGAAGCCGCTCGCCTTGCTCGACCTTTCCCTCCGCTATCGAGCGCCGGAGCTGACTGGCGATCTGCGCGTAGAGCGGCGCGCTGTCGTTGGGGTCGAGCCGAACGAGCATTGTTCTATTATAACTAGAACAATGGCAGCGTCAACTAGGTCAAATGACCCCAATATCCGCCCCCCGCTCAGTGAACACGGGGGGCGGAAGCCCTGATTGCGCTCAGTAGCGGACGCCGTCTTTTTGCGGCACGAACGGAGAGATGGGGGCAGAGCGACCGTTGATGGTGGTCCCTGCGTACGCGAAGCCCGGAACGGCTCCCATGAAATCTGCCGGGAAGTTCAGGGTCGGCTTGGACAGCTCGTCGAGCTTTGCCATCTGAGCAAAGCTGAGCACGAGACTGGCCGCTGCCAGGTTGTCGTCGAGCTGCTTTTGACTGCGGGCCCCGAGGATGATCGAGGACACGCCGGGCTTTTGCGCGAGCCAGGCCAGTGCGACACGCGCGGGGGTCGAATCGAGCTCCTTGGCGATGGCGATCAGTGCATCGATGATGCCGTAGGTTTTTTCATTCAGGTTCCCTTCGGCCCAAGCGCCGCGATCGGCCTTCTGGCTACCGTGGTTCTCGCGCGTGTACTTGCCGGACAAAACGCCGCTCTTCAGCGGTGACCAGGGCGTGATTCCGAGACCGAGCTCGCGCGCCATGGGCACGAGGTCGCCTTCGACCGTACGCTCGAGCAGCGAGTACTCGATTTGTAGCGCGACCAGCGGAGCCCAGCCGCGAAAACGCGCGATGGTCTGGGCTTCCGCGCACTTCCAAGCGGGGGTGTCGGAAAAGCCGATGTAGCGCACCTTGCCGCTCGCCACGAGGTCATCCAGCGTGCGCAGAGTTTCTTCGATGGGCGTGGTCGCGTCCCAGGCGTGCATCCAATACAAGTCGATGTAGTCGGTCTGCAGACGCCGCAGCGAGTTGTCCAGCGAGCCGACGATCGCCTTGCGATTGGCGCCACCGCTGTTCGGATCCCCAGGAAACATGCCCCCGAAGAACTTGGTCGCCAGCACGACACGGTCCCGACGCGAAGGGGTCTTGCTCAGGTGGTCGCCGATGATTTTCTCGGAGTGGCCGTGGGTGTAGATGTTCGCCGTGTCGATGAAGTTACCTCCGCGCTCGAGGTAATCATCGATGATCGCGTTCGACGCCTCGACGCTGGTTCCCCAACCGAGATCCTCGCCGAAGGTCATGGCGCCGAGACAAAGGGGTGAAACTCTGAGGCCGGAACGGCCTAGCGTGACGTAATGATCTAGCGACATTTTTGGCTCCTATTTCGAAACGCAGAGCACGGTGGAGTGCACCGCCCCCTGCGGATGCCGAGCGGGCGAGCAACATGGAGCCTCCACCTCGACATGTCCAGCGGGCAAGCGCTGGCCGTGCTCGGCTCACCAGCGATTCTTGCCGTCGACCACCGTGACCTGCGCGTCGTCCGCAACGAAGTCGTCGAACAGTCGAGCATTCACGGCGACGATTCGCCGCCGTCCGTCCCAGCTTCCATCCGGCTCGAACGCCGGGCTTTCGTTGTACGTCGCGCAGCCGCATTCCCCGCAAAAATGGCTGGTGACCAGCTGGCTGCGCCAGCGATACACCCGGTCCCCTTCGGCACTCACCGAAAGCTGCTCAGGCGCGTAGTACGCGTGAAGTGCCCCACGTTTGGCACAAATGGAGCAGGTGCAGCGTGTGACACGCTCCGGCAGCTCGCCGTCGATTTGAAACGACGTCTTCCCGCAATGACACTTACCTGTGACCATGAACCCCTCCTGTCGTGCTGACGTAGCCAGGCGGATTCTACATCATGGTCGGGCAGACGAGCCGGTGGTACGACTAGCCGAATGGGTAGTGGCGTTTCCGAGGGCGAAACAGACCTGACCCAGCCGAGCCGATCACCGCCAGCGGTCGTCGTTTTCGATTTCGACGGCACGCTCGTGAGCCGGGACTCATTTCTCGACTTTTCGCTGCGCTATTGTGCCCGTCGACCAGGCCGTCTGCTGCTGCTGGGAGCGCTGCTGCCGTTGGCATTGTTTTTGGCAGTGCGCTCACGCACACAGGCGGCCTCCGTCTTGCTCTGGGCGATGACAGTCGGTTCTTCGACGCGACGATTCGTGCTCGCGCTGCGGCGCTACGCCACGAGCACTCTCCCGAGCTACGCCAATGAAGTCATTTTCGAGGAGCTCGCACGGCACCAGCGCGAGGGCAGCCGGGTGGTGATCGCGACGGGCACGGTTCCTCTCTTGGTTCGAGGACTGCTCGCAGCGCGCAATCTCGGACGAATCGCCATCGTCGGTTCGCGCTTCAGAGGAAGGTGGGGTGGGCTCATCGCCGAAACGCACTGCATCGGCGGGGTCAAGGTGCGTGAGCTGAAACGCAGGTTCGACATCGTCGAGTGGTCGACCGTGTACACAGACAGCTTCGCCGATCGTTCGCTCTTGAGTCGCGCACGGGACATCACCCTGGTCTCGCCGAGCGAGCGCACGCTACATCGCACTCAGCGACTGATTGGCCCGGCCACGGCGCTGCGAGTGCTTTCCCTGCCCTAGCCACATTGCGTCCTCGACCTTCGCCCCTGCGCTAGACCCGTCTTCGCCGTGTACCCTGGATCTGGCGGGATACTGGCGAATACCGCGCTCGAGACGATTGCGTTCAAGGCCGACTATCAGTGTGATAGGGTCTCGCGAGGCAGGTGTGCAATGAACAGTCGGGTACGGGAAATATTGCATGTGGTTGCTGACAGGCTCGGTACGACTTTGCACCAGCGCGACCCGCTGGTTCCACCGATGCGATTGGTTACAGCCGACGGTTCGCATGACGTTCGGGAGTTCATATTCGTTGGGGAGTCCATCGCCCGCTGGCTGGTCGAAGTCGGTTTGAATCGACACGACAGGGTGCTCGACGTCGGTTGCGGCGTTGGCAGGGTGGCAATTCCGTTGCTGAAAATTCTGGACCGCAGCGGGTCATACTGCGGCGTCGACATCGTTCCTGAGCAAATCCAATGGTGCGTCAAAGCAATCGGCTCCCGCTATCCGAATGCAAGCTTTGCGTTACTCGACGCGTACAGCGCCCGCTATAACCCTGCCGGAAAACTGCGCGCGGAGGAGATCCGCTTCCCGTACGCCGACGCGGACTTCGACCTCGTGCTGTTGATGTCTGTGTTCACTCATCTCCTGCCCGCCGGGAGCCGCAACTATTTGAGTGAAATCCGCCGAGTTTTGCGTCCAGGCAAGAGCTGCGCGATGACCTGGTTCTTGCTGAACGACGACTCACGGGCCCGTATCGCGGCAAGCCCCAGCAGCCCTGGCCCTGGAGCTATTGCGCTTCGGTTCGAGCACCAGCACGGCGAGTGCTGGATCGAGAATCGCAGCATCCCCGAGGCCGCGGTCGGCTACGATCAGGCAACGGTCGAAGGTTGGTGTCGCGACTGCGGTTTACAGATAGACCGAATCATCTACGGCTCGTGGTGCGGAAGGCCCGATGCGCCAGGCTACCAAGACGTGCTGCTCGTGAGCGCGCGCAGGCCCGACTAGGCGAAGCATTGGGGCTCGACGAGGGGCCTGCGGCGTGGGTGGTGTTCCGAACACGAGGGTCGTTGGTGCTGGCTCTACGGCCTCGGCTTGCGCGCGAAGAAGTTCAATCCCTGCACCTCGAGGTCGGCGCTGACCTTGTGCTCGGCGCTCGTGCCCTCGAAGCACTGAAATCGTGTCAGCGGCTTCGCGTCGATGAAGCCGATTTCGCGCGTGAGAGTCACGAGCTCCGTTTCGGTGAGGGCGCCGGCGATGCACGCGGCCCACAGCTCGGGCTGTTGCCGGGCCTCGAGCTTGAGCTCGCGCGCGACGACGACGTCTGCCAGATACACACGCCCACCTGGTCGGAGGACGCGCCAGATCTCGGCGAACACCCGGTGTTTGTTGGGTGAGAGGTTGACGACGCCGTTGGAAATCACGACGTCCACGCTAGCGCTGTCGACGGGCAGCTCCTCGTAGTTGCCAGCGCGAATCTCGACGCGATCGTCGAGGCCGGCTTTCAGGACCGCGCGTTCAGCGACGGCGCGCATGCCCGCCGTGATGTCGACCCCGATCGCGCGTCCCGAGGGGCCAACGCTTCGGGCCGCGAGCATGAGATCCATGCCGGCTCCACAGGCGTGGTCGAGCACGGTTTCTCCAGGCGCGATCGGGCCGATTCGAAGCGGGTTGCCGACGCCGGCAAAGCGAGAGGTGGCCTCGTCGGGCAGCGTGCGGAGCTCTTCGTCATCATAGCCGAGGCGGTCGACTGCGTACGCGCGGCCCCTGTGGAAGTGAAAAACGCCGCTCGGATCCCGCGCGACGCGCTCGTAGGTAGTGTGGATGGCGTCGCGCAGCCGCGCGACGTCGAAGTTCGACGGTGCTGTGAAAGACATGGCTAAAGTCCCTTTTTGCGCGAGTCGGGCCGCGCCCCGTCGATAGCGCGTTGACGCTGTGACGAGGCGCGACCCGAAGGAGTGCTCAGTTGGTGGGATCCGGACGCACGATCACGGTGTCGACGATCGGTGTGATGCCGTCTGCCGGCATTCCGACGCGGCGCGCGTGCTCGCGGATCGCTTCGGGATCGGTCGCTTGATAGATGCAGACGGTGCCGAGGCGGCCGCCCTCGTGCCTCGTGACGTAGCTGCGGATCCAGCGGACCTTGTCCGGCATCTCTTCGTTGCCGACGCGTCCAGAAACGGCCGCCGCGGCCTTCAGTTCCTCCGGATTGGCCCAACCGTTCGCGCGAGTAATGACGTACGTGTACATGTGCAATCTCTCTCCTTGGTTGGCGACGCCAACAGCGTGGTTGCGGCAGGGATGCGCCCTGGCCGATGTGCCCCTGAACTTGCGGCAATCGCGGCCGAAAGTCCTTTCCCCGACCTGACCAATTCCTTATCGGTTGCCCCGCTCGAAGGCATTGGGTAACCCCAGGGGTCGGTATGACGACTTCATTCGGCCGCTTCGTGCTCGACGAACGGGGGCGCACCCTGCGGCTCGACGGAGACGAGCGGTCGCTCCAGCCGTTAGTCTTCGACCTGCTGGTCTACCTCGTGCGCCACCGAGAGCGCGTCGTTCCCAAGGAAGAGCTCCTCTCGCAGCTCTGGGAGGGCACGATCGTCACGGACGGGTCCTTGCAACGCGCGGTGAGCCTGCTGCGCGGGGTCTTGCGCGAGGGCGGTATGGAGCACGCCGTTCAAACCTTCGCGCGTCGCGGCTATCGCTTCTGCGAGAGCGCCGAGTCCGCCGAGGGGTCACCCATGCCTTTAGCCACGCTGGAAGCGCGGGTGCTGGCCGAGGCGGGTCACTGGGAGCGCGCTCTACGAGCCTTCGATACCATTGCCGATCAGTCGGCGCTGTCGGCGGACGACTGGGAGGCCTGGGGCAATGCCGCGATGTGCGCGGGCACACCCGAGCGGTCGGTCATGCCGCTCGAGCGCGCAGTCGCCGCCTTCGAGCGGGACGAGCGACGAGAGGGCGCGGCGCGAACCGCGTTGCTGCTCGCCAACGTCAAGCTCGAGGCAAGAGAGCTGGCGATCGCCAAAGGCTGGCACGAGCGCGCTCGCAGCTATCTAAGAAACGAGCCCGAAGGCAAACAACACGGCATCGCAGAATGGCTGTCGAGTCGACTGGCCCTGTTCGAAGGGCAGCTCGATGAGTGTCGTGAGCACGCGCGAGTAGCTATGGAAATTGGCGACCGCCTCGCCGATCCCGACCTTCATTGCCTTGGCCTCATCTACTACGGGCACATCCTGATCGCGCAGAGCGAGGTGCGTCGCGGACTGTCCTTGCACGACGAGGCCGGCGCCGCGGCGCTTTCGGGTCGCGTGAGTCCGTGGGTGGCGGGCATCGCTTTCTGCTCGGTGATCTGGGCTTACCTGCACTTGGGCGATCACCACCGCGCAGGCCAATGGACCGATCAATTCACCCGCTGGTGCGAGCGTCACGGCAGCTATTGCTATCCCGCGCTCTGCCGGCTGCACCGAGGAGAAATCCTGGCCGTGCGAGGTGAGCTTGCCAACGCCGAGGCGGAAGTCACTCGTGCTCGGGAGCAGCTGGTCGTCGCGGGGCCATTCGTGGAGGGCGACGCCTGCCGCGTTCTCGGCGAAATACGGCTTTCAGGCGGCGATCTGGAGGGAGCGGAGCAGGCCTTTCGAGAAGCGCATCGGCTCGGCTGGAATCCGCAGCCAGGGCTCGCATTGCTGCTGGCCGCGCGCGGCGATCACGAAAGCGCCATGAAGCAACTCGAGAGGGCGCTCGCTCAGCCGTCGTGGACCGACGGCCAGCGGCGCGGTCTGATCTTGGCCGTGCTGGCGCGCCTGGCCGCCATGAACGGCAAGCTCGACCGCGCTCGCGCTGCCCTGACGGAGCTCGCGTCGACACCCGAGCTGTGCGCCACGCAGGCTGGCGCAGCGGAGCTCTGTCGCGCTCGGGGTGAGCTTGCCTGGGCAGAGCAGGATCTCACTACTGCTGAGCTCTTCCTGCGCCGAAGCGTCGCATCTTGGCTGGAGATCGGGGCGGCCCTGCAAGCGGCTGACGTGCGCCTGCGGTTGTGCGAGTTATTGCTCACGTCCGACGCTACGGCGGCCGAGCTCGAGCTCGGCTCGGCCGAGAGTGTCTATCGTCAGGTGCGCGCGGAGCCCCTGGTTCGACGTTGTCGGGCCTTGCGTGATGCCTGGAATTTCCGGCGCTTTTCGGACCAGGGAGCTTGAGCCTGCGTACGGAGCCCTCGCCGCGGATTAGTGTCCCGCGACGAGCAGCTTCGAAAGCAGCGTCGCCAGGCCGAGGAAGCTGAAGAAGCCGCTCACGTCGGTGACGGTCGTGAGGATGATGGACGACGCGGTGGCAGGGTCGCGCTTGAGCGCGGTCAAGATGATGGGCACGGAGCAGCCGCTGATCGCGGCGATCACCATGGAGCACACCATCGACGTGCCGATCACCAGCGCCAGGCCGAAGCTGTGGCTCCACAAGAAGGTGCACAGCGCGGTGACCAACGCTACCGATGAGCCGTTGACGAAAGAGGCGAAGGCTTCCTTCCGGCACACTCGCCACCAATGCCCGACGCGGATCTCGCGTAGCGCCAAGCCACGGCTGGTCACCGCGAGCGCCTGAGCGCCCGTGTTGCCGGCCTGTCCCGCGACCACCGGCATCAGCACGGCCAGCGCGGTGAACTTAGCGATGGTCGCATCGAACAAGCCGACCACCGATGCCGCCAGGAAACCGGTGCAGAGGTTGATGAGCAGCCACGGCAAGCGACTCTTGACCGTGAAGAGCGGCTTGGAGAGAGCGCGCTCGTCCTTACCGGCACCCACCATCTGCTGCAAATCGTCGGTCGCCGCGTGCTGGGCGGCGCGGACCAGGGTGTCGTACGGCAAGATGCCGAGGACCTGGCCCTCGAGATCGACGACGGGCAAGCTGGTCAAAGCGTGGCGGTTCAAGAGCTCCACGACCTCGTCGCGCGTCGCCATCGGGTTGACCACGGGCCGATCGCGGTCGGCGAGGCTGCCCACCGCGGCGCCATCGGCGGCTCCGACCAAGCTCTGCAACGAAACCACGCCTGTCAACTTGCCTTCGTCGTCGGCCACGACGACGTCGGTGATCTTGCGATGTCTGGCCTTGCGAATGCGAATCAGCGCTTCGTCGACGGTCGTGTCCTCGCGAAACGTGGTCACGCGCGGGTCCATGAGGCGGCCGGCCGTGCCAGGCGGAAACTCGAGCGCTTCGCGGATGTTCCGCTGGCTCTGCGCGGGCAGGGCGGCCAAGAGCCGCGAGCTCGTGTCATCGTCCAAGTGCGCGAGCCACCTGGCGGCCTGCACGAAATCGGCGGCGACCAGCGTCTCGCGCGCCCAGCTGTCATCCATGCAGCGCAGCGTGCGAGCGGCGGCGTCGACGTTCATGCGCATGAGCACCTCCGAGGCGCGCCGCATGTCCAGGGGCAGCAGCGCGTTCGCCGCTTCCTCGGGATCGACTTGCTCGAGCACGGCCCCGGCGGAGCCCGGGTGGTCTCTCAAGAAATCGAGGGCCAGATCGCCGAGCGCGCTCATGGCATGGCCCCCGGGATCACGCTGCGCCGGACACTCGGGGGCGGCTCGGTTCGTCTTTCGCGCTCACGCTCGCGCTCCGCCGGCAGCGCTTCCAGCGCCAATGCCGCGCCGATGAAGCGCGTCATGGCCGACGCGCCCACGACGCAGAGCTCGGCCAGCGCGGACGCCGTCTGATCCGCGTCGGGACCCGCCGCGGCCTGCCCGAGCTCGGTCTCGATGGCCCTGAAGGTCGAGTAGCGGAGCGCGCCGAGAAAGCGCCGATCGCGATCGATGACCGGCAGCGCGTGATTGCGCTTCCAGCCGGCGTGCCGAGCGATGACGTCCAGCGAATCGTGGGCGAAGAGCGCCTCCGGATTGCGGCTAATGATGGTTCCGAGCGGAGCATCCGTGGGCGCCAGCATGAGCTCACGCATATTCACCGCGCCGGTCAGGCGCCGGTCGGCATCGATGGTGTAGACGTAGTGCATGACGCCGGCGGGGTAAG
>JADMIO011609130.1_pt1 | contig 11015 bp, 11 predicted proteins | sample 8958161 | NCBI WGS metagenome assembly JADMIO01 (sample SAMN16585339, study PRJNA669376) | soil metagenome | isolation source: Crop rotation soil | place: USA: Cullars Rotation, Alabama | collected 2011 | reverse complement strand
CTTCCGATCTGAAGCGCCCCGCGGCGAAAGCCAAAACCGCAGCGAAGCCTTCGCGCCGAAAGTAGGCGCCCGTGCCCTTCATCCGGCAGACGCGCGACAAGCGCGGCTTCGAACACACCTACGTGATGCACACCTATCACGCGGTGTCGAACGGCGGGCCGCGCCCGCGCGTGCTGTATCTGTTCTGTTCGCCAGCCAACCTGAGGGTCGGACGCAAGGCGCTCGACGCCGAGGTGATGGAGGCGCTCGAACATACGCATCCCGACTTGAGCTTCGACTGGGGATCGATTTCGCGCGAAGTCACGACTCCGCGCGAACCGGAGCGCCGGCCGCCACCGCCCGCCCGAGGACCGGAACGGCAGCAGGCCCGTCAGCCAGAACAGGCCGCTCCACAGGCGCCCTTGCCGGACGACCCGAGTCCGCTCGGGCGCGCGCTGGGCTCCGCACACGCGGCCCGGCTGCGACGCCGCTACAGTGAGCTGTCCGACCGCATCAGCCGGCGGGCCAGGACGCCCGAGGAACGCGACCGGCTGCTGGAGCGCCTGCGACGTCTGAATCCTGATGACTGGGGCGAGGCGGAAGCCATTCGGGCCCAGGCGGCGACGGCCGACGCGTCGCTCGACGCCATTGCCGCCGAACTGCCGTCACGCCGCCGCGGGCGCCGCGGCGGCCGCCGGCGCGCCGAAGGCGAACGCGAGCCGTCTGTCATAATGACGGCAGGGAACCCGGCAACAGACGAGGATGGTCATGACGAACTTCACGCGGCGGCTCCTGCTGGGTCCGCTGGGGCTGATGGTGCTGGCGACGTCGGCGATCCTGTCGGCCCAGCAGCCGCAGTCGCAGGGGACTCAGGGGCAGAAGCCGCCGCAGCCGAAGCCCCAGGCGACCCCGCAGGCCCCAAAATTCAAGTCGGCGACTGACGTCGTCTCGACGGACGTCCACGTCACGGACGCCAACGGCCAGTTCATCCCCGATCTCACGATGAAGGATTTCGAGGTGTACGAAGATGGCGTGCTCCAGCACGTCACGAACTTCGTCGCCATGGTCGGCGGCCGCGCGATGAACGAGATGGTCAAGACCGACGAGCCCGTGCGCGAAGGGCTCATCGTCCCGCGCGTCAGCAAACCCGTGACCTCGCCCGGACGCATCTTCATCGTGTTCATCGACGACCTGCACCTGCAGCCGCTGGACTCGATCAAGGCGAAGGCGGTGCTGAAGCAGATTCGCGACAACGTCCTGCATGAGGACGACCTGGTCGGCATCGTCTCGAGCGGCTACTCGTCGATTTCCTTCGACCTCAGTCCCGACGCGCGCCACCTGCGCATGAATCAGGCGATCGACAAAACGATGGGCGCCGGGATGACGCCGTACGAAATCATCAACACGAGTCAGACGATGGAAGGGCCGTCGGGACTGCGCGCGAACGCCTATACCGCGTTCAAGGTCGCGTATGAAATTCTCGACCAGGCCGAGAAGGTGACGAACCGCCGCAAGGCGTTCATCTACGTGAGCAGCGGCTACGACTTCAACCCGTTCACGGAATCGCGCTACAAGGCCGCGCAGGATCTCTATGCGACCACCATGCCCGCACGAGTGGTTGATGAAGGCCGGCCGAACAATGTCGATCCGTTGACGAGCCTGTCGGATGCGGCGGGCACGGGCGTGTACCGGAATCCGTTCGAGATGAACGGCCTGCAGTTCTCGCAGGCCGATCTGGCGGCGGCGCTGAGCGAGCTCGTTCGCCGCGCGCGCCGCGCGAACGTCGTCTTCTATCCCGTGGATCCGCGCGGACTCGATGCCGGCCCGGATGCGAGCCAGCAGGTGTCGCTCGAGGAGTGGCACCAGTTCATGAACAACTCACTCAGCTCGCTGGACGTGATCGCGGGCGAGACGGGCGGCAAGTGCATCTGCCGGACCAACGACTTCAAGAAACCCCTGCAGGCGCTCGACAACGAGATGAGCGACTACTACATCGTCGGCTACGAATCGAACAACCCGGATCCCCTCAAAGTGAACCGGCACATCGAAATCAAGGTCAAGCGCCCGGGCGCCAAGCTCGTCTACAAAGATCTCTACAGCATCAAACGGTAGCCGTGGCGGTATGAAGCCGATCCGCGCCCTGGCGATCGCCGCGCTGGCGTGCTGTGCGGGCGCGGCGCAGCCGTCCGCTCAGCAACCGGCCCCGTTTCGCGCGTCAACGGACTACGTCTCCACGAAGGTCATCGCGCGCGACGGCAGCGGCCGTCCGGTCGCGGGCCTGAGGGCGGAGGAATTCGAGATCTACGAAGACGGCGTGCGCCAGAAGATTCTGAGCTTCACGCCGTGGGTGGGTGGGCGCCCCATGTCAGCCGGACCGCCGCCGGCGGCGCCGACGGAAGGCCTCATCGTGCCGGCCGCGGCTCGTCCGTCCGCCGAGGGGCGCATTTTCATCGTGTTCATCGATGACCTGCACATCCAGTTCCGCGACACGCAGACGCTGAAGAAGATCCTCGCGCAAATCCGCGACACGGTCCTGCACGAGAACGATCAGATCGGCATCGTCTCCAGCGGCTACTCATCGATCGCGTTCGACGTGGGACCGGACGCCGGCCACGTGCGCATGAATATCGCGATCGACAAGGTGTCCGGCGCCGCCAAGGATGAACGGGAAATCGTGAACGGCGCGCAGACGTATGACGGCCCGTCCGGCGTGAAGCACGATACGTTCGTCGCGCTGAAGCTGGCGTTCGACATTCTCGCGCAGGCCGAAAAAGTCACCGACCGCAGCAAGGCGTTCATCTATATCAGCAGCGGATATGACTTCAATCCGTACGTGGACGCGCGGTACCAGGCGTTGCAGGACCTGTACGGCGCGCCTCCGCCGCCGCAGGCCGACAATGGGGGGCCGGGGCGTGTCGATCCGCTGACCAGCCTGGCCGGCGCCGCGACGACCCCGCTGTTGCCGAATCCATTCGAGATGAACGGCCAGCAGTTCCTGAACGCGGATTTGATGGGCGCGCTCGGCGAGCTGCTGTCGCGCGCGCGGCGGGCCGAGGTGCAGATCTGGGCGATCGACCCGCGAGGCCTGGTGGCCGGCCCGGACGTCAGCTCGGGGATTTCCGCGCGCGACCACATGGATCACGAGAACGTGCGGCTCGCGTCGCTCGAGGTGATGTCACGTGGGACGGGCGGGGAGTGCGGCTGCCGCGTGAACGACTATCGGGGCATTCTCGAGCGCCTCGACAACTCGCTGAGCGACTACTACATGATCGGCTACGAATCGACCAATCACGATCCGCTCAAGCAGCATCGGCGCGTGGAAATCCGATCGACGCGCCCCGGAGTGAAGCTGGACTACCGGGCGGCCTACAACGTCAGGCGCTGACGGCCTTCACACGCTTGATCGCTTCCTTGATGTAGTACTCGTCCATTTCGATCCCGATGAAATCGACGCCGAGCCGCGCGGCGGCAACCGCGCTCGTGCCGAGACCGAGGAACGGATCAAGCATCAGGCCCGCGCGATCGAGACCGTGCAGCCGCAGGCACTGTTCCGGAACTTTGGGCGGGAACGACGCCGGGTGCGGGCGATCGCGATCGCGGCTCTGAATCGTTTCGTAGGGAATGAACCAGGTGTTGCCGCGGCAGCGCAGTCCTTCGCCGGCCTTCGCCCACCGCTTGATGTTCGATGGATCCTGATAGGGCACCCCGACGGCGCGGCGATCGAGCCGGTTCTTGCCGCCCGGTGAGAAATGAAAAATGTATTCGTGGCAGTCGTTCACGAAACGATCGCTGTTGATCGGCTTGTAGTGGCCGACGGCGACGTCGCGATCGAGCTTGCTCGACGAACCCGCGGCCTCGCGGTCGATCGCGATCGACTTCACCCAGTGAATCGTGTTCTGCAGCTTCAGATGCTTGCGCGCGACCTGGGCCACCTCGAGCGCGATCCACGGATCCGTCGGCTTGGCGCCGACGTTCATGAACAGCGATCCCGCCGGCGTCAGCACGCGCGTGACCGCGCGGACCCACCGGTCCGTCCACGCGAGATACTCACCGCGCGGAAGATCGTCTTCGTAGGTGCGGTACTTGATGCCGAGGTTATAGGGCGGGGAGGTCACGACGACGCCGACCGTCGCCGGCTCGAGCTCGGCCAGAACCGACACGCAGTCTCCGTGATAAAAGCGCAGTCTCGACCGGCCGATCTTGACCTCGAACCGAGGCTGGAGGGGCCTCCGGGAAACGATGGCTAATGCCATGGACGTCTGTAGTCTCGGCTGGATGGAGCCAAAAGTACAGTACGGGCAGGTTTGACAGGTACGACGGGTATCGGGGGACGGAGCCCCCACAGTCGATTAGCTAACGCGGGCGATGTCGTTGCCGAGGGCCGTGAAGCCGTGGGCCACGCGGTCGGCGCTGACGGGCTGATTACGCTGATGGCCGCTGAAGGCGCAGCCGGCGCCCTTTTCCTCGATGTAGGTCACTTCCCGCGTGCTGGCCATGTCCCGGTACCGGCCGGAGACGCAGCCACAGGTCAGGGTTCGGAAGCCGAGGAGGCGCACGAGACTCATCTCAGTACTCGTCCCGGCGTATTGCAATCGTCGTACCTGACGTTTCATCCGGGTAATCGGTGCCGCCTTTTCGGAATTCCGAAGAGAAACGTCCAATTCCGAAAGGGCGTATTCAAGTTGTGTGTGTCGGAAATGACGCTCTGATGGATTTCTGACATCAACAATTTGGATGGAAATCGGGGCCGGGCCTGATTTCCTCAAACAATCAGGCCCGGCCCGAATTTCCCAGCAGCCGCTCGAACTCCTGTAAATCACTGGCGCGCTGACCGGCCGCGAACTTCGTGGCCATGAAGATGCGGGCCACGAACAACGCATGCACCCCGATATAGGGCAGCGTTTCGACGAAGGGCAACGGGACTATTGCGGGTTCACCAACGTCCAAGGGGATAAGGGTCCCGAGAGCGAGGTTGAGCATGGCGGCCACGGCGAAGATGAGCGGCACCAGGGCGTGGATGCCGGCGCCGGGCCCCTGAAAGCGCATCGCAGTCTGCTCCCAGACTGCGGCGCCGGATGACAAGGGTTCGTGGTGGACTTGCAGATAGCGGCCGATGCGTTCGACGCCAACATGGATGGCGAAGATCACCTCAAAGCCGGCGGCAAGGACGATAAGAGGAACAAGCCCCGCGAGGGGAATGGTTGAGAGTGCCAGAACTGTCAGGATTGCCGCGGCCCAGACCGAAAATGTAATAGCAGTGACGATCAATCGGATCGATCCGCGCTGTTGAATGGTTGCTCGCAGGCCCCGGTATTCCTCGATTCTCAGGAGTTCGACGGCATCAGGCACGAAAACCTCCGGGCGATGAAAATGACACGGGTTTTGCACTCTCTGAATATCCGAAACCGGCGCGATTGCCGGATCGCAGGTGCTGGCCGCACGGCGCGACAGGGAAACGGGGCCGAAAAACAGCCCGCTACCCATTGCGGACCAAGGACTTGTGGTGCTACTATCGCACACCTTTTCACGGCGACGTCTTAGGTTCGGGTCGATTTCAAATCTGGAGGCACGGTGCGAGTAAGCAGACTTTACGCACAGCTGGCGGTGGCGACGACGACTTCGGCCTTCGTCCTTTTAGGGGGCGTCGTCGGTTCAGCTCAGACCACCACCTCCAAGACCCCGGCCACCCAGTCGAAGCCGGCGCCCAAGATTTCGGCCGCGCCCGTCAAGGCCCAGGCCGCGACCCCAGCCGTCAAGCCCCCGACAACCCGAACCAGTCTGGCGCAGGCGCGCGCCAATGCCGCCGAGCGCGCCAGGCGCGCCGCCGCGGCCCGCGCCCGTGTTGCGCAGCTCGAACGGGAGCGCGTCGAGCGCGACGCCATGACGCCGCACTACAAGCGCGACATGCTGGGCAATCAGGTGCCCGATGTGCGCGCGGCGGCCGCGATTGTGTTTGACCCGCAGACCAACGCCGTCCTCTGGGAACAGAACGGCCACGAGCGCCGGTCGATTGCCAGTATCACGAAGCTGATGACGGCGCTGACGTTCGTCTCCGATGAGCCGGATCTCGACCAGGTCGTCGCGGTCACCGCCGCGGACATGCGCAACGCGTCCACGACGTATCTGCGCGCCGGCGACAAGTTGAGCTACCGCGACCTGCTGCACCTCGCGCTCATTCCGTCGGACAACGCCGCGGCCCGCGTGCTCGCCCGCACGTCTGAAGGCGGCACCGTCGCGTTCGTCGCGAAGATGAACGAGATGGCCGCGAGCCTCGGCCTCACCAATTCGACCTACGCCGATCCGTCGGGCCTCGATGCCGGCAACATGGCCTCGGCCTACGACACGTCGCATCTGATCTCGTTCGTCGCGGCCGACCCGGTGCTCGGGCCGATCGTGCGCACGCACGAATACGTCGCGCAGTCGAAGACGCGCGGACCGATTCCGATTCACAGCACGAACCGCCTCCTCGCCGACACGCCGCTCGGCAACGGCGTGGACGTGGTCGGCGCGAAGACGGGCTTCATCGCGAAGGCCGGCTACTGTCTCGCGACACTCCTGCGCATGCCGCAGGGACCGCAGGTCGCCGTCGTCGTGCTCGGCGCCACCAACAGCACCACGCGATTCTGGGAAGCCCGCCACCTGTTCAACTGGGTCGTCGGCCGTAATGCCGGACTCATTGGCGGCGACGAAATCCAGTAACGTTCCTCGCGTTCTCATGGTCGCCTCGGAAGGGGCGCCATGGGCCAAGACCGGCGGCCTCGCGGATGTCGTGTCCGCGTTGCCGGCCGCGCTCGAAGCCGTTCGTTACGACGTCACCACCGTACTTCCCAAATATCGCGGCGTGAATATCGGCGAGGCCGACGCACGCCCGCACCGCTTCCAGCAAGGCACGAAGACACGCGACATCGTCTGGCACGTGCGCACGCTGTCGCCGCAGCGGCGCGTGGTGTTTGTCGACGCGCCGTACTGGTTCGACCGGCCAGGCATCTACGGCGAAGCCGCGGTGGATTACCCCGACAACTTCGAGCGCTTCGACGGCTTGTCGCTCGCCGCGCTCGAATTCGCGGCGCGGCACAACCCGGCATCGTGGAGCATCGTGCACGCGCACGACTGGCAGGCCGGCACGGCCTTGCTGCGACTGGCCGTCGAGGATCGCTGGGCGCCGCTCGCCCGCGCGGGCCGCGTGTTCACCATTCACAATCTCGCCTACCAGGGCATGTTCCCGCGCGACAGCGTGCCGGCCCTTGGCCTGCCCTGGGATGCGTTCAAGATGGAGCGCGGCGAATTCTGGGGCAAGTTTTCGTTTCTCAAAGCCGGCATCACGTCCGCTGACTACCTCACGACCGTCAGTCCCACGTATGCGGACGAAACGCGCACGAAGGAATACGGCGTGGGCCTCGAGGGCGTGTTGCGCGCGCAAGGCGATCGCTACGTCGGCATTCTGAATGGCATCGACACCGACGCGTGGAATCCTGCCACTGATCCGCACCTGCCGGCGCATTTCGACGCCGATCATCCCGACGGGAAGGCGGAGTGCAAGCGCGCGCTGCTGGCCGAGTTCGGGTTCCCGCAGGGCGACGATGCGCTGAATCGGCCGCTCGTCGCAATGGTCTCCCGCCTCGTGGCGCAGAAGGGCCTCGACATGATCGTCGGCGCGAGCGAGGAGCTCGTCTCGCTCGACGCCAACTACATCTTTCTCGGAACAGGTGAGCCGCGCTACGAGAGCCGGCTCCGCGCGCTGGCCGCGGTGCATCCAACACGCGTGGCCGTCCGTATCGGCTTCGACGAGCGCCTCGCGCATCTGGTGGAAGCCGGGGCCGACATGTTTCTGATGCCGTCCGAGTTCGAGCCGTGCGGACTCAACCAGATGTACAGCCTGCGCTACGGCACGGTGCCGATTGTCACCGCGGTCGGCGGGCTTCACGATACGATTCAGCCCTACACCGCTCGTGCGATACACGCGAATGGGTTCAAATTCGACGATCGGACGCCGGCGACCCTGGCGCGTGTCGTCCAGCAGGCTGTCCGGCTGTACCACAACCCGGACGTCTGGCCGCGGCTGATGCGCAACGGCATGACAGCCGATCACTCATGGCGCGCGTCGGCCCGGGAATATGGCAAAGTGTACGGACGGGCAAGGGCGGCTGGGGCGGTTAGAGCAACTACTTAACAGTTAGCAGTCAACAGTGAACAGTTAACAGGCCAGGAACCTGAGAACCTCAGCCTGTTGACTGTCAACTGTTAACTGTGAACTGACAATCGAAGAGAGCAGAGATGGCTTCCGAATACGTGCAGACATACAGCGATGGGAACTTCGACGCGGACGTGCTCAAGGCGTCCACGCCGGTGCTCGTGGATTTCTGGGCGGAGTGGTGCGGGCCGTGCCGCGCGATGGAACCGGCGATTGACGCAGTCGCCGCCGACTATCAGGGCAGAGTCGCCGTCGGCAAACTGAACGTGGACGACAATCCGAGCGTGACGATGAAATACATGGTGCGCGGGATTCCGACGGTGATGCTGTTCAAGGGCGGCCAAATCGTCGACCAGGTCGTCGGTCTCGCGGACAAGGGCGCGCTCAAGCAGATGATCGATCGGCACCTGACGGACAAAGGCGCGGCCCGGACGGCCTAAGATTCCGTCTTCATGTCCACACGCCGCAACGTCGTCATCATCGGGTCCGGCCCGGCCGGACTCACGGCAGCGCTCTACACCGCTCGCGCCAACCTGACGCCGCTCGTCATCGAGGGCATCGAGGCCGGCGGCCAGCTCATGCTGACGACGGCCGTCGAGAATTTTCCTGGATTCACCGACGGCATCATGGGGCCCGACCTGATGGGCGCGATGCGCGCGCAGGCCGAGCGCTTCGGCGCCGAGCTCATTCGCGCAAACGTGACGTCCGTTGATCTGTCGCAACATCCGTTCGTGATCCGGACCGACGACGCGATGTTCGAGGCGCGCGCGGTGATTGTGGCGACCGGGGCGTCGGCGAAGCTCCTGGGGTTGCCGTCCGAGCGGCGGCTGATGGGGCGCGGCGTCTCCACCTGCGCGACGTGCGACGGGTTTTTCTTCAGAGGCAAGCCGATCGCCGTCGTCGGCGGGGGAGACTCCGCTGTCGAAGAGGCGACGTTCCTGACGCGCTTCGCCTCGCATGTCACCGTGATTCACCGCCGCGACACCTTGCGCGCGTCGAAGATCATGCAGGACAAGGCCTTCGCGAATCCGAAGATCTCGTTTCAGTGGGACACGGAAGTGCTCGACGTGCAGGACACGGGCGGTGGCGTGTCAGGGCTGTCGCTGCGCAATCTCAAGACCGGGGCCGAATCGACGCTCGCCGTGGATGGCGTATTCGTCGCAATCGGCCACACGCCGAATACCGCGCTGTTCAAGGGCCAGCTCGAAATGGACGCTGCGGGCTATCTCGTGACGCGCGACGGCCCGCGCACGAACATTCCAGGCGTGTTCGCGTGCGGCGACGTGCAAGATCATGTGTACCGGCAAGCGATCACGGCGGCAGGATCGGGATGTATGGCGGCGATTGACGTCGAAAGGTACTTGGAGCATCTGGGACACTGACTTGATGCTTGCAAGTTACAAGTCAGAAGTCAGAAGTCAGAAGTTAAGCGGCAAGCCGCAAAGTAAGGAAACGGAAGATCGGAACCTCAAGCCAGGCTTCATGACGCGCAACGCCGACCACAGCGAGTTTTAGCGAGCCTGTCAGGAATTTTGTGTGTGGGGTTTAGCATGAGGAGTCGCTATGCCCCGTACCCCGAAGAAACGAGCTGAGAAAGCCGCGCCGGTCGCGGACGAGATCTTGGACCAGTTCGGTCCCTCCACCGGGATGACCATGGAGGAGATTGATGCCGCCACGCGGCGGCTCAAGGCCGCGTTGGTGGAGCGCATGCTCGGCGGCGAGCTGAGCTATCACCTGGGCTACCCGCCGGGCGAGACGAAGCCCGACGACACCACCAATCATCGCAACGGGACGAGCCCGAAGACGGTGCTCACCGATGACGGGCCGGTGGAGTTGGCGGTGCCCCGCGACCGGGCCGGGACGTTTGAGCCGGTACTGGTGCCCAAGCATGCGCGTCGGCTACCGGGCTTCGACGACAAGGTGCTGGCGCTGTACGCGCGCGGGCTCCCGACACGCGAGATTCAGAAGTTTCTGCGGGAGATCTACGCGATCGACGTCTCGCCGGATCTGATCAGCGAGGTCACCGACGCCGTGGTGGCCGAAGTGACGGCGTGGCAGGCGCGTCCGCTCGAGCCGCTGTATCCCGTCGTGTTCTTCGACGCGCTGCGCGTGAAAATCCGCGACGAGAGTGTGCTGCGCAGCAAGGCCGTGTATCTGGCGTTGGCCATCTTGCCGGACGGGACACGCGACATTCTCGGGATCTGGATCGAGCAGACGGAGGGCGCGAAGTTCTGGCTCAAGGTGTTCAACGACCTCAAAACCCGCGGCTGCGCGGACATTTTGATTGCGGTGACCGACGGGCTCAAGGGGATGAGCGAGGCGTTGGCGAGTGCCTACCCGGCGACGACGCTCCAGACGTGCCTCGTGCATCTCATTCGCAACAGCCTCGACCTGACGGGTTGGCAGGATCGCAAGGCGCTCGCGACGGCGTTACGCGAGATCTATACAGCGGCCTCCGCCGACGCCGCGGCCGCGGCGCTGGATGGCTTCGCGGCCGGGGCTTGGGGCCGCCGTTTTCCGACGATCGTGAAGATGTGGCGCCAAGCCTGGGAGCACGTCATTCCGTTCTTTGCGTTCCCACCGGCAGTCCGGCGGGTGATCTACACGACCAACGCCCTTGAAAGCGTGCACGCGCGCATCCGGAAGATCATCAAGACGCGCGGCCACTTCCCGACGGACGAAGCCGCGACCAAGTTGATTTGGCTGGCGCTACGCAATATCACGGCGGATTGGTCGAAGCCCGTGCGTCACTGGCGCGACGCGATGAATCAATTCGCCATCCTGTATGAGGATCGCTTTACGAAGGTGCTGGTCTAAATGGCCCTATACTCTGGCGGCTGCGGCG
>JADMIO011331893.1_pt1 | contig 11015 bp, 8 predicted proteins | sample 8958161 | NCBI WGS metagenome assembly JADMIO01 (sample SAMN16585339, study PRJNA669376) | soil metagenome | isolation source: Crop rotation soil | place: USA: Cullars Rotation, Alabama | collected 2011 | reverse complement strand
CGCGACAACTTGTCCACGTGGAATTCTAAGCTTAGGATCCCAATGTGCTGGAAAGCTCGCCGAAGTACTGGATCGGCTCGACGCCTGGGCGGGCCAGGCGCAGCTTGCGCTCGAGGTCCTGACCGCCGGCTAACCCGAAGCGCGAGAGGACGGCGCGCACCAGCCGACCGAGGTCGTCGAGGACCGGCCGCAGAATCCCTTCGAGCCAGCGCGTGGCGAAGATGGGTCGAGCGACATCACGACGTTCCAGCTCGTTGCGGATGCGCTCGTCGACGTCCAGCCGCAGCAGTCGCTCGGCCAGGTTCGGCTTGGGTCGACCGATCGGCTGCGCCTGCAGGATCAGGACGAGACCGATGCCGAACAGGACCGGCCAGAGCAGGACGTCGAGCTGCAGCGACCGTGGATCGACCGTCGGGACGGCCGGGAGCGACGGCAGGTCGAAGTTCACTGCACGAGCACCCGTTCTTCGCCGGGCAGGCGCGCCATCCAGCGCATCATCAGGTAGCCCAGCCCGACGCTCACCAGGCTGCCCATCAACAGCAGTTGACCGCTGAACGTATCGAACAGCGCCAGGTATTCGGGGCTGACCCAGCGAATCGCCATCAGCACGACCAGCGGCACCGCGGCCACGATGCGCGCGGACAGAATGTTCCGACCCTGGTAGGCGCGCAATTCCTGCTGGATGCGCTGCTGCGCGCGCGTGGCCTGGGCGAGTCGATCGAGCACCTGGGTCACGTTGCGGCCGCCGACGCGATCGTTGAGCACCAGAGCCGAGGCGACGATGTCGAAGACCGGATCGGCGAGACGTTCGCGCATGCCGCGCAGCGCTGGCTCGAAGCCGATCAGGCGCGCCTCGCGCACCAGGATCGAGAACTCGCCGCGCAGCGCTTGTGGACCGTTGCGCGCCAGGCCGACGAGCGCTTCCTGGACCGAGAGACCACTCCGAATACCATCGCGCAGCTGACTGATCGCGTCGGCGAGGGCGGTCTGGATCGCGGCGCGGCGTCGATCGTGTCGCTCGGCGTAATAGAGAAACGGGCCGATGGCGCCGAGCGCGGCGGCGACGATCGTCACGAGCATCCAGCCGAGCACGATCTGGGCGACGATCGCGGCGAGCAGGCCAGCCCCGAGGGAAAACAGCAGAAAGTCGCGCGGGCTCACGTCGTACAGTCCAGCCCGGACGAGGAACTCGCGTGTGCGCGCGGACCAGCCTCGCTCGCCGGATCGGCGCGCGGTCCGGGGTCGCGTGAGGCTGTCATATATAAGGTAGACGCCGGCACCGAAGAAGATGGACAGGACCAGCGGCAGGACGGAGCTCATGACCAGAGCTGGCCTCCGTGGCCGCGCTGGACCATCGAATCGGCTTCCTCAGGGGTGGTCGGCGGCAGTGCGTACGGGATGCCCTTGGCGCGCATCTTTTCGACCGAGCGCGGCTGGATGCCCGTCCACATCAGGCGATCGCGCGCGGTGTCGAGCGTCCACAGCTCGTGCCCGGCGATGATGTCGCCTTCCAGGCCCGTCACCTCGAAAATGCTCGAGACGCGGCGACGACCGGTGAGTGGTTCGAAGCGCAGCTGAAGCACGAGCTCGATCGTGCGAGCGACCATACGCGTGAGCGCGTCGCCCGAGAGTCGCTCCTCGGCCATCATGGCCAGGGTGCCCAGGCGATCGAGGGCGTCGCGCGGATTGTTGCCGTGGATCGTGGTGAGCGAGCCCTCGTGGCCCGTGTTCATGGCCAGGAGCATGTCGAGGGCTTCGGCGCCGCGCACTTCGCCGACGACGATGCGCGTGGGGCGCATGCGGAGAGCGTTGCGGACCAGGTCGCGAATGCGGACTTCACCCGCGCCTTCGATGTTGCTCGCGCGCGCTTGCAGTGCGACGCAGTCCGGCAATTGCCGTTCGAGCTGCAGCTCGGCGACCTCTTCGACGGTGACGATGCGTTCGTCGACCGAGGCGATCGAGGCGCCCAGCGCGTTCAACATCGTGGTCTTGCCAGCGCCGGTCGGGCCGCTGACCAGGATGTTCACACCGGCTTGCACGGCCGCGTCCAGGAACTGCGCGGCGGACTCGCTGAGCGTGCCCAGGCGCATCAGCTCTTCGAGCGCGTGCGCGCGCAGCAGGAACTTTCGGATCGTGACGCAGCACCAGCGCGTCGTCGCGGGCGGGATCGCGGCGTTGAGGCGCGAGCCATCGGGCAGGCGCGCGTCGACCATCGGCGAAGCTTCGTCGAGTCGTCGACCGACCGGACCGATGAGTCGCTTGATCAGCTGCCGCAGCTCTTCGTCGTCTTCGAAATAGAGGTCCGGGACCAGGCGCTTGCGACCGTCTTCGATGACGAAGATGCGGTGCGGGCCGTTGCAGATCACCTCTTCGACGTCCGGCGCATCCATGAGCGGCTGCAGGATGCCCAGGCGCAGGAGACCGTCGAACAAGCGCTGCTCGACGCCTTCGGGATCGAGCAGCAGCGGCGCGTTCGTGGCCGCCGCACGGCGCTGATAGGCCGCCACATGGTCGCGGATCAGCGTGCGGATCCGGACTTCGTCCTCGGCGCGCGGCTCGAGCAGCTGGCGTTCGCCGAGCAGTCGGGCGACTTCGGCACGGATTTCCTCGCGCAGGGCGCGTTCGGCAGTGCGGTCCAGCGTCGCGGCGTTCTGGGCGCGATGAGCGCCATTGGCGCGCATACTCATCCTTCGACCTCGGCCTGGGGGCGGGGCCGCAGCGAGGGCAGGCGCGGCCAGCGGCCTTTGTCGCCGCGCTCGGGCTCGGGGGCGAGCACGACTTTGCCACCGTGGATGCGTTCGGCCAGATCGAGCAGCGCCTTGCCGGCCGCGCTGCGCACCATGAGCGCTGGCTTCTGGGCCGCCAGGGCGCGTTCGACGCCGATGTGGTCGTACGGGATGAGGCTCGCGGTGGCGGCGCCGAGCGCCCATTCGATCTCCGTGCGGCCGTGATGGAAACGCGGATCGTGTCGATTGATGACGAGCGCCACGCGCTGTGGGCTGATCTGCAGGTGCGACTGGAGCATGGCCAGGGTGGTGCGGGCGCGCCAGAGTCCGACCAGGTCACCGGAGCAGACCAGGAGGACTTGCTGCGACAGGGCGACGGCGGCGCGGTGGACCTGGCCTTCGCCGCCGAGCAGCTCGCCGCCCGTGTCCAGGATGACATAACGATAGCGTCGCTGCAGCGATTGGACGAGTCGCTCGAGGAAGTGGCGGGTGATGCGACCGCGCATATCGGGCTTGGGCACGCCGCACAGGATGTCCGCATAGGGCGAACGGGCACGATCGAGGGGCTGGACCTCGGACTGGATCGCGCGGTCCCACTCCCAGGCGGCCTCGGGCTCGGCGTGGGCCACCATATAAAGGTTGCGCGTCGGGTCGGCGTCGAGCTGAGCCGCGATACTCGGACCGCTCATGTCGGCATCGACCAGGATCGTCGGGACGACGGCGCCGAGCGCCGCGGCGAGGTTGACCGCGACCGTCGTGCGACCCGGACTGCCGGGCCCGCTGCACAGGCCGATAATCGAGAGCCCCTCCGGCGCGACCTGCGTTTCCTCGAGCTGATCGTGCTCGCCGGATATGTCCTCGGCCTGGTCGGCGGCGTCGACGGTGGTGCCGTTGGAGAGGAAGCGCTCGCCGCGCAGCGCGGCGTCCATGGCCCGGCGGACGAGGTCGGCGTCGGCCTCGAGCGGCAGCACGACACCGCGCTGCGTCTCCCAGCGCGGATCGCTCGGGTCCTGGACGAGCAGGATGCGCGGCACGCGCGTGGAGTCGAGATCGGACAGGGCGCTCGCTCCGAGTCGGTGCAGGTCGTAGGCGAGCAGCGCCACGTCGGCTCGACCTTCACTGACGGCGTCCAGGAGCTGATCGGCGCTCAGGCAGCGCTCGACGACGCGGATGTCCTCGTACTCCGCGAGGGCGGGCAAAAGGCGGCGCTCGCGTTCGGGATCGCCGAGCCCGACGACAATGCGCAGTGGCGCGGAATGCGTCACTGCGCGGGCAACAGCGCCACGTCGAGGTCGCTGCTCCAGCGGGCCTGAGCGAGCTGGACCGCTTGATCCTGGCTCACGATGAGCGTGATCCACTGGATCGACCCCGAGCCGCTCGAGCTGCTGCTGCTCGAGGTCGAGCTGAGCGAAGAGCCCGAGTCGCGCCCGACGTCGTAAACGGTCACCCTCGGGAGGACGACCTTGGACGAGCCGTCGGTGCGCGAGTTGGTGGCGATGACCGAGACGCTGTCGCTCGCGCGTAAGCGGCCGCCTGCCGCCGCGTCGGAGCGGACCGGGATGGCGAAGACCATCTGGCCTTCCTCGAGGCGCGGCTTCGTGGAGACTTGCGAGCGGACCAGGACCTGGTTGGCGTGGGCCGGCTCGGCCAGCTGCTTGCCCACGACCTGGCTCTTCATGGCGCGGGAGAAGGCCGCGGCGTAGACGGGGTCGTCCAGACGAGCGCGGCTGACGTTGACGTCGGCGTCGGTGACGGTCGCACCCGCTGGGAGGTCGCGGGCCATGACCAGGACTTCGCGGGTGTCTTGCTCGGTGGTCCAGACGGCGATGGAGCCGCCGGTGGCGACCAGCATGAGCAGGATTCCCACGAGCGCGCGGACGTCGAGACGAAATGGACGTCGTAAAGCCCGCGTGGGCGAAACGCTAATAACCGCCACCACAGCCTCCCTGTGCGACGCGACGTTCGAACGCAAGTTGCGCGCCATGGCGACCTGGCGCGGGGCGTGCTAGCGTTCGACTTGGCACCCGCAACATGACTATGACACAGCACTCCCGTCGCAGCGGCAGAATTCCTTCGCCCACTACAAGCGACTCCAGCGTACGCCGGGATTGGTGGCCGCTCATACGCCTGATCGTGCTGCTCGCCGTCACCGGCGCCGCGCTGTACGCCACCGCCGGCCCGCCGCGCCTGCCTGGCGCGGTGACCAGCCCGAGCGACTGGCTCGACACCTTGCGCGGGACGTCGATTCCCCTCGAAGGATTGGGCTGGATTCTAACCACCGTAGCGTGGGTTATCTGGGTATGGCTGAGCCTGTCGCTGGTCCTCCGCTTGTTCGTGGCCGTGGCGGACGTGGCAACGCACGGCGCCGCGTGGGTGCGCTCGCTGCGCCGAACGACTGACGCGTTCACACTGCCGGTGGTCCGGCGCGCCGTGGACAGTGCGCTGGCCGTGGCGATGGTGGTGCAGGTGGTGGCGCACGCGACGCCGGCCGCGGCGGCCGAGCTGCCCGTGCCGCCGCCCGCCGTGGTGCAGTCGATCGACGCGCGTAACGTCTCGTCTCCACGTCAAGCAGCGCGCGTGGCGAACTACACGGTCCAGGCGAACGACACGATCTGGTCGATCGCGGAACGCTTCTATGGGACGGGCCACGAGTACCCGCGCCTGGTGGAAGCGAACGTCGGGCGCGAGATGGACGACGGCGCGGTGTTCCCCGAGACGGGCGTCATCGAAGCCGGGTGGACGTTGCGCGTGCCGCTTCCGAGCACGGCGCTCGAGGAGCAAGACGGCCAGGTCTTCTACTCCGTCGAGAAGGGCGACACTTTGTGGGGCATCTCGGCGCGGTTCCTGGGCGATCCTCTGCGCTGGCCCGAGATCTACGAGCAGAACCAGGGCGCGGCGTTGCCTGATGGCCGCACGCTGCGCGACCCGAATCTGATCTGGCCCGAGCTGCGACTGAGCATGCCGATGACCGTCGAAGCCGAGGAGGCGCCGGTCCAGGCCGTGGCCGCGACGACCGTCGTTGACGGCGCGACGATCACCGAGCCCACGAGTGCCGGGCAGATCGAGTCCGCGCCGGTGACCATCGCGGCCCAGGACGGCAGCGCGATGATGGGCATGGGCGCCGCGGGCGGGATGGCCATGGCGGGCGCAGCGCTGGGCGTGTTGATGGTGCGGCGACGCGGGCGGCGCGGGCTGGACGAGCCACCGATTGGCGACGAGCCCGAAAGCGACTTCCTCGTGCGCGGCGGCTTCGCCGAGCTGACGGATCTGCGTCGCCTGCGCGAGGAGCCGGCCCAGGTCGCGGCCGCTGAAGCGCTGCGCTACTTCGCCGAACGCGGGCTCGAAGGCCGCGTCGGCGTGGTGTCGACGCGCCACGGACGGTCGGGGACGACGCTGGCACTGGTGAGTCAGCAGCTCGCGGATCGGCCGCGGATTGTCGAGGCCACGAGCGGGCTCGGGGCGCGGCTGGGCGTACCGGTGAGCAGCCAGATCTCGCGCGACCACGACGTGCTGGTGCGGCTCGGGCCGATCGCCGGCGTGCGACTTACGGGCACTTCGTCCGGCGTGCGGCTGTTGCCGTTTGGCGTGCTGGCCGATCGGCGGGTGCTGGCGGTGAACTGGCCAGCGCTGGGCCACGTGCTGATCGCCGGTCGAGCGCGCGGATCGGTCGCGACGCTGCTCGGCACCCTCGTGGCAAACCTGGCGGCGCAGACGCGCTCCGAGGCGCTGCAAGTGGTGACGATCGCCGCCGACAACGTGCTCAGCTCGAGCCTGCACCGACTGCCGCATCAAATGGGAACGCCGATCGATCCGTCCGATCGCCTGGCGACCACGGCCGCGCTGCACGACGTGCGCGCCGAGCTGGTGCGGCGTATGGAACGGGTCGAGCGCGGCGGCTCGGTCGAGACCCTGCCGGAGCTGGTGCTGGTCGCGCCCGAGTTCGAGGGCCTGGTCGAACACGTCTCGACTCTGGAGATGATCGGGGCGTACGGTCCGGCGCACCGCGTGCGCATGCTCGGGGCGAGCACGCGCAGTCGCGAGCTGCCCGATCGCCTGGTCGCGCACTTCGCGACCCGGGCAGTCGTGCGCTTGCCTGACGAAGCTGAAAGCACGCGACTACTTGGCAGCGCCGCGGCGGTCGATCTGCTCGGCGGCGGTCAGCTGCTGCTGCGGCTGGACGAGCGTGAACCCGTCGAGCTGTACGGCTTCCGATTGGCCGAGGCCGAGCTGGACCGGGCGGTGCGCGTCCTGCGCGGTGATCCGCCGCGGACGACGCCTCCGGCCGCGCGTGCGACGTGGTCGGAACCGGATCTGATCGAAGACGACGAGGACGAAGATGAGAGGGCCGCCAGCTCAACCCCGCGGTCGTTCGCGCGCGAGGTGTTGCCGCTCGGCGGACGGCCCGGCGGGCCGCTCGTCGAGGTGCGCTGTCTGGGCGGCTTCGACGTCCTGGCCGGCCCGGACGATCTGACCGCCGCGTCCTCGCCCGCCGAGGCGGGCCAGCGCGCCGGCGCCTGGGAGCTGCTGGCGTACCTGGGCAGTCAGCCCGAAGGACTCGCCGCGCGCGAGGACGTGCTGCTGGCGCTGTGGCCGTCGCTCGAACCGCGCCTCGGCACGAAGTCCCTGCACGCCACGATGGAGCAACTGAACGCGCAGCTCCAGCCAGCGCTCGGGCATCTGGATGCGCAGCCGGTGGTGTACCACGACGATCGCGACGGCACGTGTCGGCTCGATCTCACGCGCGTCGAATCAGACGTCCATCGGTTCGTGCGATTGTGTCGTGTGGCGCCGTTGATGGCGCCCGAGCAGGCGATCGAAACGTGGGCGCGCGCACGCGAGCTCTATCGTGGCGATCTGTTCGACGGTCCGGGCGGACGGACCTACGCGTGGGCCGAAGCGCCGGCGGAAGACGGCGAGCTGGCGCTGCGCGAGCAACTCCGCGAACAGTTCTATCGGGCAACGCTCCGCCACGCGCGACTGCTTCTGTCGGCCGGCGAGCCGGCCGAAGCCATCCCGCTGTTCCACGCCCTACTCGACGTGGAGCCACTGCTCGAAGACGTCGTGCGCGACCTCTACCGCTGCTTTGGCGCGCTCGGCGACATGGACGGCCTCGTACGCGAAGATCAGCGACTGCGTCAGGCGCTGCTGCGCGCGGTCGGGCCGGACGACGATCCAGATCCCGAGCCAGCGACGGTGGCGTTGTTCGCGCGGGTGAAGCAGGACCTAGAGCTGCGGGCGGGCGCCACGGCCATCGTGACCGCCTAGAGGCCGGCGAAGAGGTCCGTCTCGGCGCCCTGGATCGGGCCCTGCACGATCTGGAAGGTCTCGCGCGAAAACATCTCGTCCAGGATCGAGCGCGGCAGGCGCAGGAAGAACTCCATCGTACCGAGCTGCGTCTTGTGCGCGTGCAGTGACTGGAACTTGGTCTCGACGTACTGGCTGACGTCGACCGTCGTCGTTACGCGGTCGTCGTCGACGCCGAAGCGAGGTCGCTCGCCTTCGGCGGCCTCGGTGCGGTTCGGGAACTCGATGCCGGCTTCGCGCATGCGTTCACCCATACGCTCGAAGGCTGAGCGCGGGATGACCGCGTAGACCAGGCGACTCGCTTGCCAGGGCGCGCCCGCTTCGGGAAACCGTGTCGGATCGGCCGCCGCGTCGAAGGCGGCGACGGCGACCTGGTGTTCCCGGATGTGGTCCGGATGACCGTAGCCGCCGTTTTCGTCGTAGGTGACGATCAGCTGGGGTCGCTCCTCGCGCACGAGGCGCACGACCTTCTCGACGGCGGCGTCGAAATCGGCCTTGTTGAACGACTCCGGGTGGTCGTTTTCAGGGGTGCCGGCCATGCCCGAGTCGCGATAGCCGAGGGTGGCCAGGCGACTGATGCCCAGGATGCGCACCGATTCCTTGAGCTCGCGGGCGCGCACCTCGGCCAGGTTCTCGGGGGTCGCCAGCGACGGATCGGCGATCTCGCCCACGGCGCCATCGGTGCAGGTGACCAGGACGCTGCGTGCCCCCTCGGCGGTGTAGCGAGCGAGGATGCCACCCGTGGAGAGGCACTCGTCGTCAGGATGGGCGTGGACCGCCATGAGCACGCGCTGAGAAGTGCTCACGGACGGTCCACTCTTTGCTGACTGCTGACTAGGGCTCGCGGATATCGAAGCCGCGCAGCTCGAGGGTTTCCTTGTTCGTCACCACGGAGTGGGCATAGACGAACAACTGGTGGCCCTTGGCCTTGAAGCGCGTGGGCTTGAAGGTGGCGCGCCAGCCGGCGGCCTGGAACTGCGAGCCGTACGCGGAGGCCGCCTCGGGGCTATCGAACGCCAGCTCGGCGTCGCCGATGAAGATCGACGTGGGATCGTCCTTGTCAGCGTCCATGTAGACCTGGACATGGTCGATGCCGGTGCCCTGCGAGCCCTGCTGCGGCGTGGCGTTCGGATCGAGCGCGTAGCCACGGATCTCGTAGGTGTCGACGTTCGTCTTGATGATCTCAGCGCCCTTCGGAGCCTGGATGACCAGGATCGGTGCAGCGCCACCCGCAACCGGCGCGGCCGTCCCACCCGTGCCTGGTGTGCTCGGCACCGGCGCGGCAGGCGCGCTCGTCGAGGCGTTCACGCTCACCGACTTCCACCACCAGCCCTTGCCTGGCGTGTGGGCATAGACGTAGAGGGTCTGATTGCCCGCCGGCACCAACCCCGAACCGACGGAGGCGCTGAAGCCCGAGCCGGTGAAGAATGGATTGCCGGTCGCGCTGGCGACGTCAGGTCGATCAAGAGCGATGGTGGCCTTGGCGAGCATCTTGCCGCCGCCGTCCATCGTGCCGAGCCAGACCTGGATGTCGTCTGCGCCGGCCCAGCCCTGGGCCGTGTTGTCGACGAACCAGCCATTGACGGTGAAGCCATTGGTGGAAACCGTCGCGCCACTGGCCGGCCCATCGATGAAGCCATCGTAGGTGTTGTCGCCTACGCCGCCCGGTCCAGGCTGCCAGCCCGCTGCCTGCGCGCTCACCTGCAGCGGCGCGAGGACCGCGCTCGCAACCAGCGAGCTGGTCAACAGCACCAGGAAAGAGCGTCGGAATCGCTGCATACGTTGCGGATTCTCCAATACGCGTTTGATTACCCGCGTGTGGGGCCTTAACTAACACGAGAAGCGTAGCGCAATGTTTCAGCGCCGTATTTACATTCGGGCGTAGGCGGACAGGACGCCGTCACCTTCGAGCAGGGTCTCGAAGACCTGCTCGTAACGTTCGGCCATCGCGTGTGGCGAGAAGCGGGCTTCGGCGACCGCCCGACAGCGAGCGCGATCGATCTCCGCGAGATGGTCGACGGCCCACAGCAGGTCGTCTTCGGTGTGGCCGATGAACCCGGTGGCGCCGTGCTCGACAATCTCCGGCACGCTACCAGCGCGCAGGGCCAGCACCGGGGTCCCGCACGCGAATGCCTCGGGCATGACCAGACCGAACGGTTCCGGCCAGCGGATCGGGAAGAGCAGCGCGGCTGCATTGCCCAGGAACCTGTCCTTGGCGTCGCCGCCGACTTCCCCGATCAGCTCGACACCGGGCTCCTGCAGCAGTGGTTGGATGACTTGCTCGAAGTACTCGCGATCGCGCTGCACCTCGGGGTCGTAGACGAAAGGCAGGGGTGGTCGCGCGGCGATGACGATGGGGATGCCCGCGCGCCGGGCGACGCGAATGGCGATGTCGAGGCCCTTGTCGGGCGAGATGCGGCCGAGGAAGGCGAGGTAGTCGCCACGGTCCGGGTTGAAGGTGAACGAGCTCAGGTCGATGCCGTGGTGGACGGTGGCGATCCAGTTCGCGCGCGCCAGCGGCCGGCGCTGAGCTGCGCTGATCGAGACCAGCGGCAGCTGCTCGAAGGCGCGGTAGATCGGCAGCAGCGAGGGCAAGTCGAGTCGGCCATGGAGGGTCGTGATGACCGGTCGATGAGGAGTGTCCGCGAGTGGAAAGCCGTTGACGTCGAGGTGGCTGTGGACGATGTCGAACTCGTCGATCTGCGCCAGAATCGGACCGAAGACCTGGGCCTGGTGGCGCGCGAAGTCGTTGCTTGGTGGATCGACGTGCCAAAGGGAGCGGGGCACGATCGGCACGAGATGGGCGCTGGTTTGCGAGTCGCCGGACGCGAATAGCGTCACGTCGTGTCCGCGTTCGACAAGCGCTTCGGTGAGGGTGGAGACCACGCGTTCGGTTCCGCCGTAGGTGGCTGGTGGGACGGCCTCGAAGGCTTTCCAGCACAGTGGGATCCGAAGCTTGGAATTCACGTGACTTGAAGTCGCGGC
>JADMIO010928721.1_pt1 | contig 11015 bp, 9 predicted proteins | sample 8958161 | NCBI WGS metagenome assembly JADMIO01 (sample SAMN16585339, study PRJNA669376) | soil metagenome | isolation source: Crop rotation soil | place: USA: Cullars Rotation, Alabama | collected 2011 | reverse complement strand
GACAACTTGTCCACGTGGAATTCTAAGCTTAGGATCCCAATGTGCTGGAAAGAAATGATAGAAGACCACATTATTCCCCGCCCAAAACCCGCTACTAAATAGCATTTCTTACTTAACTCTGTATTGATTTGTAAGGATATTTTGAGTTAGTATTCTAATAAATGAAAGTTATTGTGGGTCTGGGTAACCCAGGCGAAAAATATGACAAAACTCGCCACAATTTAGGCTTCCATGTACTAGATCACCTTCTTGAAGAGTTAGAGCCTCTTGATAAAACCTTCTGGGAAGAGAAAAAAAGTCTCAAAGCATTAATTAAGCAAATTAAAATTAAAAACCCTGAACCACAAGCTAAAGATAATGAACTAATTCTAGTCAAACCCATCACTTTCATGAACAATTCTGGATACGCTGTCTCAAAGGTATTAAATTACTTCAAAATTGACCCAAAAGACCTAATTGTTATTCATGATGAACTAGATATACCCTTTGGCAAAATTCGTGTTAGATTTGGCGGTGGAGCTGGAGGACATAACGGCGTTAAATCAATTCTTGAACACGTGGGAGACAAATTTTTAAGAATTAGACTTGGAATAGGTACTGACGGAAGTAATAAGATGAGACAAGAACACACAGACAGATACGTATTAGGAGTTATTTCTTCTCATGAGAAAGGGAAAGTAAAAACGATGACTTCTGAAACTATTAAAAAGGTAAAACTCCTACTCTCTCATGGAATTGATGAATACATGAGCAAATACAATAAATAACATTTGACATCAAACAATTAACATTAAACTTTTTTTGCCACATGCCTACGGTCAATTGTCAAATGTCCCTACGGGTTTACTTCTTTCCAGCGTACGGAAGGGGTTTTGTAGAAGTCTGTAAGCTGAAGAACAAAGTCATATCTTGAAAGCATTACAAATACTGGGAAGTTTGCATCATTTGAACACAAAGACCTCTTGGTGAAATCAAATACTCCTGTCCCTCCAACTGCAAAAGGCTTGAGAGAGTTAGTAATAACATTTCCAGCCATTGTGAGCTGATTGTCTGATGTTCCTGGACAGTTTTGTTTAGTTTGAAGAACAAAGCTCTTCTCAGCACTGTAAATTCCTTCTAGATTTGCGCATGAATAGTCTCCGGCTTGAACTGGATTATGTGTAATACATGCAGAAGATGGTGCTGAACCTACATTTGAAGATACATATATATTCCCGATAGAAGTATCTGATTTATCATTTGCTCCTGCTGCTATTACAAACAGATTATTTGCTCCTGCTGGTACCTTAATATTTCCATTAATAGTTACGTTTCCATTTACCAAAAGAAGAATATGAGTTCCTGCTTTGTGTGTATAGCCATCTATAGTTAGGTTTCCATTTACATAATATGGAGTGTTAAGAGTTGATGTAGGAAAGTCAGTTAAAGCTGTAATTGTACAATTCTGATTAGCGATACAACCTGGTACTGTAGCTAGTGTAAGCCCCTTTATCTTTGCTCTATTTCTAAAGAAGGAATAAGAGAATAACCCTTGTTTTGTCTTAGGATCATCATTGTAAAGAGTATATTCTCTACTTACTATAAAGCCTGGTACTGTTGCAGCAGATCCAAAGTTAGCTACTGAATTTGATGAGAAGAATGCAGAATTAGCGTCACTCGTAGGAGAAAGTGTTAATGGAACAGGATCAAGTAATGTCCCAAATCTTACATCTCCATCTCCTGTCTTAATCCATCCCTGTGTACTTCTAAGACACCAATCAAGAGTCCTTGTTGCAGAAGTCATATCAATTGCTGCGCCAGCCGGATCAAACATAAATCCAGTCAAGCCAGGAGTTGCTCCAAACCCAGTGCCGCTATAATTCACGGTATCAACCGTGTAAGTTGTGCCAACTGGGAGAGAAAGTGAAGCCGTATAACTAGTGCCAGGAATAGAGCTAATTGAGTATGCTTGACCAGCAACTGAGTGTGTACCTATAGTTGATCCAACGCTATCTCTTAAGGTGACTGTCCTTGCGCCTGAGTAAGCGCTAAGCGCACCATTTGCTATATTACAGTGGTCATACCTTGTATCTACCCAAATATTTCCACTAAACGTTGTTGCGGCTACTACATTATAAAGTCCAGAAGTTGCAAAGTTGTCAGATTCATTAGATTCAGCAATTGCATTATCGCGATCTATAAACGCTCCAACACGACAATTAGACGAACAAACCGCAGAATTAACAACTACTGACCCTAGCTGCACAACAGAAGCCCCCTGAACAGGTGTGTTTCCAGTATTCCATGTATAATTACCTGCGGTTCCATACGCAGGTTGTGAAGGCTGATTTATATAATTTGAAAAATTGTAAGCTCCAGTTGTAGCATTACCGTTATTACCGTACGTTACACAAACTTCTAATGTTGTGCCATTTGGAACACCTCCACCATTTGGCACCAATGTTCCATTATTACAATTTGGCGTAGCACCGTATCCGTATCTCAACTGTACACTACCCGCTGTTAAGAAAAGGTTTGGCTGAGTAAGATCAAATAGGTCACCTGCAAACCAACCTGCAGGATCAAAATCGGTTGCATCAGATTCCCATCCCCATACTCTATTATTAGTTGCTGGAGCAACGGTCTTTAAACTACTATTGAATTTGACATAAAATGTAGTTGTTCGTGTGTTATTACCTGTATCCTCTGTTGTACAAGAATCAAGAGAAGTGAACACCTCAGGATGGAAGGATGCATCTCCATATATTGCTGCTTGGCCTCCTGGTATACCTCCAATTCCTGTACACGATTTTAAACTTCCCGGTTTAGCCGACCCTGTTCCCCAGTACCTATTAAAATTATCTCCAGACCACCTTATCATTCCTGCGTATACTGGCCCCTGATAATTAATAAGCGCCCACTGATCATAAATATCACTTACCCCGTTTGCGTCCTGTGATCTAACTTGAATAGTATAAGTAGTTGTCCCATCTGGATTTACAGGCTTAGGATTAATTGTAGTAGCTATTGTTTTTGGAAGAGAATTTTGTAATGTAAATTGGCTAAGTTGTTCCCATGTCGCAGGATCAAATTGGTGATATTTATCTGCAGAAAAACCATACATATAATTTATCTTTGGAGTTCCAAAACTAGAATCAAACCTAACAGTTATAGCGGTTACGCGCGTAACAGCGTCTGCATAGTAAGTGTAACAACTATCTACATACACATAATCAGGTCCGTATCCAAGATATTTAACAGCAGTACCCTCATTTAATCCGGTTGAATAGTTATAACAAGCAGGCCTATTACCCGTAATATTACTACCCCACCAGTAAAAAGGCTCAGTAACATTGCCTGACCACCCAACTATACCTCTTGCCTGACCATATATATTAACAGCCGCATATTGGTCAGTAATATCTGCTGCTCCATTTGCATCTGTTGCTGTCATTACAATTAAATACTGTGTCCCTCCTCCTGATGAATTACCATTAGGAAAAACTGTAGTAGTGTTATTAATATAAGCAGCAGTTGTATTTGGACCAGCATTTTTATAAAAATTTGCAGTATCACACCAATAGCCTGCGCCATTTGTACCAATCATATATACATGTACACTAACCCCTCCCACTCCTGGATGAGAATCAGTATTTACTGTATAAGACCAAGTTCCTCCCCCTTGAGCCACCCCTTCATGCCATACAAGATCATCTTGTCCCCCTACATCCGTCCATGTTGCAAAAAGAACCCTGTTAGCATGTGCTACACCGTAAGCATTTAGAGTGTGCAATGTAGTTCCCGGATTAATAATAACTCCATCTGGACCAGCACTAGAACAGGTAGGAGGAGGTGGAGGCGGACAATTAATAGTTTTTGGCGAGGCGTTTAAATGATAGCTACCATTATTTTGTGTGTCCTGAGCATAAATCCAAATGGTATGATTTTGTCCGTCTTTAAGTCCGGTTACATCAGCAAAATATACGTTAAATCCATGCTTACCAGTTGCCGGATATCCATAAAAGTAGGTAATATAAGAATTTACATCATCTCTTGCAACATTGGCCACATATTCCCCAATGTAAGTACCACCGGAATTGGCACTTGTTCTATCCTTATATATGCGTATATTAATACTTGTACTGGGAGCGTCCGGGTCAAATGCCCATCCTCCAGCCTGACAAGTAGCATTAATTACATTCTCAAATCCTCCAATTGGATCATGATTAATGGGAGCACATGCACCGCAATCTTGAGTACAACTAGAACAAAGCTCTCCCCCATTACAAGCAAGATCTCCACAATATTGCGCGTATGAAGTTGGTGGGTTAAAAAGAAGAAGTGTTAAAAAAAATAGGCTAAAAACAATGAAGGAGAATAATTTCATTAATTTAATCTTAGCAGCATTAAAAAATTAAAGTCAAACATAATATTGTTATACTTGAATTGTGGTAATTGTCTTTTACATACTTCTTGCCTCTGAACTCCTTGTGGAAGGCTTGGCATTGCCAGGCGGACATAATTTTGCATTCATAGTCTCACTCTTCTTATCTACATTTGTAATAGTTTCACATTTTTACAAACGGTTGAAATTCCCAAAAGTGATTACCACTATTTACGTCTTATTTTTATGTATATCAATCGCTTCCGCTCTAATATCAAGTGATTTTATTAAATCATTTCAAACTTTAGCTATTCATATAAGCTGCTTCCTTGTCCTTGTATATACTTATAATAATCAGTCTGAAATTAAACGATTTTTGATTTATTTTATTTTTTTAACTGGCATAATATTTTGCCTATGGTCACTTCTTTTAAATTTGAGCGTATTAAGTCCAATATTTTATCCAGACAACGGCTATCAACTAGTTTACTCGTATACTCTTTCACATAATCACTTAGGAGATTTTTTACTACTACCCCTTACAATATGCATTTATTATTTCCTCAATATAAAATCAGGCCCACAGAAGAATAAGACTACAATTAATTTACTTTTAATTTTGTTCTCCTTGCCTTTCTTTTTATTCTCCTACTCTCGCTCTGCTTACCTATCTCTTGCCGTAATATGCTTACTCTTAACTGTAGTTAAAAAAGAGAGCTTTAACCACAATCTTAAAAAAATAAAGATTGTTGCGTTAACACTTTCACTTTTTTTGGTATTTATTACAATTGCTGTCTCTAGTAACTCTTCTCAATTTAAGATATTTCATCCAATAAAAGAAAGGCTTTATGATATTGCACCTTTTAGAGAAAAGGTAGTTCTTGGGGCAAGAATTGAATATTTGTATGAGGGTTTACGATCAATTATAGAAAGGCCTGTTTTGGGAATTGGTCCCGGTAATTTTTACCTCGCTTCTATAAAGTACACAAACTTTACTGGGACGTGGACACAAACTGCTCATAATATTTTCTTAGAAATCGCAACAGAAAATGGAATATTTGCTGGCATTTTATTTGTACTATTTATTTTCTACTCTTTAAGAAGCAAAAAAAGAGACTTATTTTTTTATCTTGCACTTGTTTTGATTTTAAATTTTCAAACAGACTATACCTACAAGCTCTACTCAGTGTCGTTATTGTTATTTGTGATACTAGGAGTACATTTGACCATGGAAACCATAGAACGCTGAGGACCTCTAATCTGAGTGCCTACAAGAAAACCACCATTATCTATTTCCCATGAAGTCTCACCCTTCTCGTCTTTTAATGTTTTCCCATCTGGCTGAACCAATAATGTGAGTCTTGTTGTAGGTGGTGATCTAAAATAATAGCTAGCGGTTGCTTTTTTGTTGTCTATTGTGTTGACTATCAATACTGATTTAACTTGACCATTCCACTTTCCTTCCCATACACCAGAGAAAGGTTTTAATTTAGCTGATACAGAAGCTTGAGGTAAAATAGTATAAATTTTTCTTTTGGGCTTAAACATTTCACACTCTTGACCGCTTTTGCGTATTTTAACTATTTTATTTACTGTGGGTTTGGCTACTTCTTTTGGCTTATTATTTACAAAGCTTAAGAGGGGAATATTAATAACGTTAAAAAATTGCAAAGTGATCACAACTAATATAACTAAAATCCCAACTACAGCTGCCTCTATTGCAATTGCAGAAAAAAATGATGATTTAGATTGATTGTTCATATGAGGATCTGATCTAGCCCTAGCCTATAACACATGGTAGGTAAAACGGAATTGCTTGTCAAGTGCATGCCCATAAATTATACTAGTGTCCAATTGTAGATGCACAAATTTTTTTTAAATATATCTGATTTTATTATTGAAGTAAGATTTGAACCTTCCAAATATCCCGACGTATATAAAATGTATACCTTGGGTTTTAGAGAGTTTTGCAATTTGTATGTACAAGATTCTAATAGAAAAAAGGTTGATTTCATTCTCACATTCACTGACGGCAATAAAAAATCTTCCAAAAGATTAAACCAATTTGAAGCCATTTATAAAGAGTACGCTTCATACAAAAAAATATTGGAGAATATAATATATTTTCTGCTTTCCCAAAATAGAGGTCTCGTTATTCATTCTTCTGCCATAAAATACAAAGATAATGGCTACTTATTTGTGGGTAAATCAGGTTCTGGAAAATCCACTGTAGTAAAATTACTCTCTCATAAATTTACTCCATTAACTGACGATACCACAATTATAAGAAGGGTAAAAAATCAAGTATTTATCTACCAACATCCATTTATTGAGAAAAATTATTATCCAAAAACTAACGGCAAAGTCAAATTAAAAAGAGTATATTTTCTTAAAAAAAGCAACACTAATAAAATAGATAAGTTAAAAAACAAAGAACAAATATTTAACAAATTAATAAGACAACTAACCGTAAGTGATTCAATTATGGTCAAGCTTTTGATGCAATTTGTTGACAATCAAGATTATTTTTATACATTGTCTTTTGTAAATAACCAAGATAAAATTACTGAATTCTTTCAAGATAATTTATGACCAATTACAAGGTGAAAAGCGGATTAATTACCCAAAAAATAGGAAATAAAATCACTATTTTTGACAGCGCCAACTCCATTCTACTTTCTCTCAATGAAACTGCAGTTTATATTTTTGAGAAAATTAAAAAGGGTTATGACAAAAAAACAATTATTGAAACGCTTATTAAAGACTATGATGTTTCCTTAACCAAAGCAGAAGTGGATTTTGACGAACTTATTTCCAAACTCAAGGCAAAAAAAATAATAAGATAATTAATAGCTGAGAGACTTTAGATCAAACCTCTCTCCTTCTTTTAATTTTGCACCACTCGTAGCAACTGCAGTACTGGAGTATTGAGTTTTAGACGGTAGATTATATTCTGAAAGGTATAAGAATAATTGTTCCTTTAACTGTTGTCTGACATGCTTTTCTTTATTAGCCAAGTTGTTAAGCTCATTCTTATCTGATTTTAAATCAAATAGTTCCTCTTTTTGATTATTTGCTAGACATGAATTGGGTAATGAATATATATATTTATATCTTCCATCAAAAACAGAATATTTAGTCCAATCATTATTAACCGAGTATACGTATTTTCTCATGTATCCATTTGAAGTTCCATTAATATTTAGGTCTGACTGGGAAATTCCTAATAAATCAAGAATTGTTGGTAAAATATCTGTGTTTTGCATCAGTGCTTCTGACCTACTCCCAAATGGGAACATGGGATTTTTAATTATCAATGGAATTCTAACAGCCGAATCATATAAAACACCTCTATGATTAAAATAATAGTTATGCTCAAATCCTTCTCCGTGATCACTGTAGAAAATTACAAGCGTATTTTTATCCAGACCTAATTTTTTAATCTTGGCCAACATTTCTCCAACATAATAATCTGCCTCTCTTATTCCCCCATCGTACAGAGTCTGCATCTCGCCTACAATTTCTTTTGGCACAGGCGAATTTTGGCAGAACTGAAAACTTGCTCTATCTAAATCGAGCTCACCGAAACTCTTTTTGAACAATACGTCGCAGTATTTTTTATCAGTAATACATTTGTATTTATCTGATGGAGAATATGGCGCATGAGGATCCATAAGATGCACCCAAAGGAAAAATTTATTTTGATAATTATTATCTAGCCAGTTTTTGGCTTCTGTAATAACCGAATCACTACCATTTTCATCAAGTAAATTGTATCTTTCTACCCCATTATCAAGATAAAATTCTTTACTTGGAATGAAAGAAAAATCTTCAAAATCGTTTTTTATATTTGCAACGTTAGAAACAAAAGCTGCGGTTCTATAGCCTTTTTTTGCTAGGATTTTAGGCAAGGAGTTGGTTGTAGAACTAATAAAAGTTAAGCCATTTGCCGCTATTCTTGTAGAAAATGGCTCAAGTCCCGTAAATAGCGCAATAAAAGATGGCCAAGTCATTGGCACCACTGTTCTTAAATTTGTATATACTGTGGAGCTTTTTGCTAACTTATCAAGATTTGGAGTTGTATCTTTGGCGTAACCATATACGCCCATATGGTCTGCTCTAAGAGTATCAACTGAAATTAATATTACGTTGAGATTATTCTTTCTGCTCGCTTCATAGGCTTTTACAACTACTATCAAGACAATTATGATTAGAATTATATTGAAAATAAAAAGCTTCTTTTTTAACAGCCCCATTCTCTTTATGGTAGCATATTGAACTTGCCTTTTATGTTGGAGTTTTAGGTGAGTGTTTTTTTGTTGTCGCGCATAGCGGGACGTATCGGATATTACTATCCAATAGGAGAAAACACTCAAAAACTCCACTTGATTGCGGATATTAGCAGCGCGTAGCTGTTACGTAAAGCGTGTCCCGGGGGAGCTTTCTCGTTGCTGTGATCGAGCTACCATCCGACGACATCTGGAAACTTTGGGTGTATGTTGAATTCCCGCTGCCTCCAGGATACTCCGGAATAGTAGTACCGTTCACAACCTTGTATGTAACGGCAAGCTGGCTGTTAATGACAGCTCCAGTATCACCGTTCACGGCATCGTAAGTGCCACTTACGCTTGTGGCCGTTGCCGTAGAGAAAGTCCACTTTGCCTTGATCGAGCCTGCGCCAGACCATGTTCCGCACCAACTGCCGATCCATGCCTGGTTGGCCGCTTGAGCGGAAGACTGTTGAGATCGGGCTGCTGGAGGCGTTGCGGTGGTTGCTCCACAAGTGGTAAACACCCAAGTAGGACTTGTGTCCCACGCGCCGTTTGCCATTTGCTGGTTGATGCGCACGTAGTGCGTCATGCTAGGCTTCAGACCGCTCCACGTAAATGACGTGTTTGAGCCTGAAAATGGACCAGCTCCAATAAATGACCGCGGTGCAAAACCGTTGTCAAATATGGAGAGATCTATCCAGACCTGCCGCGCAGATGGATCAGAGCCTTGCCAGGAAAACGTAACGCTGGCTGTATCAGTGCAAGACTGATTAACAAACAGCGTGTTGGCTGATGCGTGCACGTGGCTAGTTGCCCCAAGCCCTTGCAGGCTCATTATGACAATGCCAAGCGCGAGAACTATGCCGGTCAATAACTTGTTCAAGACACCACTCCTCTACTTAACTATAGTTGCCAGCCAATTACACCCGGTATTGAACTCAAGTTGAATCCACCACTTGAGACTTACCCCCTCTCGTCTGTTATAAATTCGCAATCAAAATTAATGTGCAAACCTTTTATTAAAGGGTAATTAACCAAAAATTAATACAATAGCTTTTACTGTAAAACTGGTTAATATTTGAAAATTATTATACTACAGGATTTAATATTTGGATGTAAGAAATTTGTTGAGGTATTTGGAAGAATTATAAAGGTGAGTGTTTTTTTGTTGTCGCGCATAGCGGGACGTATCGGATATTACTATCCAATAGGAGAAAACACTCAAAAACTCCACTTGATTGCGGATATTAGCAGCGCGTAGCTGTTACGTAAAGCGTGTCCCGGGGGAGCTTTCTCGTTGCTGTGATCGAGCTACCATCCGACGACATCTGGAAACTTTGGGTGTATGTTGAATTCCCGCTGCCTCCAGGATACTCCGGAATAGTAGTACCGTTCACAACCTTGTATGTAACGGCAAGCTGGCTGTTAATGACAGCTCCAGTATCACCGTTCACGGCATCGTAAGTGCCACTTACGCTTGTGGCCGTTGCCGTAGAGAAAGTCCACTTTGCCTTGATCGAGCCTGCGCCAGACCATGTTCCGCACCAACTGCCGATCCATGCCTGGTTAACAGACGCTGGATTAGGCCTAGGCGTAGGAGCCGGTGCTGGAGCCTGTACAACCGGAGGCTGTGGAGCGGGCTGTGGAGCGGGCTGTGGCGGCGCTGCAGGCTGTTGAGGCCTAGCTGGGGGCGCCGATGCCTGGCTTCCACACAAGGACATAGTCTCGTTGGTTATTCCGCCTTGGGGATTTGGGTGAGAACCGGAGAGAGCTCCGCCATCCACACGCCAAGTCCATAGACCATCAGCGGAAACGAGACTCCCATCAGCTTGCAGAGTGTAAGTCTGGCTGGTGGGGGTTTTGCTGGGCCCAGTGTAGACCGCCGGAACAGAATTCCCAGAAGAAGCCTTCACCTCAAAGGTGGAGACCCTATTTTGCCAACAACCAGTTGGTGCTTGTGCACTCACTGGAGCAGGCTCTGGGCTGGGCGGCGGGGGCGAACCTTGATCCACGGGTGGCTCAGGTTCTACTGGGGGATCCTCGGAAGGGCCCTCCAGAACTGGCTGGGCTATCGCAACTGGTGCTTCGACTACTGGCTGAGAGTCCCTCGTAGCTTCAGAGTTAACCGTAGCTACTGAGATGGGCGTAGGCTCATCCACACCGGCTTCCTGCCTAGCGGTTTGAGCGATACCCTGACCAAAACCAGCAATCATGAGCGTGATGGATGCAGCAGCGAAAATCGCAGCTACATATATCTTGCGCTTCATGTACGTTCTCCCTTCAATAAATTTTGACTATTCCTGCCGTGCGGGATAAGAGTTGTAGCTCTTCGTAGTAATTCACCTCCATGACGCTTTCAGCTTCAATTTTAATACTTAGCA
>JADMIO010647671.1_pt1 | contig 11015 bp, 9 predicted proteins | sample 8958161 | NCBI WGS metagenome assembly JADMIO01 (sample SAMN16585339, study PRJNA669376) | soil metagenome | isolation source: Crop rotation soil | place: USA: Cullars Rotation, Alabama | collected 2011 | reverse complement strand
GAACGTTCTTCTACGCCGATCGCGACCGCCTGGACCGCGACCTCGCCGCAGCGGGATTCCACGTGGAGCACACCGAGGAGATGGACGTTCCCGTCGTGGAAGTCGACACCCCCGAAGAGCTCCTCGCCTGGACGCGCGCGTTCGGGCTCACGCGCCTGCTGAACGAGCTCTCCGATCGCGAGCAGCGCGCGTGGGAAGAGGATCTGATCGCCGCCGCGGAATCCCTGCGAAGCGAGCACGGAATCCGGCTCGGCGGCGTCACGAGGATCGTCGTCGCATCGAGGACGTGAGTCATGGGTCGACGACGTCGACGACGACGACGGTCGCGTCCGCGTGGCTTCCAGGGTTCTTGCGTCGCGCGGCGTCCACGATCGCTTTTGCATCGACGGCGCTGAGCACTACGCGCGCGAGCTCGTCGTCGGAGAACGCCTCCCACGTACCGGCGGTGCAGAGGACGATGCGCTCTTCCGCGCCGACGTCGAAGGCCCGCACTTCCGCGCTGTCTCCAGAACCGAGGAGGCGGGTTTCGGCCGCTCGGTGGTGGTCGCCCAGCTCGGGCATCTCCCTCCCGAGCGTCTGGTCCAGGGCAAGCAAGTCCGCGCTGGTCGGTCCGACGCGATAGGCGCGACAAGCGCCGATCTGCGCGATCGCCGATCCATCCGACGAGTCGCCGAGGTGGACCGCGGTGAGCGACGCGAAGAAGTGTGCGAAGTCCGTGGTCTCGCGGCCGAAGCGTTCGCGTGCGATGCGACGGCAAGCGGCGAGGCTTGCGCGAAGACGGTCCGGCTCGCGGCGGCGTTCTTCTTCGGCCGCCTCCTCCCATGCGCGATGGAGCTCGTTCATGACGCGCCCGGCGGCGCCGACGGCCTCCTGTAACCGCGATGTCGGGGATCCCTTCGCCTCATCGAACGCTTCGACGAGCGCCGCCAGGCCGGGGTCGATCCCGAGCGGCTCGTAATATCCGCCGTACGTTGGCCCGCGCGCACCGGCGACGACGAAGAGCCCGCGCTCGACGTCGACGAGGAGGCGGTCGTCGCTTCGCCCGGCGCCCAGGAGCTTGTCGCCGATGGAGCTCGAGAACGTCGCGCGAAAGCCGAGCCTCATCGGTCGCGAGCTCCCCCGAAGCCAATGTCGCCGTGCGCGGAAAGAAAAAACCCCCTTCGAAAATGCTCGAAGAGGGCCTCGTCTTTCGGTGGAGCTGACGCGGATCGAACGCGCGGCCTCTAGAGTGCGATTCTAGCGCTCTCCCAGCTGAGCTACAGCCCCGAGTGCGTGCGCTCGCCGGTTGGGGGCCGGCGACGAGCAGCGCAAATTACTCGGCGCCCCCGACAAGTCAACCACCGAAGCGAAAAATGCCTCCCAACCGCCTCCTCTACGCGCACGGATTTGCCAGCGGGCCCGAGTCTTCCAAGGGAAAGGCGCTCCACCGGCACCTCGCCGGGCGCACGCCGCCGCGCGCGCTCGAGCTGCTCGACCTGCGCGTGCCCGACCGGAACCACCTGCGGCTCTCCGCGATGATCGACGTCGTCCGCGGGGCGTTGGGCGAGGGGGACACCGCCATCGCCATGGGCTCGAGCCTCGGCGGGCTCACCGTCGCGCGGGCGGCCGAGCGGGAGCCGCGCATCCGCGGCGTGCTGCTCATCGCGCCGGCGTTCCGCCTCGTGCCCCGCTGGCGCAAACGGATGACGCCGCAGGAGTGGGACGACTGGAAGGGCACCGGGTCGAAGAAGTTCGCCGACTACTCGTACGGCTCGAACCTCGAGCTCGACGTCGACTTCGGCTTCGTCGAGGACGCGACGAAGGTCGATGGCGACGCGGGCGACGACGCCGACGGCGCCTGGCCCGAGGTGCACGTGCCGACGATCGTCATCCAGGGAATGAACGACGCCGTGGTGGATCCCGAGCTCGCGCGCACGTTCGCGAAGCGCAGCCACCTCGTCGAGCTGGTCGAGACGGCGGACGACCACCAGATGCTCGCGTCGATCGCGATCATCCAGCAGAAGGTCGACGAGCTGATCGATCGGCTCGGCGCCTGACCGGAACGAACCGGAAAACGGGAGACGACGTCAGGCCGCGCCGAGCGCCTCGACCAGCCGATCGAGATCCGCGCGCGTGTGGCGCTCGGTGACGGCGACGACGAAGCGGTCCTTCAGCGCCGGATCCCAGCGGCCGAGGTCGACGCCGGCGAGGATGCCCTTCGCCTGCATGGCGGCGAGCATCGGCGCGGCGTCGCCCTTGGTGCGGCGGACGACGAACTCGTTGAACGTCGGGCCGGAGTACGGGAGCTCGAGACCCGGCACCTGAGCGAGCTTGCCCTTGAGGTACTCGGCGCGCGCGTGGCACTGGCGCCCGAGCTCGACGAAGCCCTGCTTGCCGAGGAGACACATGCGGATGCACACGGCCAGCGCGCAGAGCGAGTGGTTCGTGCAGATGTTCGACGTCGCGCGTTCGCGGCGGATGTGCTGCTCGCGCGTGGAGAGCGTGAGCACGTAGCCCCTCGCGCCGCGCGAATCGACGGTCTCGCCGACGAGGCGGCCGGGAATGCTCGTGAGGTAGTCGCGGCCGTCGCGGCACGCGAAGAGGCCGACGCCGGGGCCGCCGAGCTGCGGAGGCAGGCCGAGCGGTTGGCCCTCGCCGACCGCGATGTCGGCGCCGCGCTCGCCGGGCGACGCCACGATCGAGAAGGCGACGGGCTCGGGCGACGCCGTGACGAGGAGCGCGCCGTGCTTGTGCGCGAGGTCGGCCAGGGCGGCGACGTCCTCGATGACGCCGAAGACGTTCGGCTCGCCCACGATGACGGAAGCGACGTCGCCCGCGGCGAGCGCCTTCTCGACGGCGGCGAGATCGGTGCGGCCCTCGGCGGTGGTGCCCACGTGGACGAGCGACTCGAGCGGGAGATCGCGCGTGCGCGTGCCCTTCGGCGCCTTCGGTTCGCTCGTCTCGAGGCCCTGCAGGTACGTGTGGATGACCGCGGCGTACTCCGGATGCAGCGCGCTCGAGACGATGGTCTTCGTCTTCTTGGTGATGCGCCTCGCCATCAGGACGCCCTCGGCGGCCGCGCTGGCACCGTCGTACATCGACGCGTTGGCGATCGGCATGCCGAGCACCTCGCTCACGATCGTCTGGAACTCGAAGATGCTCTGCAGCGTGCCCTGCGCGACCTCGGCCTGGTACGGCGTGTACGCCGTCATGAACTCGCCGCGGAGCAGCAGCTGATCGACGATCGGCGGCACGTGGTGCGGGTAGATCCCGGCGCCGAGGAACGAGAGCGCGCGATGTGCCTCGTTCTTGTCGGCGAGCTCGCCCACGTGACGCATGAGGGTCACCTCGTCGAGCGCGGGCTCCATCGCGAGCGCCCGGCCGAGGCGGTTGCCCTCGGGGATGGCGTCGAAGAGGGCGTCGAGCGAGTCGAGGCCGATCGTCGCCAGCATGTCGCGAATCTCGGTCTGCGTGTGCGGGAGGAAACGCATGGGTGAGCGGTACCTAGCCGGTGATGCCGGGCGCCTCAATGCTGCGGCACGTCGTCGATTTCGACTCGTTTTTCCGGCGAAAGGTCAGGCGAGCATCCGGGCGATGATGTCGCGGAGCTGCGCCGGGGGGAGCGGCTTGTGGTGGACGCGCGTGGGGCGCGCCTCGACGAACGCGTGCGCCCGGTCGGTGAACGTGCCGCCGGTGAGGAAGACCATCTTGTCCGCTTGATCCGGGGCGCGCGTCTGCAGCGCGTCGTGGAGCTCCATGCCGGTCATCTCGGGCATCATCAGATCGCACAGGATGACGTCGTAGCGTGCGCCCGCGTCGATCGATTGCAGCGCCTCCGCACCGCTCGTCGTGACCTCGACGTCGTGGTCGGCCGCGAGCACGCGCCGGATCGAGCTGCCGATCATCGGCTCGTCGTCGACCACGAGCACGCGTGCGCGGCGGGTCGCCTTCGGCGCCGGCGGCGGGGGAGGGCGCGTCGGGACCGCCTTCTTCCCCGCGACGACCGGCAAGAGCACGCGGAACGTCGTGCCGCGACCGACCTCCGACTCGACGGCGATCGACCCGCCGAGGCTCGCCACGGCGCCGTGGCAGATCGCGAGCCCGAGCCCCGTCCCGACGCCGAGCGGCTTCGTGGTGAAGAACGGATCGAAGATCCGGGGCAGGACGTCCGGCGGGATGCCCGCGCCCGAGTCGCGGACCTCGATGAACACCCGGCCGAGCGGGTCGAGACCGGTGGCGACGACGATCGAGTGCTCGCTCGGGGCGCCCGCCGGGATCGCGTGCACCGCGTTGACGATCAGGTTGAGGAAGACCTGGCCGAGGCGCGACTCGTTGGCCTCGACCACCGGGAGCTTCTGGTATTCGCGGCGCAGCTTCGCGCGCAGGCGGATCTCGTTCATCGCCATGCTGAGGGCGAGCTCGAGCGGATGGTGCACGTCGATCGGGTCGCGTCGATCGTCTTCGGCGCTCGACAGGATCTTCAGGCTCTGCACGATGCGCTGCACGCGCTCGGCGCCCTTCTGCGCCTCCTCGAGCGCGGTCTTCGCCTCCCCCTCCGGCAGCTGGCCGCGCGCGAAGTCGACGTTGGTGAGCACGAACGCGAGCGGATTGTTGATCTCGTGCGCGACGCCGGCGGCGAGCGTGCCGACCGACGCCATGCGTTCGGTGATGAGCAGCTGCTGTTCCAGGCGCTTGCGCTCGCTGACGTCGCGCAGGATCGCGAGCATGGCCGGCGCGCCTTCGAAGTCGAGGCGCACGGTGCTGGCCTCGACCGCGATCGTTCGCCCGTCGCGATGAAGCGCGCGGGACTCGCGTCGCGTCACGGGTCGCTCGTCGTCGGCCGTCACGCGCTGCCGCAGCTCCTCGCGGGCGTCCGGATGCACGAGCTCGAGCACCGTGTGTCCGACGATCTCGTCGTGCGCGGTGAAGCCATGCATCGCGAGGAACGCCTGGTTGCAATAGAGGACGCGCTCGCCGCGTCGCACCACGACCGCGTCCGGCGCGCGCTCGATCAGCTGACGGAACTTCTCCTCCTGGAGGTCGCGCCGCATCTCCAGCTGCTCGACGATCAGCGCGGTGACGTCCGCGAGGACGGCGTTCAGCTCGTGCCGAGGTTTGGCGCCGGCGAGGCCCAGCACCGTGAGGCTCCCGAGCTCGGTGCCGTCGCTCCGGTACAGGGTCGAGTCGCACCGCGGGCCCGACCCGGTCGGTGCGGTGCCGTGGGCGATGACGACGGGGCTGCTCGCTGCGCCCAGGCTCACTGCGGCGTACGAGCCACCGCACAGCCGCGCGGCCAATCGCAGCAGTCTCTCGATGGATCCGTGCCCGGCGGGGTCGCCCACCACCCGCTGCATCCGCTGCGAAAGACTTCCGGAGTCCACCGGCCGCACGTCCGTCCTCCGAGAACGGCCGATGTCGGCCTTCGGTTAAGCGTGGTCGCCGTTCAGTGAGCGCTCTCGTCGAGGTGCTTGCGATACGCCGCGGCGTCGAGCAGCGCGTCATAGCCCTTGGCGTCGGACGCCTCGATCGCGATCATCCAGCCCTTGTCGTAGGCGCCCTCGTTCACCAGCTCGGGCGAATTCGTCAGCGCGTCGTTCACCTCGACGACCTTGCCGGAGAGGGGCGCGAACAGATCGCTCAACGTCTTGACGCTCTCGACGGTGCCGAACGACTTCCCCGCCTCGAGCACGGCGCCCACCTTGGGGAGCTCGACCAGGGTGATGTCCCCGAGCTGATCGACCGCGAAGGAGGTGATCCCGACGCGGATCTTGTTCCCCTCGCGCTTCGCCCACTCGTGATCCTTCGTGTAGCGGAGGTCGTCGGGCACGTTCACGTTCGAAGACATGGGGGCAGCTCTCCTTATTTCTTGGTGCGCTTGTAGAACGGCGTCTTCACCACGACCGCCTCGACGTCCTTGCCGCGACAATCGACGAGCACCTTGGTGCCGATCGCCGAGTGCGCGACCGGTACATACGCGAGCGCGATGTTCTTGCCCAGCGTGGGGGAGGGCGACCCGCTCGTGACGACCCCGATCGCGTCGCCGCCGGCGGCCGCCTTCACCGGATAGCCGTGCCGACCGATCCCGCGCCCGGTCATCTCGAGGCCGACGAGCTTCCGGTGGACGCCCTGATCCTTCACCTTCGCGAGCACCTCGCGCCCGACGAAATCGCCCGCGTCGAACTTCACCGTCCAGCCGAGGCCGGCCTCGAGCGGGTTGGTCGTCTCGTCGATGTCGTTGCCGTAGAGCGCCATCTTGCACTCGAGCCGGAGCGTGTCGCGCGCGCCGAGCCCGCACGGCTTGATGCCCTCGGGCGCGCCGATCTGCATGAGCGCCTCCCACACCTTGGGCGCGTCGTTCCACGGGCAGAAGATCTCGACGCCGTCCTCACCGGTGTATCCGGTGCGCGCGACGGTGCACGGCACGCCGAAGAGGTTCGCCTCGGCGAAGTGGAACGCGGGCATCGCCGCGAGATGACCGACGTCGCCCGCCTTCTGCAGCACGGTCAGCGCCTTCGGTCCCTGCAGCGCGATGAGCGCCGTCTCGTCGGTGCGATCGACGAACTCGCAGTGATCCTTCGCCGCCTGCGCGAACACCTTCGCGATCTTGTCGCGGTTGCTCGCGTTGCACACGATCATCACGCGATCCTCCGCCGCGCGATAGATGATGAGGTCGTCGAGGATCGTCCCGTTGACGTTGCAGCAGCACGTGTAGACCGCCTGCCCGTCCTCGAGCTTGCTCACGTCGTTCGTGACGAGGTAATCGACGACCTGCCGCGCATACACGCCGCGCATCTCGAGCTCGCCCATGTGCGACACGTCGAAGAGCCCGACGGCCTCGCGCACGGTCTTGTGCTCGTCGGTGACGCCCGTGTACTGCACGGGCATCTCCCACCCGGCGAACGGCACCATGCGCGCCCCCGCCTTCTTGTGCTGCTCGTAGAGCGACGTGCGACGGAGGGGCTCGTTCGAAGGGGTGGGCTCGGTCACGGGACCGCCTTGCTAGAGGCGCGGCGCCGCGGCGGCAATCGTGCAATGGCAAAGCCGCGCTGCGTCGTGGGCGATGCGGGAAGAAGAGGCCACGGCTAGGGGCGGGAGTACCCGGTCGTCGAGTGAACGAAGGAGCACTTGGTTCAGCGCAGGGTCCAATCCTCGTGGAGAAGCTCCGATTTCGAGGACTCCGGACCGAGGTCCGGAGCATGCGGTTGGCCAGGAGTTGGCAAGCGAGCAAGCCCGAGGCGGGCTTCTTTGCCTCGGCTCCGGACGAACTCCGGAGACCACGTCTGTTCCCAACGCGCATCGACCACGCCGACGTCGGGCCGTGCGTGGTGTTGGCGTTGGCGTTCGATGTAAGGGATGAGCCGCGCGACCGCCGCCTCGTCGACCGATCGAGCCCAGTACCCTGACTGCCAGTAGATCCTGTGAAGGGGGCTGCGAACGTTCCACGCGTGTGACGACGCTCCCTTCAAGGACTTCGCAAGCTCGGCGACCGCCATCGTCGGTGGAAGTGTGGCAAGCACGTGGACGTGATCGCTTGCGTTTCCGATCGCCAGGGCTTCGCTGCGGTGCTCCGCGAGCTTGTTCCGCAGGAAGTCGCGCAACCAGGCGTCGTCCTTGCTCGAGAGTCGGCGTCGTCGACGATGCGTCGACCAGACGATGTGCACGTGAATGCTGACGTCGCTGTGTGCGTAAAGCATGCCCTTGCTCGACACGAAGCCCGATCAAGTTGCGTACGGAATGAAAGCCGGCCGCGTAGGAAGAGAAGCCCGCCTCGGGCTTACTCGTGTCCCCACCTTGGCCGCGCGCATGCTCCGGACCTTGGTCCGGAGTCGTTAAATCGGGGCTCTCGCTCTAGGCTCTCTCAGCCCCGCGCCATCCCGCGCAGCCTTGCCGCGGTCCACGCGATGCCGGCCAGCAGGCAGCCGTCGACCCAGAGGATCGAGGCGCCGAGGGAGGTCCCCCCGAGGGGCTTCACGTCGATGCCGTCGTGGTAGCCGCCGTACGTCGCCGCCACCGCGAGGCGGGGGCCGATCCAGGCGACGGCGACCGTCGACAGGACGACGAGGGCGCCGACGCCGCGGACGAGCTCGCGGACGGCGTGACGGCGGAGGGCGATGGCGGTCCACGCGTAGGTCGCCGGCGCGATGACGCAGATGGCGGCGATCTCGACGAGCTCGACGGCAGAGGGGACGCGGTCCCCGGGGACGAAGTAGGCGTACGACCAGTCGGGATAGAACGCGACGAAGTAGCCGAGCGCGGGCGCGAGGAGGAGCAGGGAGACGAGGGCCGAGACGAGGAAGCCGCGCGTGGAGGACGGGGGCGTGGTCGTCCGGCGCACCTCGTCGCGCCCGACGAGGGCGAAGACGACCCCGAGGAGGGCCGCGACGAAGGGCGCGAGCGGGAGCGGCATCGGCTGGGCCGACGTTAGTACCAGTCCTCGCGCGGTGCTAATGAACGGCCATGGATCCGGCCAAGCTGCGCACGCTCCTCGATTCCGTGCGCCAGGGACAGCTCGACGTCGACGCGGCGATCGGGCAGCTGCGCGACCTCCCGTACTCCGATCTCGGCTACGCGATGGTCGATCACCACCGCGCCCTGCGACAGGGCGTCCCCGAGGTCATCTTCGGCGAGGGCAAGACGACGGAGCAGATCCTCGGCATCGCGCGCGCGATCGTCGATCACGGGGCCACGTGCTTCATCACGCGCATCGACGACGACAAGGCCAAGCGCGTGCTCGAGGTCTTCCCCGACGCACGACACGCGCAGCTCGCGCGCTGCGTGACGATCGCGCGCAGCCCGATCGCGAAGAAGGGCACCGGCACCGTCGCCGTCATCGCCGCCGGCACCAGCGATCTCCCCGTCGCCGAGGAGGCATGCGAGACGCTCGCCGCGCTCGGTCGCGAGCACGTGCGTCTGTACGACGTCGGCGTGAGCGGCATCCATCGACTCCTGATGAAGCGCGAGGTGCTCGCGACGGCGTCGGTGCTGATCGTCGTCGCGGGCATGGAGGGCGCGCTGCCGAGCGTCGTCGGCGGGCTCACCGATCGGCCCGTCATCGGAGTGCCGACGTCCGTGGGATACGGAGCCGCGCTCGGCGGGCTCACGCCTCTCGCGGCGATGCTCACGTCGTGCGCGTCGGGCGTGACGGTGGTCAACATCGACAACGGCTTCGGCGCCGCGTTCGCTGCCGCGCGCATGGATCGCTGATTGTCGGAACCGCCATCTTCGTTGTCGATCGAGGACTGTGGTCCGCACGTCTCGTCACGTCCTGGTGACAGGTGAAATCGTACAACGGCGCGCTAGGCTCGGAGTCATGAAGACTCATCGCGCCATCACGGCAGCATCCAGCGCTTTCATCATGCTCTCTCTCGGCTCGATCGCCATCGCGTGCGGCAGCAGCGGCGACGGCGATGGCGATCTCGACGGTCTCGATACCGGCGGCGGCCTGACGCTCGACGGCGGCGACGAAGGCGGCAATCCCTTCGACGCGATCGGCGACCCCGACAGTCGCATCGATCCCGACGCCGCGTGCGCCGCCGAGTCGTACGACGCGAAGCGCCTGCCGCCGAACCTCTATCTCCTGTTCGATCACTCCGGCTCGATGAAGGAGTCGGTCAGCGGCGGCACGAAGTGGACGGGCTCCGTCGCGGCGATCAGCTCTCTCGTCACCAAGAGCACCGACGACCTCAAGATGGGGCTCAAGCTGTTTCCGCCGGTGGGCGCGCCGGACAAGACGTGCACCGCGTCGTTCTTCGCGACGCCCGACGTGCCGGTCGCGCCGCTCTCCACGTCGCGCAACCCGATCCTGTGCCACCTCGGGGGCGGCTCTTCCTGTGGTGGAATCACCGCGGCTGGCCCCGACGGCAACGGCACGCCGATGGCGATCGCGCTCGACCAGGCCATCAAGTACATGGCCACCGCCTACAAGGGAGAGGGCACGCGCGTCGTCGTGCTCATCACGGACGGCGATCCGAACGGCTGCGGCGACATCGGCGACGTCATCACCGCGGCGACGAAGGCGCCCTCCGGCACCGAGAAGGTCATCGTCTACGTGATCGGCGCGCCCGGTGGCACGGTGAGCAACCTCTCGCGCGTGGCCGAGGCCGGCGGCGGAAAGCGCACGCCGACGTGCGTCGGCTCCACGTCCGATCCGACGAAGGCATGCCACTACCAGATCGGCGGCACGAGCTTCGAGAAGGACCTCACTGCTGCCCTCGAGGACATCAAGGGCAAGGCGCTCACCTGCACGTTCAACGTGCCGGCCGGCGCGTCGGGCTCGACGGTCGACAAGTCGAAGGTGAACGTCAACGAGACGGCGGGTGGCGTGACGTCGACGTTGCCGCAGGATCCGTCGCACACCAACGGCTGGGACTACACCGACGGCGGCGCGACGATCACCGTGTACGGTCCGGAGTGCGACAAGCTGAAGGCGGACCCGACGGTGAAGATCCAGATCATCCTCGGCTGCAAGACGAAGGGCCCGGCGTAGTCACACGCGGACGCCATCCGCGCCGCTCGGCGACGCTACGACTCGAGGCTGCGCTCCTTCCACGCGCGCGCAGCCTCGATGTCGAAGCGCTCGAGCCCGGGGACGATCGCGCCCTCGACCGTGGCGTAGAACGTGTCGACGAGTCGCTTCGCGTCGGGGATGCCGAGCGCGCGCTCGTCGTCGGTGACGGGCGCGCGCTTCGAGCCGAAGCCGCTCAGGTCGCGCTCGAGCACCGCGAACGCGTGGCGCAGGTAGCGGAACAGCGACGCACGGACGTCGGGCTGCTGCTCGAGCCACGGACGGAACTGCTCGAGATAGTAGAAGCCGAACTGTCCGTGGAGGCGCTCGTCGGCGAGCAGCCGGCGCGTGACGTCGTGCAGATACGGATCGCTCATCTGCTCGAGCACGTCGACGAACCGCGCGCAGTTCACCACCTCGGTGAGGCAGCAGCCGTACACCACGTTGCGCAGCGCGCGCTCTTCCGGCGTGCGACCGCGATGCACGGCGAGCGGCGCGGACACGATGCGCTCCGCGACGAGCGGCTCCCCGC
>JADMIO011421348.1_pt1 | contig 11016 bp, 10 predicted proteins | sample 8958161 | NCBI WGS metagenome assembly JADMIO01 (sample SAMN16585339, study PRJNA669376) | soil metagenome | isolation source: Crop rotation soil | place: USA: Cullars Rotation, Alabama | collected 2011 | reverse complement strand
CTCGACGATGAACCGCCGCGCCGCCGGAATGCGCGCGTCGAACTTGTGCTTTTCCTGGCGATACGTCGCCGGCGGATGCGCGAGCCGGCCGTAGTCGAACGACGCGGGGTCCTCCATCAGGCGCTGCGTCGACACCGGCGGCGCGACGTTTTCCCGGCACACGAACGATCCGCGCAAGTGGCACGCACGGATGCGCAACTGCAGCATCGCCGGCATGCTCGACGCCTCCGACGCCGAGAACGCGTGCTCGACGATGTCGACCATGTGCGCGAGATCCGGGCGCGGGTCGAACAGCAGGAGCGACGACTTCAATGCATACGCATAGCTGCGCTCCTGGATGACGCTGGCGCCTTCGCCGTAGTCCTCGCCGACGATGATCAGCGCGCCGCCCGTCACGCCCGCGGAGGACAGGTTCGACAGCGCGTCGGCGGCCACGTTGGTGCCGACGATCGACTTCCAGGTGACGGCGCCGCGCAGCGGGTAGTGGATCGAAGCGCCGAGCATCGCCGCGGCGGACGCTTCGTTCGCACAGGCCTCGACGTGCACCCCGAGCTCGTGCAGGTACGGCTTCGCCTGCACCATGACGTCCAGGAGATGGGAAACCGGCGCTCCCTGATAGCCTCCGACGTAGGCCACGCCCGCCTGCAGGAGCGCCTTGGTGACGGCGAGGATGCCTTCGCCGTGGAAGGTCTCGCCGCTGCCACGACGGAGCAGCGCGACTTCGTTGGCGAAGGAGATTTCCATGGAACGGCAGCCCGGCCGGCAGCGGCGCGGGCGTCGCCTTGCCTACACGCGTTCGATCACGAGGGCGATGCCCTGGCCGACGCCGATGCACATCGTGCAGAGCGCATAGCGCCCGCGCGTCCGTTCGAGCTGCAGCAACGCCGCGGTCGCAAGGCGCGCGCCCGATGCCCCCAGCGGATGACCGAGGGCGATCGCGCCCCCGTTCGGGTTGACGTGCGGCGCATCGTCGGGGACGCCCAGCATGCGCAGCACGGCGAGGCCTTGCGCGGCGAAGGCCTCGTTCAGCTCGATCACGTTCATCTGCCCGATCGTCAGGCCCAGACGCTGCAGGAGCTTTTGCGACGCGGGTGCCGGACCGATGCCCATGATGCGCGGGGGAACGCCGGCGGTGGCAGCGCCGAGGATGCGTGCGCGTGGCGTGAGACCGTGACGGCGCGCTCCCTCTTCCGTCGCCAGCAAAAGCGCTGCGGCGCCATCGTTGACGCCGGACGCATTGCCCGCCGTCACCGAGCCGTCGGGTCGCACCACGCCCTTGAGCTTCGCGAGCGCCTCGCGCGACGTGGCGCGCGGATGCTCGTCGCGATCGACCGTCACCGTTTCGCCTTTTTTTTGCGGCACGCTGACGCCGACGATCTCCTGCGCGAGCGTGCCATTGGCCTGCGCCGCGAGCGCACGCTCCTGCGAGCGCGCCGCGAATGCATCCTGGTCGGCGCGCGCGACCTTGAACTCGACGGCCACGTTCTCGGCCGTTTCCGGCATCGAGTCGATGCCGTACTTTTCTTTCATCAAGCGGTTCACGAAACGCCAGCCAATCGTGGTGTCCTCGATCTTCAGCGTGCGGGAGAACGCGATGTCCGACTTCGGCAGCACGAATGGCGCGCGGCTCATGCTTTCGACGCCGCCGGCGATGGCCAGATCGGCTTCTCCCGAGCGCAGCGTGCGCGCCGCGATGCCGATCGCGTCCAGGCTCGAGCCGCACAACCGATTGATCGTCGCGCCCGGAACGGCGTCGGGAAGTCCCGCCAGCAGCGAGCACATGCGCGCGACGTTGCGGTTGTCCTCGCCTGCCTGGTTCGCGCAGCCATAGAACACTTCGTCGACTGCGGCCCAGTCGACGCGCGCGTTGCGCTCCATCAGCGCGCGGATGGGCACCGCGCCGAGGTCGTCGGTACGCACGGAGGAGAGTGAACCGCCGTAGCGGCCGAACGGCGTGCGCACGGCGTCGCAGATGAATGCTTCCTTCACGATCATTCCTTTGGTCGTTTGTCGATGATGCGTTTCGCCTTGCCCATCGAGCGCTCCACCGAGCCCGGCAACGCGAGACGCACCATGCTCGACACGCCGATGTAGGCCTTGATGCCGTGCTCGAGCTTGCGCGCGGCGGCGTGCCGCGCCTCCTGGCTCGCGGCGGCGAGCGCGGGTCCTATCTCCACGTGCACGGTGAGCTCGTCCAGCACGTCGGGCCGCGTCACCTCGAGCAGGTAGTGCGCCGTGAGCTCGGGCTGCTTCAGGATCAGCTCCTCGATCTGTGTCGGGAACACGTTCACGCCGCGAATGATCAGCATGTCGTCGCTGCGTCCGGTGATCTTCTCGATCCGCCGCATGGCGCGCGCGGTCGGCGGCAGGAGACGCGTCAGGTCGCGCGTGCGATAGCGGATCACGGGCAGCGCTTCCTTGGTGAGCGTCGTGAAGACGAGCTCGCCCTTCTCACCTTCCGCAACCGGCGCGCCGGTCTCCGGGTTCACGATCTCGGGATAGAAGTGATCCTCCCACACCGTGAGCCCGTCCTTGGTCTCGATGCATTCCTGCGCGACACCGGGACCGATCACCTCCGACAGGCCGTAGATGTCGATCGCATCCATGTCGAGCTTCGATTCGATGGTGGTGCGCATGCCGGGCGTCCACGGCTCGGCGCCGAAGATGCCGATCTTCATCGACGACTGCCGCGGATCCATGCCCTGGCGCTCCATCTCCTCGGCGATCGCGAGCATGTACGAGGGCGTGACCATGATGATGTCGGGCCGGAAATCGTGGATCAGCTGCACCTGCCGTTCCGTCATGCCCCCCGACATCGGGATCACCGTGCAGCCGAGCCGCTCCGCGCCGTAATGGGCACCCAGGCCGCCCGTGAACAGTCCATAGCCGTAGGCCACGTGCACGATGTCACCGGCACGCCCCCCTGCCGCGCGGATCGAGCGCGCCATCACGTTCGACCAGGTGTCGATATCGTTCGCCGTATAGCCGACGACGGTGGGCCGTCCGGTCGTCCCGGACGATGCGTGAATGCGCACCACCTGCTGGCGCGGCACCGCGAACATGCCGAACGGATAGTTCTCGCGCAGGTCCTGCTTGGACGTGAACGGAAAATGCCGCAGGTCCTGCAATGACGTGAGGTCCTCGGGGCGGACTCCGGCACTGTCGAACTTGCGCCGGTAGTGCGGCACGTGCGCGTACGCGTGCTGCACGGTCCACTGCAGGCGCTCGAGCTGCAGCGCGGCGAGCTCGTCGGCGCTCGCGCGCTCGATCGGCTCGAGCTCGGAGGTGATCGGCTGGCGTGCGGGCATGATGTCGCGTGCGCTCGATGTGGATCAGGTCGGCTCGTCGGGAATCACTTGGCCGCTGATGCGATAGCTCCTGCCGCGAAACAAGGCGATTCTGCCGCTCGCCGTGCTGCTCACGACGACGTCGTACAGGCCGGTGCGTCCGCTCGCGGACAGCTCCTGCGCGCGCGCGACGAGGGTATCGCCTCCGCGCGCCGGCGCCAGGAAGTCGATGCTGCACCCGGAGGCGACCGTGACCAGATTGTAGCTGTTGCACGCATAGGCGAATGCGCTGTCGGCGAGGGTGAAGATGAACCCGCCGTGGCAGATCGCATGACCGTTCAGCATGTCGTCGCGCACCGTCATCTGCAGCTCGGCGTAACCCGGACGCATGGCCACGAGGGACATCCCGAGCTCCTGCGAGGCGCGATCGCGCGACCACATCGCGGCAGCGACACGCTCGGCAAGCGCCTGCGCGTCGGCCTCGGTCGCCGGCGCGTGGCGTTCACCCACGGCTCGCCCGCGCACGAAGATCAGGCATCCAGCTCGCGTCCGGTGCGCGCGCGGCGGGTGAGCAGCGGCGAGATGCGGTAACGGTCTTCGCCATAGTGATGCCCGAGCGCCACCAGCGCGGCATGCACGCTGCCGCTGCCGAGTGCGCGGGCCCACTCGAAGGGACCGCGCGGATAGTTCACGCCCTTTTGCATGGCGAGATCGATGTCGGCCGCGCGCGCGACGCCTTGCAGCACGGCGTCGGCGGCTTCGTTGACCAGCATCGCGACGATGCGCAGCACGACCATCGCCGGCGTGTCGGCAATTTCGCTCACGACCGCGCCGCTCGCCTGCAATGCGCCAGCCGCCTGGGTGAAGGCAGCCTCGGAGCAGGTGTCGGATCGCGCGACGGCGATGCGCTTGCACGTCGCGAAATCCAGCGCGTGGTCGAACAGCACGAGGTCGCGCATGCCGGTCGCGAGCGCGCGCTCGGTGGCGGTGCGTCCGTCGGTCAGCGCCAGAACGGGACCATCACCTTCCACGCGCAGCACGCCGCCGCAGAGCATCGGATCGGGGCCGCCGCGCTCGACCCCGACCCCCGACGCCGCGATCCGATCGACGAGGGCAGCCGCCGGACCGGCATCGCCGCACAAGACCACACGCCGCGGTCGCGGCTGCGCAGCGACGTTCTCCGCCACGACCGGCGGAGCGCCCTCCCCGTACGCGTAAAACCCGCGCCCGGTCTTGCGTCCGTAACGGCCCGCGGCCACGAGCTCCTGCTGCAGCACCGACGGCGCATACCGCGGATCGTTGAAATACGCTTCCCACACGCTCCTGGTGACTGCGAAGTTCACGTCGTTGCCGATCAGGTCCATCAGCTCGAACGGACCCATGCGGAAGCCGCCGGCCTCGCGCAGCACCGCATCGATCGTCTCCGCTTTCGCCGCCTGCTCGTGCAGGAGCCGGAGCGCCTCGCCATAGAACGGGCGCGCGCAGCGGTTCACGATGAACCCGGGTGTCGATCGGGCGTGCACGGGCGTCTTGCGCCACGCCGCCGCGGTCGCGGCGATGGTGTCGGCGACCTCCGCGGTCGTCGCGAGACCGTGCACGACTTCGACGAGCGGCATCAGCGGCACCGGATTGAAGAAGTGCATGCCGACGACACGTTCAGGCCGGCGCAACCCCGCCGCCAGCGCCGTGATCGACAACGACGATGTGTTGGACGCGAGAATGCAATCGTCGCCGACCACGTTCTCGAGGCTCGCGAACAGCTCGCGCTTGGCGGCCAGGTCTTCCACGATCGCCTCGATGACGAGTCCCGCCACGCACGCGTCGGGCAAGGTGACGACGGTCGTGATGCGACCGAGTGCAGCTTCGGCATCGGCCTGCTGCATGCGGCCCTTGGCGACCAGGCCCTCGAAGGTCTTCTGCATGTCGCGCCTGGCCTGGTCGGCCGCGCCGAAGCGCATGTCGTGCAATTGCACCGAGTGGCCGTGCAGCGCGGCGATCTGCGCGATGCCGGCGCCCATCGTGCCGGCGCCGAAGACGGCCACCCGGGTGGTGACCGGAAGCGCGGCCGTCATGCCACGTGCTCGCGCATCACCGCCCGCGGAATTGCGGTGGCCGCTTGCCGAGGAACGCCGCGACGCCCTCGCGATAATCGTCGCTGCACCCGAGCTCGCGCTGCAGGTCGCGCTCGAGCGCCAGCTGGGATTCGAGCGTGCTGGAGACCGACTCGTGCAGCGCGCGCTTGATGGCGGCGAGGCCGCGGGTCGGCGCACTCGCGAGCTGCTGCGCGAGCGCCTCGACGTACTGCGCGAGCGCGCCGTCGTCGACGCACTTCCAGATCATGCCCCAGCTCTCCGCCTGCTCGGCCGAGAGCTTGTCACCCAGCAGCGCGAGACCCATGGCCCGTGCGCTGCCGACGAGGCGCGGCAGGAAGTACGTGCCGCCGGAATCGGGCACGAGACCGATCTTGCAGAACGCCTGGATGAAGCTCGCCGAGCGCGCCGCGATCACGATGTCGCAGGCGAGCGCGAGGTTCGCGCCCGCGCCTGCCGCCACGCCGTTGACCGCGCAGATCACCGGCATCTCAAGACGCTGCAGGCCCATCACCAGCGGCATGTAGTTGCGCTCGATCGAGCTGCCGAGGTCGACCGGCGCCGCCCCCGGCTGCACGGCCCGATCGGAGAGATCCTGGCCGGCGCAGAAGCCCCGCCCCGCCCCGGTCAGCACCAGCACGCGCGCGTGCTCGTCCTCGCGCAGACGTGCGAGCGCGTCGCGCACTTCGGCGTGCATCGCGTCGTTGAAGCTGTTCAGGCGCTCGGGGCGGTTCAGCGTCAGGCGCGCGATGCCGCCGGCCACCGAGAACGTGATGCTCTCGTACGCGCGCGATTCCATTCCGTAGGTCATGCCGTTGCCCTTTCGCGAGCGCTCACACGTGCATCCGGTGCTGCACGACACGGAAGCGGCCCGCCACGTACGCGGCGTCGGTCAATGCCGCATTCGCCGCCGGGTTGGCACCGGTACCGTGGAAGTCCGAGAACGCGGCCGACTGGTTGACGAAGACGCCACCCGTCAGGTTGATCGAGAGCGCTACACCGGACGCTTCCGCGACCTCGATCGCGCGATCGATCACGTCCTCGCGCGTCGAGTAGACCGACAGCGTGAGCGCGCCGTGGTCGCGTACGGCCTGCTCGGCGATCGCAAGGCTCTCTGCGGTGGAATCGGTGGCGACGACGAAGCTGATCGGTCCGAACCACTCGTGGAGGAACGTCTCGCCGTCGCGCGCATCGAGGCGCACGAGCAGCGGACTGCGAATCGTGGCCTCGGGGAACTGCGGATGCGCGATGCGCTCGCTGTCCAGCAGCACCGTACCCTTGCCGCGTGCGGCGTCGATGCGCTCGAGTACGGCGTGGCTCTGCACCGCGCCCAGGATCTCGACGGCGCGTACGGGATCACCGACCAGCTTGCGCACCCCTTCGGCGAGCGCCGTCGCGACCTGGTCGAACGAGAGGTGACCCTGCGCCGTGTCGATGCCATCGCGCGGCACGTAGATGTTCTGCGGTGCGGTGCACATCTGCCCCGTGTAGAGCGCGAGCGAGAAGGCGACGTTCCGCGCCACGTCCTTCAGGTCCGCCGCGGAGTCGATCACGATCTGGTTCACACCGGCCTTTTCGGTGAACACCTGCGCCTGGCGCGCGTTGTGCTCGAGCCATGTGCCGTTCTGCGGGCTGCCGGTGAAGTCGATCAGCTTGACCTCCGGCCGGAGCGCGAGCTCCTGCGCCACCGGGTCGCCGTGCTCGTGCGCGACCAGCGTCACCACGTTCGGGTCGAAGCCCGCCTCCTGCAGCACCTCGCGCGCGATACGCACCGTCAGCGCGAGAGGAAGGATGGCGTTCGGATGCGGCTTCACCACGACCGCATTGCCGGTCGCGAGGTCGGCGAACAGTCCGGTGTAGCCGTTCCACGTGGGAAAGGTCGACACGCCGATGACCAGGCCCACGCCGCGCGGCACGATGCGAAACCGCTTTTCCATGCGCAGCGGCTCGTTCTTGCCCTGCGGCTTTTCCCATAGCGCCTTTTGCGGAATGCGCCGCATCTCGTCCCACGCATAGACGACGGCCTCGAGGCCGCGGTCCTGCGCGTGCGGGCCGCCGGCCTGGAACGCCATCATGAACGCCTGTCCCGTCGTGTGCATGATGGCGTGGCCCATCAGCGCGCTCTGGCGGTTGATGCGATGCAGGATCTCGAGACACACGCCGACCCACGCCCGGGGGCCCGCCTTCCGCCATGTGGTCTCCGCGCGCGCGATGGCCGCGAACAACGCGTCGAGCTCGACCTTGGGGTAGGTGATACCGAGCGCGAACCCGAACGGCGAACGCTCGCTGCCCACGCGTCCGGTGGCGCCCGGCAGATCGAGGTCGAACGGCTTGTCGCGCAGGGCATCGAACGCGGCCTTGCCGGCCTCCACCGCGCCCTCGCCGTAGTTGCGCGGGCTCGGCGACTCCGGGTACGCGCTCCAGTACCCGCGCTCGGCGATCGCCTGCAGCGCGCGCTCGAGCGTCTCCTGATGCTTGTCGAAGAACGAGCTCATGTGAATCACACTCCTGTTGAGCCCTGATCATAATCCACCGTCACGGCATCGGTGACGGGGTAGCTTTGGCAGGTGAGCACGAAGCCGCGCGCCACCTCGTAATCCTCCAGCGCGTAATTCGCGTCCATGTCGACCTGTCCGGCGATCAGCTTGGCGCGGCAGGTCGAGCACACGCCCGACTTGCACGAGTACGGCAGCTCGATGCCGGCGCGAAGGCCGCCTTCGAGGATGCTCTCCTTCGTGCGGTCGAGCTGGAACGTGCGCGTCATGCCGTCGAGCACCACGCTGACCTCGCACTCGCTGCGTTTGGTGGCGTCGAGCACCGGCACCACGTGCTCGCGACGTGCGACGCTCGTCGCGAACCGCTCGATGCGGATCTTGCTTTCCGGAAAGCTCCGGGCGAGCAGGCCCTCGCGCACGGCCTGCATCATGCCCTCGGGGCCGCACACGAACACCACGTCGACGCCCGCGAGCGGCACCCAGTGCGCGAGCAGCGCGTCGACCTTCTCGCGATCGATGCGGCCGTGGAAGAGCGGAATGTCCGCCGCCTCGCGCGAGAGAATGTGCACCATGTTGAATCGTTGCAGGTGCAGGTCCTTCAGCGCCGCGAGCTCCTCGCGAAACATGACCGTGGACGACGCCCGGTTGCCATACACGAGCGTGAAGCGGCTTTCCGGCTCGTGCGCGAGCGTGCTGGCGACGATCGACAGGATGGGCGTGATGCCGCTGCCGGCGGCGAACGCGAGATAGTGCCGTCGCTCGTCGGAATCGCCCGGCAGGTGGAAATGACCCAGGGGAGGCAGCACGTCCAGCGCGTCGCCCGCGCGCAACGCCTCGTTCGCCCAGTTGGAGAACACGCCGCCCGGATTGCGCTTGATGGCGATGCGCAGGCGACCTTCGTGCGTGCCCGCGCAAACCGAGTAGGAACGGCGCACCTCCTGCCCCGCGATGTGCGCGCGCACCGTGAGATGCTGGCCCGGCGCGAAGCGGAACGTCGACGCGAGCTCGGCGGGCACGTCGAACGTGACCGCAACGGCATCGCGCGTCTCGCGATCGACGCGGGCGACCCGCAGAGAGTGGAAGCGACTCACAGCCGCTTGAAGTGATCGAAGGGCTCGAGGCAATCGCGGCAGCGATAGTGCGCCTTGCATGCCGTGGAACCGAACGCCGACAGCAACTCCGTCGCGCTCGAGCCGCAGCGCGGGCAGGCCACGTGCTCGGCCGCTGGCCGCGACCACCTGGCGGGAGGCGCAATCACCGCCACCGGCGCGGCCCCGGGGGGCGCGATGCCGTATTCGCGCAGCTTGCGCCGGCCCGTCGTCGTCATCGCATCCGTGGACCATGCCGGGGCGAGCGCCGTTTCGATGGCGATATCCGCGACACCGGCGGCCTGCAGCGCGTTGCGGATGCCATCGCGCATGACGTCCAGCGCGGGACAGCCCGAGTACGTCGGCGTGATGCGAACACACAGGCGCTCGGGCGCGTGCACATCCCACTCGACGGCACGAAGCACGCCGAGGTCGATCACGGACAGCACCGGAATCTCCGGATCCGCGACGCTCGCGAGCGCGCTCCAGACCTGCTGCCAGTTGGGTCGCGCGGCGCGTGCTGCCCGCGGCGCGAGATCCGCAGGCTCCGGAGCCGTGCGCGTCACCATGATGCTCCGGGGTAGGCGCGTTGCAGGAATTGCATCTCGGGCAGCAGGTGGCCGAGGTGCTCGCTGTGCACACCCTGCTTGCCGCCCCGTCCGCGACCGCCCTGCATGAACGCGCCCGCGGCCGGTGCGACGAGTGTTGCGTCGTCGAGCACGGCGTGAACGCGGGCCTCCCATCGGCCGCGCAGCGCAGCGAGATCGACCGCGACGCCCGCTTCGACGAGGCGCGTGTCCACCTCGTCCATGACGAACATCTCGCCCGTGTAGGTCCAGAGTGCGTCGAGTGCCCCCTGCATGCGCGCGTGAGAGTCCTCCGTGCCGTCGCCGAGACGCACGATCCAGTCGGCAGAGCGGTCGGCGTGGTACGTCACCTCCTTCGCCGACTTCACCGCAATCTCGGCGATCCGAGCGTCGGTCGAACGCGCGAGCGCCTGCAGCGCGAGCAGATGCCAGGTGTCGAACAGGAACTGCCGCATCAGCGTGTCGCCGTAATGGCCGTTCGGCTGCTCGACCAGGAGGACGTTGCGGAACTCGCCGGCATCGCGCAGGAACGCCAGCGCGTCCTCGTCGCGCGTGCGCTCGGCATAACGCGCTTCCACCTCGCCCGCGTAGGCGAGCCACATGCGCGCCTGGCCGAGCAGGTCGAGACCGACGTTCGCGGTCGCGAGCTCTTCTTCCAGGATCGGACCCTTGCCGATCCATTCGCCCAGCCGTTGCGCAAGGATCAGCGGAGAGTCGCCGAGACGCAGCAGGTACTCGAACAGCAGGCGATCGGAGTGCATGCGCGGATGGACGGCGTCAGCGTGCACGCACTAGAGGTGCTTCACCTCGTCCGGCATCGGAAAGAACGTGGGATGCCGGTACACCTTGCTGTTCGCGGGCTCGAACAGCGGCTCCTTCTCACCCGGACTCGACGCCACCACCTCGCTCGAGCGCACCACCCAGATCGATACGCCTTCGTTGCGCCGCGTGTATACGTCGCGTGCATTGCGGATGGCCATTTCCGCGTCGGCCGCATGCAGGCTCCCGACGTGCTTGTGCGCGAGACCGTGCTGGCTGCGTATGAACACCTCCCACAAGGGCCATTCTTCGTGCTCCGGCGCGGACGGGGCCGCGTTCCGGTTGGCTGCTGCGTGTGTCGGCATGGTTCAGTTCTCGCGCTTGAACCCGATGTTGCGGGCGACCTCGAGCCACTGCTGGCGATCCTCGTTCAGGAACTTCGCGAATTCCGCAGGACTGCTCAGAATCGGCTCGAACCCGTCGCTCAGCATCCTGTCACGCACCGCGGAAGGCTGCGCCGCGGCGGTCACCGTACGCGCGATCTTCTCGACCAGGTCCGGTGACATGTTGGCCGGCCCGAACAGCCCGTACCACGTCGTCAGCGTGATGCCGGGCAGTCCCGCCTCCGCGAAGGTCGGCACATCGGGCGCCAGCGGAGATCGGGCGGGCGATGCGATGGCCAGCGCGCGAAGACGACCCGACTTGATGTG
>JADMIO010803771.1_pt1 | contig 11016 bp, 12 predicted proteins | sample 8958161 | NCBI WGS metagenome assembly JADMIO01 (sample SAMN16585339, study PRJNA669376) | soil metagenome | isolation source: Crop rotation soil | place: USA: Cullars Rotation, Alabama | collected 2011 | reverse complement strand
CTTTCCCCAAGCTTGCGCAGGCCGTCGATGATGAGCGGCACCACGGGTTTTGGTCCAACGTATCCGACTATTCCACACATAAGGCAGTAGGCAGGCGGCCGCAGGCAGTAAGCAGGAAAAACTTTGAAAGGAACCTAAGTTTCATTATTAGAATCTTGATCCAGTCTCTTTTTGATTTTCGCAGGGACGCCGGCAACAAGAGTGTGCGGAGCGACATCTTCGGTGACGACGGAGCCGGCGCCGGTTACTGCGCCGCTGCCAACCCGAACCGGAGCAACCAGCATCGTGTCTGAGCCGATGCGGACATGATCTTCGATGATCGTCGGGTGCTTGTTTTTGCCGTCGTAGTTGCACGTCACTGTGCCAGCGCCGATGTTGGTCTCTTCGCCGATGGTCGCATCGCCCAGGTAAGTCAGGTGCATGCTCTTCGTGCCACGGCCAATTCGTGATTTTTTCACCTCTACAAAATTTCCCACGACCGCGCGTTCCTCCATCCGGGTGTTCATGCGCAGATGAGCAAATGGACCGACGGCACAGTCGTCCGCGATCTCGGAATCGACTATGACACAGTGGTCTTTGATAGTGACGCGATCGCCGAGGCGTGAATTCGTGATCCGGGATCCGTGTCGCACTTCGCAGCCCGCGCCGAGAATGGATTCTCCTTCAACGTGGACGTCCGGATGAATCACACAGTCGCGACCGATTTGAGCATCGCTGCTGATATAGGCGTGCGAAGGATCGATGAAAGTCACGCCGCCTTCGATCATCAGCCGCCGAATCGTTTGCCGCCGGATCAGGTTTTCAAATTCAGCGAGTTCTGCGCGCGTGTTGATTCCCGAAACTTCGCGCGCATCGTTGTGTTGATAGACGGCAACTGTTTCGCCACGGTCTTTGAGTATCGCTGGTACGTCAGTCAGATAATATTCCTGCTGCTTGTTGTTCGGCTTGAGTTGATCAAGAGCGGCGGCCAACTTGCCGCTGGCGAAGCAATAAAGCCCTGCGTTGATCTCGCGGACCTGGCGTTCCTCGTCACTGGCGTCTTTCTGCTCGACAATTTTCACGAAATCGCCCGTGTCGCTTCGCACGATCCTTCCATATCCCGTGGGGTTTTCGAGGCGAACCGTCAAGATCGTGCAAGCGGCTTTTGAAGTGTGATGCGTCGCGATTAGTTTGTTCAATGTCTCATTGCGCACGAGTGGTACGTCGCCGGACAAGATCAAAAGCGGCGTGTCATCGCCGGCAAGATGTTCGCGAGCAGCCATCACCGCGTCGCCCGTGCCACGTTGTTCGCGCTGATGAACGAAACTAACTTCTTGCGCGGCACAATCGAATTCATCCTCGATCGCACGCCGGACCTCTTCAGCCTGATGCCCAACGACAATGAAAACGTTCCGCGGCCGCAGCGCGAGCGCGGTCCGGCAAACATTCGAAATTAGCGGCCTGCCGTCGAGTTGATGCAGCACCTTTGCCCGATTCGACTTCATGCGCGTTCCCAGGCCGGCGGCCATGATGAGCACGTCGATCGCCTCGGCTTGCGGCGCTTTTGACTGACTGTCGGTGAAGTTTGGCAAGAGTTTTGTTGGTTTCTAGACAGCGAGAGGTAAAGGTGCATGGGCATTGACGCCGCATTCAACCACGAGCTCGGCTAGCTTATTCGGATCGTGCCGCACCATGTCGCTTGCTTCTAACAAGTCCGCGCGGACTATCTCGGTATAGTTGGTTCCGGTTTCACCTGAATAGAAGTCGTCCCAATTGACCTGGTACGCGCCGTCCGCCGCGTACAGCTCGGCTTGCGATTGTGTGATTGGGCGATCATTGAGCAGGACATAGTCAAACGTGATTTGTGGCGCGTATTCCTTAACAGTGGCCACGTGCTTTTGCGTGTTGTACCGATCAGTCTCGCCCGGTTGGGTCATCAGATTTGTGACGAAAATCTTTGTCGCGCTTGATTGCGCAATCGTATCCGCGACTTTCGAAACCAGAAGATTCGGCAGAATGCTTGTGTACAACGAGCCGGGACCGATCGTCACGATATCAGCGCCGCGAATTGCGTCGAGCGCGTCAGGCAAGGGAACGCAATGCTCGGGTTCGAGCCTCAAGTGCCGGATGCCGCTTTTGGTTGCGGTGATTTGCGTTTCGCCTCTGACCTCGCGCCCGTCTTCCAGTTCGGCGACCAGACGCACGTCAGTGATGGTGGCCGGATAAATGTGGCCTTTGCTGGCGAGAACCTCTGAAGATAAACGAACCGCCTCGACGAAATCGCCAGTCACGTCGGCCAGCGCCGCCAGAAAGAGATTACCAAAGCTGTGGCCGGCAAGGTCCCCGCTGCCTCTGAATCGATACCGAAACAAATGCGAAAGCAGCGTCGAGTCTTCCGACAATGCGATCATGCAGTTGCGAATGTCTCCGGGGGGCAGAATCTGCAGCTCGTCGCGCAAACGACCCGAACTCCCCCCGTCATCTGAAACCGTGACGATTGCGGAAAGCGAATCGAGCCATGTCGTTTGATCGCGCCGGCCGACAAAATGTTTCAGGCCTGACAAGAGCGTTGACAAACCAGTGCCACCACCAATCGCGACCAGGTTTAATCCGCGTTTGCTAATTTGCTCAACCTCCGGCGACTGAGCATCGCCACATGAAATATACCTGAAAGTAAAGGGAACTTGTAGACTAACGATGGAAGCTGACTGGAGCCTAGGCTTCAGCAGGTGAGAAAACTATCTGATCGAATTCCGGATCGCTGCGGAGAGAATTGAGATCCGAATCTCTTTGAGCGCGGATGCGAAGCTTGGGTTGAATATCGAGGGCCCGGCGCAGAGATTTCAGCGCAGTGTCGATCGCCCCCAAACGCGCGCGCGTAGCAGCCAAACCGTAATGAATGTGCGCGGCGTCCGGCTCACGCTTCAGCGCGCGCTCAAACAACTCCTGCGCGGCGACGTACTCACCACGATTAAGTTCGATGACGCCCCGGTCGTAAAGAGAGTCAGCATCGCGCGGCGGAGTCAACTCTGTGCGCAGGCGAGCTTCTGAGACGGCCAGGTAGGTCCTGGCGCGCGCTGCGACTTCGGATACTGTCGGAAATTTTTCGATAAGCGATCGAAACTGATTGCGAGCTTCTGCGAAACGGCCGCGAGTAAACTCTTTGTGTGCTGACTCGAATGCGGTTAGCGCGGCCGCTTCCTCAAACGTCGGTTGCGGTGGAGGCGGCAGGGGCTTTTGCGGTAGCAACCGAACAGGAGCTTTTGGGATTGAGCGCCGAGCCGGTGCCGCCTTTGCAACTCTAGTTGCATGTTTTGAAGGAGCAGCGGTTCGAGCTTTGGTTGAACTCTTTTTCGATGCTCGTTTCGGTGCGGCTTTCTTGCTAACAGCCGTCTTCGACGCCTTGTGCGCGCGAGCCTTTCCCGCCGGCGAACGTTTGGTGGCCGGCTTCAATCGAGTTGACTTCACATTCACTGTACGCTTGCGAGCAGTAGACGCACTGCGTGAAGACGCCCGTTTTGTAGTTTTGCTGACTGTGCTACTCATGCTTGATGCGCACCATTCTTACACACAAACACCGCGCGAACCGACGCGAAGCTTAACACAGCCCCTCTCGTAATTCAATGAAAGAATAGGATTTGCGGGTACAGATAGGCCCAAAGGTTGAACTGTGTTCTACACTGGCGGCAATGGAAAAACACTTGCTGGGCGACTTTCGCCGTGTTAATGTGACTCATGGCGAGGGCGCTGAGATTTTTGCCACGTTGCTCGCCCCGAGGAGCGCTGTTGCGCTAAACATTGTTGGCCTGCCTCCGCTGTAATCCAGCATTCCGACGTCCACTAATTTGATATGCCGACCCTGATACGCGAGCAGCGTTATCACCAGATCAAAGCTCTCTTGGCACGGCTGCGGCTGGACGCTTCGGCGCGCGTGGTCGTTCTGGTGGAAAAGGACGGACAGCAAATTGCCGCGCACGGCGAGTTGGGCGCGCTCGATACGACTAGTCTGGCTTCTCTGGTGGCAGGTAACGTTGCGGCGACCGGCGGAATGGCACAGCTCATCGGCGAAAAAGAGTTTCCAACCCTGTCTCACGAAGGTGACCGCGAGAGCATTCACATCAGCGTTATCGGAAGGGTCCTGCTGGTTGTCGTCTTTGATCAGCGATCCAGTCTGGGGCTGGTCAAACTGCGTTCGAAGCAGATATCGCAGGAACTAGCCGCAGCTTTTGCTGAGATCGAGCGCGAATCGCAGTTGCCGGGCGGCACTTCGTCTCTTCCTTTCGCGGAAATCACCGACGAAGAAATCGATAGTTTGTTCCTTCACAACTGATTCATGCCATGACTTTTATTAATTACGCATCGCGGGAAATCAATTGCAAAATCGTCTACTACGGTCCGGGACTGTGCGGTAAGACGACGAACCTCCAACACATTTACGACACCACGGCGCCGCAGGCAAAGGGCAAATTGATCAGTCTCGCAACCGAAACGGATCGCACGCTGTTTTTTGATTTCATGCCCCTGGAGCTGGGCACTGTGCGCGGATTCAAAACCAGATTTCACTTATACACGGTTCCGGGCCAGGTGTTTTATGAAGCTTCGCGCAAGCTCATTCTGAAAGGCGTGGACGGCGTCGTTTTTGTTGCCGACTCGCAGGAAGAGCGAATGGATGCAAATATCGAATCGCTATACAACCTGGAAGAGAACCTGAAAGCTCACGGCTATGATCTCATGAAAATTCCTTACGTCCTGCAGCTGAATAAGAGGGATCTTCCCAACGTTATCTCCTCGCCGGATCTGGCTTCCGAGCTTCAAAAGAAAGGCGAACCCGTGGTCGAAGCAGTTGCTTCAACCGGCGTCGGCGTCTTTGATACTTTGAAAGCAGTTGCGAAGCAGGTTTTGACCGAACTGCGGAAGAGTTAATCCAGCGGCTTCATCATCAATAATCCATCGCCACCGTTTGAATAGTAGCGCGGCAACCTTTGGGTCACGGAGTAGCCAAGGCTCAAGTAAAGTTTCTGCGCCGGGATGTTGTTGGCTCGAACTTCGAGCCGGACGATGCGCGCGCCTCGCCGGCGGAAACCATCCTCAACTCTTTCCAAAAGTGCGCTGGCCAAACGCCGCCGCCGGTGTTCGGGAGAAATTCCAATGGTGGTAATGTGCCCGGTGTGATCCGGTTCGAGCAGGCCGATCACGAATCCGGCCATGGCACTGTTTTGGGTGACTACGCGATAGGAAACCGACTCAGAAGCAGTGAGCAAATATTCAAAGGTGTCACGGCTGTACGCCTCACCGTCCAGAAAACATCGCTGGTCGAGATGCCAGCATTCATCGATTTGAGCGATAGTCAGCGGACGCAAATCGTAATGAGCGTCGGCCGGGGGCACTAACGCCAAGCCGGGCGGCGGACCCGCCATCTGCTGCCGGCTGCTGGACCACCATCTGGGTCGGAACTTTTTTAAGACCGCCATAAACTCGAATGACCGGTAGCGAAGTTACTGAAGGAGCGTGCGCCGATTATAGCTTGTCGGACGAGTGAGCCAAAGCGAAAACCGCGATTTAATTGATCAGCATGCAATCTCCATAGCTGTAGAAGCGATAACGGCGGGCAACCGCATGGCGGTATGCATTAAGAATCAGTTCGCGGCCGGCAAACGCGCTCACCAACAGCAGCAGTGACGACCGCGGCAAATGAAAATTTGTGAGAAGAGCATCAACCGCGCGAAATTCATAGCCCGGCACAATAGTCACATCAGCCATTCCGTTTCCCGCCCGCACTTTTCCTGCGGTATCGCTCGATGACTCAAGCGCTCGGGCCGTGGTCGTGCCGACTGCAATCACGCGTCCGCCGGTTTCTCTGGTCTGGTTGATTGCATCCGCGGTTTGCGGACTCACCTGAAAGGCTTCAGGCGCTACGCGATGTTGCACGAGGTCGCGCGCGCGCACTGGTTCGAAGGTTCCATAGCCGACGTGCAGAGTTAACTCAACGATGCGAACACCGCGAGCCCGTACTTCCTTGAGAACTCGATCGGTGAAATGCAATCCGGCCGTGGGCGCGGCGATCGCGCCGCGTTGCTGCGCATAGATCGTCTGGTAACGTTCGCGGTCATTTTCGCCGGCGGCAGGCGCGCGCTTGATGTAGGGGGGCAGAGGGGCCTTCCCGATTTCATCGATCAGCTCCCGTAGGTTCTCAACTTGGTCGAATTTGATTACGCGCGTTCCATCATCCCCGGCCGCAATAACTTCCGCATTCAGTTTTGCCGAGAAACTAACTCGCGATCCAATTTTGAGCCGGCGCGCCGGCCGCGCCAGTGCCTGCCAGACAGCAGGTTCAAGCTCGCGCAGCAGCAGAATTTCGAGGGCACCTCCGGTGGGGACGCGATGGCCCAAAAGTCGGGCCGGGAAAACTTTGGTGTTGTTCAGGACCAGCAGATCGTTAGCGCGCAATTGATCAGGAAACGTGGTGAATTCCGAATCCCGCCAGCTTTTGTCGGCGCGGTTTACGATCAGCATTCGCGAAGCATCGCGTTCGGCGAGCGGATGCTGCGCGATCAGCTCTTCAGGAAGATCGTAATCGAAATCCGAAATCTGCACGGGTTAAAAACGCGTTAGGAGAATGAAGCAGAAGAGACGTTCGGCTTATCGGGGGCGATGGAATGTTCGATGTGCTCGCGATGAAACACCCCAGTAAGTTGCGCCCCGAAAAGCAGGACGAGGCTCGAGGTGTAACCCCAAGTGAGCACTGCGACAACGGCCCCGACAGAGCCGTAGACCTGCTCGTAATTGAAGTACGTCAGGGCCCAGGCGAAACCGTACTTCGCGGCTTCCCAAAGCAAGCCGCCAATCACCGCGCCTGGAATCGTATCCACCACACTCACGTGGGCGTTGGGCATGAACTTGTAAACGATTGAGAACAGCGTACACGTCACCAGCAAGCTCACTAGTGCGAACCCGATTTGCCAAAACAGGCTGCCGGCGGTTCTTAGCAATGCGTAACGTTCGAGTTGGCGAGGGGACAGCCGCGCCGCGACGTCTTGCAGACCGACTAACACGGAAGCCGCCAACACTGACACCACGAGCAGCAGGCCCGCCGCGCCGATCATTGCCAAAGTCAGCGCGCGGCCGTGCAGAAAGGTGCGATGACTTGTGCCCCAAACGCGATTCAAGGCGCGCTCAATGATGGCAAAAACCCACGAGCCTGCCCACAGAACGATGACGACGCACGTGATTACCACCCCCGTGCTGATGGCAGAAAGCGACTTAATTGTGTCCTGAAGAAATTTAGTCGAGCCTGGATAAACCTGAACGATATGCGTGATCATCTGCGAGCCCGCGGTGACCTGATTGCTTAACGCGAGCAGCAACAGCAGCGCCGGAAAAAGCGTCATCAAACCGAAGTAGCTCATCGCGGCGGCCGACGTGAACAAGTCATTTTCGTGAAACTGATGAACCGCTTCGGTTATCATTCGCCGCCACGGCGAACGATTGCGCACGCCGAAAGAGTGGCGCGAAATGCGCTTCAGGCGATCGGAGGTTGAGGTGGAAACGGACATCTACGGCGAGTCGAAGAGTGACGGCCTTTGTTGCCCCGATTTGACTCCAAAATGCTGATAAGCGAGTTGGGTCGCCACGCGGCCACGTGGGGTGCGATTCAAAAATCCAATCTGGATCAAGTACGGCTCGATAATCTCTTCTATTGTATCTTTCTCTTCATGAATCGCCGCGGACAAAGTACCGACGCCGACCGGCCCGCCGTCAAACTTTTCAATAATCGTTTTCAATAGCCGCGCGTCCATCTCGTCCAGTCCGTAGGTGTCGACTTCCATGCGATTGAGCGCGTCGCTGGCAACTTCATGAGTGATGCGGCCGTCGTAATCTACCTCTGCATAATCGCGCACGCGCCGCAGCAGACGGTTCACAATTCGCGGCGTGCCTCGCGCCCGCTTGGCGATTTCCTGCGCGCCGCCCTCGTCGATTTCCACGTTCAGGATGTTCGCGGAACGCTTGCAGATAGTTTCCAGATCCTGATGGGGATAAAAATCCAGGTGGAAGTTAATGCCAAAACGGCCTCGCAGCGGCGCGCTGATTAACCCGGCCCGGGTTGTCGCTCCGACCAGTGTGAACTTCGGCACGTCGAGTCTGATCGATCTCGCTCCCGGCCCCTGGCCGATGATGAAGTCGAACGAAAAATCCTCCATCGCCGGATACAGTTTTTCTTCAATCACCGGCATCAGGCGGTGGATTTCGTCGATGAACAGGACCTCGCCTTCCTGCAAAGTCGTCAAGAGCGCGGCGATGTCGCCGGTCTTTTCGATCGCCGGGCCTGAAGTTGTGCGCAGCTGCGCGCCCATTTCATTCGCGATGATATGAGCCAGCGTCGTCTTGCCGAGTCCCGGCGGACCCGTCAACAAAACATGATCGAGCGCCTCGCGCCGTTTCCGCGCGGCCGCGATGTACACGCGCAGGTTCTCTTTGGCTTTCGTCTGCCCGATGTACTCGGAAAGTTTTGTCGGCCGCAAAGACAGATCGAACTGGCGATCTTCTTCAGTGGGGGTGGCGCTCAGCGCTTCGGCTGCTCTGGTTGCGTTTGCCATCGATGTTTTGAATTGTGAAGCCGCTGAGAATTTCGGTCAACTCCATCCTTTAATTTGGAGTGCGGCGGCTTGACGCCGCTTTGTTACAGCCGTACGCGTGATCCTAATCGAAGGGAACACTTTGACTTTACTTCCTATCTATTAACTCGTGAGCTGCTTTTTCTAACTGCAAAAGCGGCGTCAAGCCGCCGCACTCCAAATCATACCTTCGCTAACGATCGCAGGCTGCGTCGCAGAATCACTTCCACAGACAAGTCGCCGCCTTCGTCGATCGCATTCTTAACAGCTTTCTCTGCCGCTGCCTTCTGATAACCGAGGTTAGCGAGCGCGGACATTGCGTCATCGCGCATGGCATCGGGTGAGCTGGGGGCGCCGGTTGCGGCAGCTTTCGCGGCGAATTCTTCTTCCAGGGCCGGCGACGACAGCGCCGCGATTTTGTCGCGCAGATCTACGACCAGTCGTTCGGCAGTTTTTCTGCCGACGCCGGGAATCGCTACCAACCGCACGAGATTATTTGTGCGAATAGACGCGATCATTTCGTCAGCGTTCATGCCGGACAGCAGCTTGATCGCGAGCCCGGGTCCGACGCCGTTGACTGAAATGAGTTGCAGAAAGAGCTCGCGCTCGCGGGCGGTCTTGAATCCAAACAGCTGAATCGCGTCTTCGCGAACGTGCGTGTAGACGCGCAACTGCACCGGCTCGCCGATTTCGCCCAACTCGTAAAAAGTGGAAAGCGGAATCGCCACGTCGTAACCGACGCCGCCGACGTCGACAATCGCTGCAGTCGCTTGTTTGGAAAGAAGTGTGCCTGAAAGATGAGCAATCATTTTTACGGCAGCGCCGACATTCCTGTCGAGTTCGCGAGCCTCTTGCTCGCCTTCTTAAACGGATCGCTTCAACTCGCGGTTCTTGTAACTCCGCGGATTATCGCGAAGCGCGCGAGCAATCGCAAATCGAAGTTTCGCGCCGCGGGCGATGCGGCGTTATACTCTGGCCGACCCGAGCGATGAAGAAAGAAAAAATTTCCGAACTCACGACGAATCGGCTCAGCGTCTATCTCCGCTGTCTGAATGAACTGGCTGCTGCGGGAATCAAAACCGTCTCGTCGCAGGAACTTGCTGAACAGTTCAACCTGAATTCCGCCCAGATTCGCAAAGACCTGGGATACTTTGGCGAGTTCGGCGTGCGCGGCACGGGTTATTTCATCGACGATCTGAAAACTCATCTGACCAAGATTCTCGGGCTCGATCAGCCGCATCGCGTCGGCATCGTCGGCGCGGGAAGATTGGGAAGGGCGCTGGCCAACTACAACGGCCTCGAAAGGTCGAACTTCACGGTAGTCGCTTTGTTTGACAACGACACGAGTAAGATTGGCGAACGCACCCGGAGCGGCGTCGAGATTTTTGACGTTAACCGCATCGCGAAAGTAGTGCGCGATGAATCGATCGACATCGCGGTGATTGCCGTGCCGGCGCGCGCGGCGCAAAAGGTGATGAACCAAATCATGGCGGCAGGCGTGAAAGCGATTCTGAATTTTGCGCCGGCGCCGCTGACGTCGCGCCTGGGAGTGAAAGTCAAGACAGTTGACCTGACGACTTCGCTTCAATCGCTTTCATATTTCCTGGCCCAGCCGGATGCGGCGCGGGTAACCAAAGGCCGGCAGGCCGACGCCTCGATCAAAGCAGCGCACACTCGCCGCAGTCGCGAATTGTAGAGATGGACGAACAAACCGCCAGACGCGATCTAATCAAAATCTGCCATCTGATGTACGAGCGCAGCTATGTCGTCTCGTCCGACGGGAACGTGAGCGTACAGCTCGATGACGGCCGCATCCTCGCGACGCCGACGATGACCTGCAAAGGTCGCATGACGGAGGACCAACTGGCGATCACGGACCTTGAAGGCCGCTCTTTGAATGATCGAAAAGCATCGAGCGAACTCGAGATGCACTTGCTTATTTATAGCGAGCGGGCGGACGTCAAAGCTGTCTGCCATGCTCATCCGCCCCATGGAACTGCTTTCGCGGTAGCGGGATTGCCCATTGATCAGCCGATTCTTTCCGAAGTCATTCTCACGCTTGGTTGTGTGCCCCTGGCGGAATACGGAACGCCGTCGACGCGGGAGTTGAGCGATGCGATGCGGCCGCTGGTGAAGCATCACAACGCGCTGCTGATGGCGAACCATGGCGCGGTGGCTTACGGAAATGATCTCTGGCAGGCGTGGGATCGTCTGGAAACTTTGGAGCACACGGCGAAGATCGCGATCCTCTCGCGAGTGCTGGGCGGATCGCGGAACCTTTCGCCCGACGCCATCGAGAAATTAATCAATGTGCGCGAGTCGGCCGGATACTTGAGTGAAGGCGCGCGTTGCCAGGCTTGCGGTTACTTGCACGAAACGAATCTCGCGTGCCCGACCGGCGATCGCCCGGCGGCGCGTAGGAAAA
>JADMIO011575674.1_pt1 | contig 11017 bp, 12 predicted proteins | sample 8958161 | NCBI WGS metagenome assembly JADMIO01 (sample SAMN16585339, study PRJNA669376) | soil metagenome | isolation source: Crop rotation soil | place: USA: Cullars Rotation, Alabama | collected 2011 | reverse complement strand
GCCGCGACTTCAAGTCACGTGAATTCCAAGCTTCGGATCCCACTGTGCTGGAAAGGCTTTAACAAACTCCCACGGTGCGGTCGGATTCGCTTGCTGCCACAACCCACGCTTTTCGCTGCGCGCTGCTAGTTCGGATTGCTGATAGACTTCGCGATCGGTCGCACTGAGACGATCCATATTGTTTGGATCTAACCACGCTGCGCCGTCACGAATCATCTGCGCACCGATATCAGCGTCGTTCAGCAACACACGGCCGGTCAGACTGCTATCCGCACTAATACCCGAATACTGGACCAGCACACCCTTATCAAACACGAGATCCGAAAGGTGCTTCTTCGCAACGTCGCCAAATGCCTGGCTCAACTCAGGCGCGTCAACACCCAAAAGCTTCACGCGAACCGGACGATTCAAATTGGAGATCGTAATTACGTCGCCGCTGTTAACGTCGATCACCTTCCCGTAAAGCGAAGCTGCCTTTACAGTCACTCCAGAAATACACGCACAAAAAAGCACAAGACAGACTAAATGCGCCAGAAGTGCATTCGTGCGTCTTGTGCTTTTTTGCGGCATTTAAACTGCGAACTCTTTCGCCAGTTTCAACTCGGCTTTGCGTAGTTCGAAACGGGCACGACCCATGTTGCCTTGCGCGCTTAGTGCAAGCACGACGAAATAGTCGCGACTCAGCAGACGCATCACCATCGTCGCACCTTCGAGTGAAACTACGAGCTCGCGCAATCCACCGAGACCCGTGTCAGTTCCAGCACGCTGTGCACTGCGCACGAGCGACGTAAACTCGGCCGCAGCAACATCGAGATTCGCATCCATACCGGCTTCGCCGAGAACTTTTTCAACGGCGATGCCATCTGTTCCCATTATGAGCGCACCGAGGCTGCCCTCGGTGCGTCCAATAATGTCCTCAAGCATTTCCTTGAACATGTGGGCCTCCAATTAAGGACGTTGACCGCTAAGAGTTCCCGGTCGCGCAGTCGACGTACCCGCCGGACTGTTCGGCAGCGGAGCACTCAATAACTGCTGCGGCTGAGTTGAAGGTGTGGTCGGTTGCTGCTGAGGCTGCTGCAACTGAGTTGGAGTCGGCGTATTGGTCGGCGGATTCCCAAGTGGAACCGGCTGCGGAATCGTGATCGAGCGCTGACCATTGGTAACTGTTCCCGCAGTCGGACGGCCCTGGTAATCGGGACGATAGATGTGCGGTGTGATGAAGAACAGGATTTCGCTGTTCTGTCGTGTCGTCAATTTTCTCTTGAAGAGATTGCCTACAACCGGAATCGAAGCGAATCCAGGAGTGCGTTGCTGAGCTTCGCCTTCGGTATCGGCAAGAACGCCGCCCATGACAGTCGTGCCACCATCCGGAACCAGCACTTCCGATTGCATGCGTTGCGTGTCGATACCAGGAACGCCGGAAACTGCGATAGCTTGATTCAGCGTGTTGTTTTCAATCGTAACGCGCAACACAACCGTACCTGCATCCGTGATCTGCGGTGTGATTGAAAGACGCAGCGGCACGGATACGAACGTCGTCGTCACTACAGCAGTACCACTTGCAGCCTGCGTTGTTTGCACTGGGATCTGTGAACCACTTTCAATCTGTGCGGGACGATTGTTCAAAGCAGTCACGCGAGGTGTTGCAACTGTCTTCGCCTGACCTCGCGATTCGGCCATCGTGAGCAGTGCACTGATCTGCGCTGTTCCAAATAGTCCGGTCGTCAAACCAATGACCGTGCTTGCGGCTGCGGCGGCCAGGCTGGGCCCGGGTTGCGTAGTCCCGCCCAAACCACCGAAAACGCTCAGCGGATTTGGTCCTGACGGTGTGCCTTGGCTTCCGGAACCACCGCTGCCACCGCTGCCACCGGAACCACCGCTACCGCCACTGCCACCACTACCACTTCCGGAACTACTCTGTGTTGGCAACGTGCTGATGTTAGCCAATCCACCACGCGACGGATTAAACACGCCGAGTGAAAGCTGCGCGCCGAGATCGCGGCTGAAGTTGCGTTGCGCGATCACGATGCGTGTTTCGATTTCAACCTGCGGTTCCGGCTGGTCCAGGATTGCAACCAGTTGACGGATCGCATCGATGTTCTCTTTCACGTCGGTGATGATCAGCGTGTTGCTGCGGCCGTCGACTTCGATAGAACCACGTCGCGAAAGTCTGCGCGAGATGATCGGAAGTAGACCTTGATCGCCACCGCCGCCGGTCGCATCGCCACCAGCGCCACCACTAAAACTGAGATTCGTGGAACCGCCGGAGAATGCACCGGTCGAGCCGGCTGCCTGGGCGAGTGTGCCCGAAGCACGCGCGTAATTAAGCCTGATAAATTCAGTAACGAGCGGTGAAGCATCCAGACGCGAGTCGTTGATCACCTTCTGAGTTTCCGCTTCTTTCGCCAGCACATCGGTCGTCGCGACGCGAAGGATGTTGCCATTGACTTCAATGCCCAGGCGGTTTGCTTTGAGCACTGCATCGAGAGCAACGTTCCACGGCACATCCTGAACGTTCACAGTCACGGGAACAGCTGTGACTGACGCGTCGATGACGAAGTTCACGCCATACTGCTCGGTGATGTAGTTGAGGATGTCGCGGATGTCGGCATTGACGACGTTCAGGTTAATCGGCTCACCGACAAATCCTGGTTGTCCATACTGTCGACCTTGTTCCGACTGCTTGTCGGTAGCTCGCGTCATGCCCACAGGAGGTGTGGGTACTGGCGCTGCAGCAGCCGAAGTCTGCTGGCTCTGATTGTCGTCAATAGCGACAATCGATGAATTTCCGGTAGCAGCCAGGACGCCTGTTGCCAAAAGGCAGACAAGTGACAGGACGAGCGTGGTCCTTGTAATGGCTGATTTGACTCGAGACTGAGAAAACATCGTTCCCTCCTTAGGGGGATTTCGAAAACGCGCCGCCACGCACTACGCTCGATTGCCGGGGCAACTAAAGCGCGCGCCGCACTAAACACGGCTACGTTTTCGGTGTTTGTCAAAAGGGCGCCGGTGTTTCGGAGTTGAAAACACCAGCGCGGGTCAACGGTCTGGCTTCGAAACCAAACCAGAAAAGGTTAAGGAGTGGCAGTCGCGACAGACTGATTGGCGGGTGCCGACATCGAGTTCACCTGAGTTGGTTGTCTCAGGGGCTTGTACTCGACTGATCGTTCGCGATGACCATCGGTAAACACCGTCTCACGACGAAACACGAGACGGTTGTCTTCTATTGCCACTAGCTGGCCGTCAAAGAACGGTTCGCCAGGATAGATGACATAGGAAAGTTTGATTGGCGTGGCTTCGACGATAGCGGCGTAACCTCTCGGTGAGCGAGAGATGCCGATGACTTGAATCTCACTGAGCAGCAAAGCAGTGGTCGGTTTCGGCGCAGCCATACGCGCGTTCATCGCCGCGACTTTCTGTGCCTTGTATTGTGCAATGCGTTCCTGGATCGTCGGTATCAGTGATTGTCCGGCGGTTCGCTTTAGCTGCGGTGCAGGCGCTTCGTACTTTCGGAAAGGATCGCGTCCGCCGCTCGCGGATTTCTTAGTCAACACGGTTTCCTGCGGCTGACTTTCCGGCGACTGGGCCACGACGCCGATCGCGAAACCGCTCGCAACCACCATCGCTGCACTAAGCAGAAAACTCGTGAACCCGATTCTCGCTGTCTCTTTAACTTGCATCATCGTCTTCGCTTTCTGAGTGAGTTCTTGCTCCCAGTTATTTTGCGGCCTGTGGGGCTGGCACGTTTGGCGCAGGTACGGCTCCGCCGGCTGCAGGTGCAGGCTTAGCGGCCGGCTGGCTCTGCAACTTTTCGTTGGAGACGTAGTAAGCAGTCAATTCAAAGCGCGCATCGACAGTCTTCGTAAGCGACTGCTTATCAAGTTGCTTCAATTCAAAATTGGTAATCGAAACGATCCGCTGATAGTGGGCCATCTGATCGAAGAAAGCCCTGAGACTGGCAAAACCGCTGACTACGTTTACTTCAATCTTCTTGCCACTGTAGTTGTCCTGCTGCACATCTTCTTTGGGAGTGAAGCGCGAGAGTACGAGGCCGTTCGACTTTGCGCGATCCTGAATTCCCTGCAGGACCATCGTCAGCTCGCGCTGCTCGGGCAGGAGGGCTTTCAACTCAGCAAATTCTTCTTCGCGCGCTTTGTACTGGGCTTTGAAGTTGTTGAGGTTCTGCTGCACGATCGCTGCCTGCGCGTTCTTTGTTCTCAGTTGCGCGATCTCCTCATCCATCGCTTTGGTTTCTTTCCGTGTACCACTGGTCACGAAGTACCAGAAACCGGCATATAACACGCCGCCGATCGCGAGGAATGCGAACAGTCGCAGATACCATGGAAGAACTGGGAGTTTGCCGAGTTTCATCTTCTTATCCTCTGTCAAAAACTACTTCTTCATTGCAACCTGACCCGCAGGAGCAGGCGCCGGTTGTTGTGACTGCGACTTCGAAGAGCCGAAGTTGGCTTTCACCGTGAAGGCGATCACTTCGGGCGGAGGAATGCTTGTATCGGTCGCTGCGGTCCCCGCACTTCCACTTGTCGGAGTAGGAGGAGCTGCTAGTTTTGCGTTTTCCCTCGCCGTCTCGATTGTCAGATTGCCAAACAACCCGTTGGAGAATTCGAGACTCTGACCAAACTTCGTTACCGAGTACTCATTCGGAGATAGACCTTTGATCGTTATCTCTCCGTCTTTGTTCTCGACGCTCGTCAGATAGAGACCAGGAACGGCGTCAAATCTCGCTTTGACTTCCTGAAGTAATGCGGTGGGACCCTGCTGTGACTCACGCAGCTTTTTGATCGCGTCGATACGAGCCTGAATCTCTTTTGTCTTCTTCTCGAGCTCTGTCTGTTCTTTCTGAATCGCGAGCATCTGCAGGTTGATGCGTTTCTGATTGTCCAGCTCTTTTTGCGATGCGGCGCGGGCCATGTTTGAGCTTACGTAGTCGTAACCCATCGCCAGCACCATCAAACCAAAGACCGTGAGGGCAAGCAGCAACGTCTGCATTCGCGGGCTGGAGACCTTCTCTTCAACCGCCGCGACTCCCTGGGGTCGATCTGTAACCGACTCGAGCAGGTTTATCTTAATCATGCCTCAACTCCTCTCAGGGCGAGACCAACCGCAACTGCCATTTCCGGCACTATCTCTCGCATGTAGTCCGGATCAAACTTCCGTGCATCGACTTCAATCTGCCGGAAAGGATCGAACACCTCGACCGGAATTTCGAAACGACGGCCCAGAAACTCAGGTAGACCAGGCAACTTCGATCCGCCACCCGCCAAAAGGATCTTCTGAATCGACGCGTCGCTCTCCTGTGCGGTCGCGCGATAGAAATCGAATGTCTTCTTAACTTCGAGCGCGAGAATGTCGGAAACAGTTTCGATGATCGGCTGGATCGGTCTCGGCTCAACGCCTTCAGGCAGCGCCATGCCGCGCTTCACCGATTCGGCCTGCTCGTAGCTGACGCCGAGTTCTTTCTGTAACAAGCTCGTGTACTGGCTGCCGCCGACTGAAGCGTCTCGCGCGAAGATCGAACGCGTACCGTTGAGGATGTTGATATTCATCGTCGCCGCGCCGATGTTCAGAAGCGCAACGATCTCGCCGGGCCGCGGCGAGTAGTTGATTTCGTAACAGTTCTGAAGGGCGAAGGCATCGACGTCGATGATCACCGGTTGTTTTCCGGCGAGCTGAATCGCCTGCTTCACGTTATTAATCTTTTCGCTCTTGCATGCGGCCATCAGGACGTGCAGAGACTCCTGCGATTTGCCGGTCAGCTCGTAGTCGAGATTCACATCGCCGATGTCGAAAGGGATGTGCTCTTCGGCGTGCCAACTGAACGACTCCTGCAACTCCTCCTGGCTCATCTGCGGCAGGACGATGTTCTTGACGATGACTGAGTGGCCACTGACGCCGGCAGCAACACGCGTGGTTCGTATCTGGTGTTCGCTGAAGATGTGAGCGATGACGTTGGAGACGTTGTTGAGCTCCATGATCTGGCCGTCAACAATCGTGTCAGTCTGCAGGTTTTCGAAGCCGAGATTGAGAAGCGCGAGACCGGCGCCTTTGCGACCAAGCTCAACCGCTTTCACCGCACTCGATCCGATGTCGAGACCAACGAGATTCTTTTTTCCGGAGGATTTTTTGAACATGGCTAGTTAGTCCTCACAACAGCGATCCGCAATTTGTTCTGCTGGCGCAGGCGTACACGTGCTTTTCGCGCGCGTGACAGGGGACGTGGTCTAAACCTTTTTGAGGTCAGAGCATCAGTGGTTTGTTTCAAGGTTGCCGTCCGTTTGTTTGTAGGATTGTTGGACATGACACCAGTGGGCAAAGGTAGGGTCCCGGCGGGTGTCAACAGGAAACTGCTGGAGTGGTCTGCTACGGCAGGAATGAAGCTCATCGGAAACCCAGCCAAGTTGGATTTGCCAACTTCTGTAGGCTTTGCGACCTCCGCTCACGCGAAGTGTGCCTTTATCGTTGCTCCAAAAGATTTCGCGGGACTGACCGCTGTTGCACCAGGTGGGCACCCGGCAGACGGCAGCATTCGCCGTCAACTGTGTGAGAGTACCCCAATGAGCTAAACAATGTCAATCGCTATTTTTCGTCGTTTAACTCGAACTATTTCTTAGGTTAGGACGGTTCGATGGGCCGTAGACTGGTGGCTTTCTGGAATAAAGTGCCAATCTGTTCCAGATTTTCTACTGTTTGATCTTTACTGTTTTTGCTGGGATTCCGACCACAATGTGATGAGGCTCAACGTCTCTCGTCACCACTGCGCTGGTACCAATTAGCGCATTATCGCCTACCTGCGTACCGGCCAAAACCGTGGCGTGATAGGTGATACGGACGCCGTTTCCGATGCGCGTTACGGGGGTCTCGACTTTGTGGATGTCGTAGATGTCGTGGTTGTGCGAGTAGATGTTCGCGTAGTCAGAGATGGAGACGTTGTCGCCGATTTCGATGCCGCCGCGATCGTCCAGTAGGACGTGACGGTGAACGACGACGTTGTTTCCAAACGACAGGTTGTAGCCGAAGGACCACTCGACGAAGTGCCAGCACTTGAAGTTTTCACCGACGGTCCGAAAGATCATCGGCGCGAGCATGCGGCGGAAGCGATGGCCCAGCAGCGAGTTTTGACCGAGCGGTGATCGATCAAACATTTGCCACAGCCAGATCATCGGCTTGCGTTCGGCGTAGCGTTTCAGATCGATGTCGGTGTAGTACTCGGGTTCGGTCGCGATGTTGCGTGGGTCGAGGGAGTGAACTGCAGCGCGCGCCGCTACGCTCAGTTCCCGTCTTTCGGACGCCCCATAATAAATCTCAAACAGCGTGTCGCGAACGACGTCGTTCGGATCTCTGCGTCCGTCTGTAAGTGACTTTTGTAACTCGGAAAGAAAAGCGTCGTAGTCCTGCTCCGCCAGGGCCTGTGCAGACAATTCACGATAGGTCATAGACTGGGGTACCAAGCGGGCAAAAGTAACACAGTGGCTCGTAATTAGTGAAGATCGAATCTACGAGCACTGCCGAACGTACCGGGCGCTGCGGAACATACCGGGCTGCTCAATGGACCGGGCGCTACGGAACGAACTGTAGGGGCGGCCCTCCGTGGCCGCCCCTGCGTGGGAATTCAACCGAGGGGCGGCCACGGAGAGCCGCCCCTACAGTACGTTCCGCGGTGCGCTTTGCGCCCCTGCACGAGAAACGCTACGATTCGCATCAATGAAGTTTTTCCGCCCCCTGCTCGCACTCGCTTTCCTGCTAATCCTGCTCGTCGCCGTTTGCCTCTGGTGGAGCACCCCATCGCAAGTCGACATGGCGACCTACGCCCCGGCCGACTCAATCGTCTACGTCGAATTCAACAACCTCGAAGACGTCGCAACCGCCATCCAACACAGCGAAGCCTGGCAGTCCGCGGCAACCATCACCAACACCAAACCCACACCCCAAAACCGCTTCCTGCGCACAGCCGCGCGCGCCGGCATTGGCCCACTCCCCGCCGTTCTATTCGCACGCGCACAACTGGCACTCGTCGTCGTCGGCCTCAACACAACCGAAGAAAACGACACACTCAAAGTCCGTCCCGAAGTCGCAATCATCGCCGAGACTCACACCTCCCGATGGCGCACAAAACCGGCCGCGGTGGAAGCTGTCAAGCAACTCGCAAACTTTGCCTACGGCACCTCGATGTGTGCCGAGCGCAGCGCCGACGCGGAGTACATCGAATGTTCAGTTGCCGGCGGCGATCGAAAGATCGTAGGCGCTGTCGACGGCACACTCGTAGTGATCGGCAATTCCGACAACGCCGTTCGCACTTGTTTGGACGTGCGTCGCGGTACTCGCCCGAGCATTCACACCGATCCGGAGTTGCTGAAAGTGCGCGCAAGTCTCGCTTCAGAAAAGTCGCTTGGCTTCGGTTACATCTCGCCACTGAACTCCGCGAAACTCTTCTCGTGGGCCGCGCCCCTCCTGATGGGAAAAGCTCCCGGCGATCAACAGCTCGAACAACTACTCGCGGTTAGTGCAGGCAAAGTGCTACGCGGCGTCGCCTGGACCGCAAATCCCTCGCCGGAAGGAATCGAAGATCGCTTTCTCTTCTCACTCGAGCCCGGAGTTGTTTCGCGTCTCCAACCCGCGTTTCAAACTGCAGAACGCGACCAGGACTTCTGGAAACTCGTTCCTGAAGGATTTCAATCGCTGACGATTTACCGAAACAAAGAACCGGCAATCGCGTGGAAGTCGCTCGACTCAGCGGTCGCTTTCAAGCTCGATGCGTTGCCGGCTGTGTTGTTTGGATCGTTGTTGCGGTCCAGCCTCTCAGTTTACGGAATCAGCGATCCGAAAGAAGCGCTCGCGACGCTGAGTCCACCGCTGTTGACGTTGAAGCCCTCGTCGAACACGGAAGGATCGATCCTCGTTGCGCGTGTCAGTGACGAAGCTCGACTCAAACGTTCACTCACGCAGGAAGTCTTCAAAGACACCCAGGGCCAGATCCTCGAAGGACTAGGAGCAAAGGTGGATCCTGAGAAAGAGTTCGCCGCGGTCTTCGCCGACGGTTACGTGCTGCTTGGGAAGTCGGAGAACATGCGCGCGGGTCTTTTGGCGCTGCAGCAGAAAGCGGCCGACGTGAAAGATTTGCAGCACTCAGCGCAGGAGAGTTCGGCGCCGATCGTCACCTATGCGAACGACGAAGCGCGCTTGAACAATTTCATTCTGACCCTGTTGAAGCTTCAGGGACGACAACTCACGAGTGACGAAGTCGCAAAGCTACAGAACACGCTGCACAGTGCTGATCTCGTGTCTACCGAAACACGACTGAATGCTTTTGGCATTGAACGCACCACGCACTCTGCGTTTGGACAGTTCAGCACGTTCATTTCCCTTCTCCAACCTGACGGTACTTCGCGCTAGCCTATGCCGACCCTATTGCTGGGAACACGCAATCCGGGGAAAGTTCGCGAGATCGAAAGCATCCTCGCAGACTCCGGCTGGTCCTTTTCTTCATTGCAGACATTCCCCGACGTCGAAACGCCGGCCGAAACCGGCGCCACTTATTCAGAGAACGCGATCTTGAAAGCCCGCTTTTACGCTCTGGCCACCGGCATGTGCGCGCTCGCAGATGATTCGGGATTGGAAGTTGAAGCACTCGCGGGCGCGCCTGGCGTTTTCTCAGCACGCTACGCCGGCGAGAACGCCTCCGACGCAGATCGTCGTGCGCTACTTCTCTCTGAACTCGCGAAAGTTCCTGACGTGAATCGCCGCGCGCGTTTTGTCGCAGTCGTCGCGATCTCCGACGCTGACGGCAACGTGCTAAACGTCTCCGAAAGCATTTGTGAAGGAACGATCATTTCGTCACCACGTGGCGACGGCGGCTTCGGCTACGACCCATTGTTCGTCCCCGACGGCTACAACCAAACCTTCGCCGAACTCCCGGAAGCGATCAAAAACCGCATCAGCCATCGCGCCCGTGCGCTTCTAAACACTCGCCATTTCCTCTCAAACATGGTCGGTGCTTGACCATCACCCACCCGCCTCTTAGAATGCCTCATCCTTCGGGGCGTAGCACAGCCTGGTAGTGCGCTCGGTTTGGGACCGAGAGGTCGGAGGTTCGAATCCTCTCGCCCCGACCAACACAAAAGTTTATGGCTGCCGTCGCCGGCGGCTGTATTTCATTTGTGGCCAATTTAAATTTTCGGACTTCGACTGCCATGGGTTCGTCTCCGCATTCTTGAAGTCAATCGCAAGATTGAAAACGCGGCTAAGCTTTTTAAACTCTCGATTCACAGAAACCTCATCAGTAGGTCTCCAACGCTCGGTCGGAGTTCCTTCTAAGACCTACCTGTTTTTGGAGACACTCGGAGTCTTAGAGAAAAACAGGTGCTCTAGTACGAATAAGATTGTGAACTCATTGCACTTTGAGATGACACTAGAAGGAGAAGATTGACTTCTTTTTCATTGACCCAATCATCATCGTGTTGGGGCTCTTGTTTTAAGATATATCGGCGATGGAGTTCCTCAACGAGTTCATTAGAGATGTATGGAATCGGGGTAATGTTTGTGTAAGCCTCGTGCGCGTGTTTGTCATCTTGCAACTCACCAGACGAATGTAGTCGATATACATTTACTTGCGGCTGCAATGGGAGTGATTTTATCTCCTTGAGAACATGATGTGCCTGACCAAACTTGCGCCGCCTTATGTATGCGATACCTAAAGACGTGCGGAAGTACTCTCTATGTAAAGTCCAAGGGTCATCTTTCGCTCCTCGTTCAAATACACTAAGTGCTTCATCTATACTGCCGCTCCGAAGCAATATCATTCCACGTAAATGCAATGCTGCCCAGTCACTTAAGGTAACTAAGTTCTCATCGGGCAAGAATTCAAGCGCCTCTTCGTAACGCCGCAAGGCTAGTAAAACAGAACTCCTTCCGTTCCGCGCGACGGCGTCCACTGGGAACTCAGCAATGATGGTGTTGTATTCAGCCAATGCCTCGTCAAGCCGACCCATAACCTTCAACA
>JADMIO011367335.1_pt1 | contig 11017 bp, 12 predicted proteins | sample 8958161 | NCBI WGS metagenome assembly JADMIO01 (sample SAMN16585339, study PRJNA669376) | soil metagenome | isolation source: Crop rotation soil | place: USA: Cullars Rotation, Alabama | collected 2011 | reverse complement strand
GCCTGCACCTGCGCCTGCATTGCCTGCGGATTTTGCGCCGCGCCTTGCCCACCACCGCCAACCGGCGGATGGTCCGCCGGCAAACCCTGAGCACTGCCCGCGACAGCCGGCATCGCAGCCTTCTGGCTCATCGAGCTGGCAAACATGAAGCCCACGATGAATCCTAAAAGCAGTCCGATAATTGCAAAAAGAATATTCTCTCTCGACATGATCTCTGTAGTTTACTTACTCGCCGCGAGCGTCTTCGCTTCATTGATACGATCGCTGATCGCTTCTGCGGCTTCTGATCCCGGTGGGACTCTCTTCAACACTCGTTGCCAGTAGTCGATCGCTTTGTTGTAATCCTTCGCCTGAAACGCGGCACTGCCCGCGAGCTGCAACGCCTTCGGATTCTCCGGATCGATTTTCAACGCACGATTGATCAGCTCCGTCGGTTTGCCTTCGAGGCTCTTGCCGCCGGCCATGCCCGTGGCAAAGGCATACTCAGCCCACAGATCGGCGTCCTTCGGATTCAGCTCAGTCGCTTTGGCGTAGGCGTTTGCGGCGTCGCTATACTTCTCCATCGAGTTGTAAGAACGAGCCAGCATGGTCCAACCCTGCGCGTCGTTGGGGTTCGACTTCAGCCGCTCGGCGAGCTTTGCAACGTTGGCTTCAATCTGAGCTTGTGTTCGCTCGGGTGGTGCGGCTGACTCCGCGCTCGGTGGCGCACCGACTGGAGCGGGATTTTTGATCCGGTCAGGTTCGCCGACTTTCAGATAAAAGACTATCGCAACGAGCGGCAGCCCGATGCCGAGCAGGTACGCTGTACTGCGCGCACTGACCGGCGCGCCGCCGGCAGCCTTCTTCGATCGTGTGGTTGCAGTGTCTTCAAGCAGGCGACGTTCGATCTCGTCGCGGTCTTGTGCGTACTGATCCTCGGCAACAATGCCGTTTCGGAGGTCAGCACCAAGCTCGGAAAGTTGATCGCGATAGATGGCGATGTTCGCCTGTTTGCGCTCTTCGTCTAACGCAGCTTCAGCGTCGTCTGAAGATTGCAGCACCGGCGGCAACACGAACGCGAGCGCGATCACGATCAGCAGCGCGCAGATGACCCAGAAAAGAATCACGTCGTCTCCTTTCCGGGAAGAGAAGCGAGCAATTCCTCGGCGCGCCGGTGCTCGTCCGCGGTCAGAGGTTTTTCAGGAATCTGATCGCGTCGTTGCTTGATGTAGCTGAAAAGCACGTACAAGCCGCCGAGCAATAAAACGAAAGGTCCAAACCAAAGCAAATAGGTGGTGAACGTGACGCGCGGTTTATACAAGATGAAGTCGCCGTAACGCTGCGTGAGAAAGGCAACGATCTCCTGGTCGCTCTTTCCGGCTTTCATCTGTACACGAATCTCGCGGCGCAGATCCGCGGCGAGTCCGGCCGGCGAATCAGCAAGGGTCTGATTTTGGCATTGAAGGCAACGAAGCTCTTTCGAGAGGTTTGTGAGTCGGGCCTCGATTGCGGGATCGTCGCTCGGAACTTCTTCCTCCTGCACCTGCGCTTTCGCGAATGGGGCAATCAGGCAGATCAGCAATATCGGGAGGAAACGCAAGCGAGTCATTTACCTGCCCCCTGGCGGTTTAATTCCTGGACCACGGGGAGAATCTTTTCTTTCCAGACGTCGGGCATAATTGGACCAACGTATTTAAATCGAATCGTACCGCCTTGATCGATTACATACGTTTCAGGCGCTCCATAAACTCCGAAATCGATGCCCACTCGCCCGTCGAGATCGACGGCGCTCACGGTATAAGGATCGCCCAGTTCTTCGAGCGTTGCGAGCGCGTCTTCACGCCTGTCTTTGTAGTTGAGACCGTAAATCGGGACGACCCCCGACTTTGCATACTCGATCAACCATGGATGTTCATCACGGCACGCTACGCACCACGACGCCCAAACATTCAGCAGCCACACCTTCCCGCGCATGTCCTCGGTCGAGATCATCTTGTCAGCCGCCTTGAGTTGTGGCAGACGAAATTCTGGTGCGGGTTTGTTGATTAAGACGGATTTGAGCTCGTGTGGATCGCGCGTCAGGCCGATCGCGAGAAAGACGGCGAGCGTAAGAAACAGTCCAAGTGGAATCAAGTACTTAAGCATAAAACTCTTCTTTGCGTCTTCCTTTGCGCCTTTGCGCCTTTGCGTGAGAATTTCCCACAAAGACGCAAAGGCTGCAAAGAAAGCTTTAAGACTCCGTCTGTACTGTCGCGGCGACGGTGCTCGGAACCTCGATAGTTTTCACAGCGTCACGCGCTTCGCGTTCTTTGCGTGCTGCCAAAGCGTATCGTCGATCACTAACCGCGAGTCCGCCACCGAGCGCCATCAATATCGCGCCACCCCAGATCCAGCCGACAAATGGTTTGTAGTAAACGCGCACGCTCCACGCGCCACTGCCTACCGGCTCGCCGAGCGAGAGATAGAGATGACGAAAGATACCGCTGTCAATCGCCGTCTCGGTCATCACGTTGCCGGTCGCAGTGTAATTCCGTTTCTCCGGATACATCTTCTCGATCTCAACGCCGTCCTGGCTGACGATCATTTCCGCACGGCCCGCGACGTAATTTGGTCCGGTGACATTCGTCACGCCATTGAACCGGAAGGAATAACGCCCGGCAGTCACCACGTCGCCAGGCTGCATTCGCACGTCCTGTTCGGTTTGGTAACCGGTAACCAGCGTCACGCCAACGATGAACACCGCAACGCCGAGATGCGCCACTTGCATTCCGTAATAGCTCCGACTTTGCGTGCGGAGTTTTTGAAACGTGCTGAGCTGCCCTGACGACACTCGCACTCTTTCCCAGAGGTTCACGAAAATCGTCGTGACGATCCAGATCGCAAGCAACAACCCGAGGCTCACTAGCCACTTGAATCCGCCCAGTACAAACGGCAACACGATCGCGCTGAGCACGCTGATCACAAACGCCCAGCGCAGTCTCGTGACAATATCCGGCAGACTCGCTTTCTTCCAACGCGCAATTGGGCCGACACCCATCAGAAACATCGCCGGCGCCATGAGAGGCACAAAGACGAGATTGAAGTACGGTGGACCAACGGAGAGCTTCGCCCCGCCGACCGCGTCAACAAGCAATGGGTAGAGAGTTCCGAGTAGCACTGATGCTGCCGCGACAGTTAGCAGCACATTGTTCGACAGCAGCAGCGACTCGCGCGAGACGACGTCAAACTTGCCTCCGACTCCGACCTGCTTCGCCCGGATCGCGTAGAGTAAAAGTGAGCCGCCGATCACGATCAAAAGAAACGCGAGGATAAAAACGCCGCGCTTCGGATCAGTCGCAAACGCGTGAACGGAAGTCAGCACGCCCGAGCGGACGAGAAATGTTCCTAGCAAGCTCAACGAGAACGCAGCAATCGCGAGTAGGACTGTCCAACTCTTGAAGCCGCCCCGTTTCTCAGTTACGGCGAGTGAATGTATCAGCGCAGTTCCGACGAGCCACGGCATGAATGAAGCGTTCTCAACCGGATCCCAGAACCACCAGCCGCCCCAGCCGAGCTCGTAGTAAGCCCAGAAACTTCCGAGCGCGATGCCGCAGGTTAGAAACATCCACGCGACTGTGGTCCACGGACGCGACCAGCGCGCCCATGTGGCGTCAAGCCTGCCACCGATCAGCGCTGCAATCGCGAAGGCGAAAGCGACCGAGAAACCGACGTAGCCCATGTAAAGCATCGGCGGATGCGCCACCATCGCCGGATCCTGTAGCAGTGGATTCAAGTCGCGACCGTCAACCGGCACAGGTGAAAGGCGCGTGAACGGGTTCGACGTGAGTAGCATAAACAGCAGGAAGCCGACGCTGACGATTCCCATCACGCTCAATACGCGCGCGGTCATCTCCTCCGGAAGGTGGCGGCTGAAAAGCGAAACGGCGACAGTCCAGAGCGAGAGCATAAACGTCCAGAGCAGCAGCGAGCCTTCGTGCGAGCCCCACGTTGCGGCGAGACGATAGTGCAACGGTAGTTGTGAATTGGAGTTGGTGGCGACGTTGAGAACGGAGAAGTCGTTCGTGATGAAAGAGTAGCCCAGACAGCAGAAAGCGATCGCGACGAAGATGAACTGCGCCTGTCCCGCAGGTGCAGCGAGCGCGATCCACGTTCGATTGCCACGCGACGCTCCGATCATTGGAAACGTGGCCTGGGTGAGCGCGAGTAAGAGAGCGATGATGAGTGCGAACTGACCTATTTCCGGAATCATTGTTTCTCAGAAGAACATTTCACGCGGCGGCGCAACGACGCAGCGAAGGCTTTCCGTTGCGCCGTTGCGTCGCCGCGTGAGTAATACTTAGTTATCAACTACGGTCTTTGCTGCTTCCTGTGCGTACTTGGCTTTGTCGATTGCCTGTCCCGCTTCCGGAGGCATGTAGTTTTCGTCGTGCTTCGCTAAAACCTGCTCCGCCTGGAAGACGCCGTCAGACGTCAGCTTGCCCTGGGCCACGCAGCCGCGGCCTTCCTTGAACAAGTCAGGAAGTATTCCTTTATAAACAACCGGAATACTCTGCGCCGTATCCGTCACCGTGAATCGCACGGTCAGTCCGTCAGGATCGCGCTTGACTGTGCCTTCCTGCACAAGCCCGCCGATGCGAAACGTGCGATTGATCGGCGCTTCTTTTGCTGCGACCTGCGTGGGACTAAAGAAGAAGACGAGATTATTGCGAAAGGCGTTCGCAACGAGGTAAGCCGCGATCGAAAGACCGGCAAGTCCCACGAGGATAAACACTATTCGCTTATGACGTCGTTTCATTGATACTTCCTCTCAAAACCGGCGTCGAGACAGGCTTCGGTGATTGCTGTTGCGCGAGGGCTCGCTTCCGCTGCTTCAGGCTGACGACTTCCCAAACAATTAAGATTAGTGAAACGAGATACGATCCCCAAACATAAAAGCCGTAGCGACCCATCGATAAATCCGGCCAGTTCATGATTAGACTCCCACTTCCGCGAATCGAGAAGCGTTTCGTTCGCGCTCAAGGATAATGCATCGCAGGCGAATCAGCACAACGGCCACGGAGTAAAGCCAGCACGCGGCGAGCATGATGAGCAGCGCCGCCAGCATGGATCCGCGGATCGTCGGTTTCTGTAAGATGCGGATGGTTGCGCCCTGATGCAGGGTGTTCCACCACTGCACCGAGAAATAAATGATCGGCACATTGATGACGCCGACGAGCGCGAGCACAGCGCCCGCGCGATCGGCCCGGCGCGGATCGTCGATCGCTGCTTGCAATGAAATGAAACCGATGTAGAGGAAGAGCAGGATCAGCGTCGACGTCATGCGCGCGTCCCAAACCCACCATGTGCCCCACGTCGGCTTGCCCCACAGCGCGCCAGTCATGAGCGAGATCGCGGTGAACATCGCGCCCGTGATCGCAAGTGACGATGCCATCATCGACGAGAGGCGCGCGTTGAAAGCCCAACCAATGCCGGCGTAGATCGCCATCAGGACATACAGAAGCATTCCCATCCACGCGGCAGGAACGTGAATAAAGATGATGCGGTATGCGTCACCCTGTTGAGCGTCTGTTGGCGCGATAAAGAACCCGACGAACATGCCCGTGGCGAAGAGCAGGGCAGCCGGTATCGCGAACCACGGGATCAGCTTCCCCGCGAGAGGGTAGAACATTGCCGGAGATGCGTATTTATAGATATTCATATCTTGTACATCCTGTAAATCTTGTAATCTTTGTCAAAGACTGACGTCAGTTTTAGACAGGATTACAGGATTTACACAATTACTCCAAAGAAATTCTTAACGCAGCGGACGTTGCCCAGGGCGAAAAGAGCAGCGACACGATCGCGAACGCTCCGAGCAAGGACAGGTGCGCCGAGGGACTCGTCCCCATCACGCTCGCTTCAACCGCTCCCGCGCCGAAGATTAGTGCGGGAATGTAAAGCGGCAGCACCAGTAACGAAATAAGAACGCCGCCACCTCGCAGCCCGAGTGTCAATGCCGCCCCGACCGACCCAATCAAACTCAGCACCGGCGTGCCCACGAGCAAACTCACAAACAGTATCCACAAAGTCTCACGACTGAGATCGAATTGCACGCCGACAAGTGGCGCAATCAACACGAGTGGCACTTCCGCGACGATCCAGTGCGCGAGTGTCTTCCCGAGCACGACGAGAAACAGCGGTTGCGGCGTCAGTAACAACTGCTCGAGCGTGCCGTCCTGATAGTCGTTAGCAAACAGCCGTCCCAACGAGAGCATCGACGCCAGCAACGCCGCGACCCAAACAACTCCGGGCGCAATCGTTCGCAGCAACTGCGTCTCGGGCCCGATGCCGAGCGGAAACAGGCTCACGACGATCACGAAAAAGAACACCGTCGACAGCATGTCGGCACGATGGCGCCACGCCAGCATCAGATCGCGCCAAACGATCCAGCGCAACATCGATAAGCTCGAAGGTGCGTTCACGTTGTGAGTTCGAGTCGTCTAGTGCGGCCTGCCGTCAACTCCAAATCCTGATGCGTTGCGACGATCGCGATACCGCCACCAGCTATGTGGTTTTCAATCAAAGATCTAACAAGCGAAACGGCGCCTTTGTCCAATGAGGTCAAGACTTCATCCAGCAACCAGAGCTTCGTGTTGCAGACAAGCAGACGTGCCAGTCCCACTCTACGTCGCTGGCCTTCTGACAAGAGTCGAGCCGGAAGTGACTCACGACCAGCCAGACCCATCTCGCCGAGAACTTCAAAAGCGCGTTCTTTGCTGACAGAGACGCCGTTCAAAGCGTTTGAGATTCTCAGGTTTTCAACCGCGCTCAGCTCATCTTTTATGCCGTGACGATGCCCGAGGTAAGTCACCTCGGTGACATATTCCTCACGTAATGAGCGAATATTCGCACCCTCCCAACTAATTTCGCCTTCGGCGGGCGCGAGCAGCCCGCACAGGATCCGTAGCAAACTGGTTTTGCCGCTGCCGTTTGGTCCGGTGAGCTGGACGAACGTTCCCGGAGACACTGACAGATCGAGTCCGCTGAAAAGCCTGCGATCTCCGCGCACGCAGCCGAGCTTACTGACCTCTAATATGTTTGTCGTCCTCCGCGGCTGATTGTAACGCGGATTGAGATAGATCAGTCAGTCTTCGTTCGTGGCTCTGTCGGACCGTTCGCGCGCAACCATTCGCCCCATCCGCCCTGGAGCACCTTTACGCGCGTGAACCCGCTGGCTTGCAGGATCTGCGCGGCGGCGATGCTCGATTGATCTTTCGGGCAAGCGCAGTAGGTGACGATTTCGCGATCCTTCGGGATGTTTTTCAATGGTGGATACGCGAGGCGATACTTCAACTTTCGCAGTTTGAAGTGAATCGCGCCCTTGACAGTCGTAGTGGCGGCCGCATAACCCTCGGGGCTGCGGACGTCGATGATGGTTACCGGCTGATTGTTTGTGACTTTCGCTTTGAGCTCATCAGCACTAATCATTTCGACGTTTGGTGTCTGTGCATAACTAAGCGCTGAGCTCACTGCGATGATGAATGCAAGAATGATTAGACGACTAATTTTCATACTCACTGTGCTCCTCTCAGTTAAGTTCAGAGTTCAAGCTTTAGCTTGTGGTTCGTGATTGCCGAGACAGCAACCTGAAGGTTGAACTCTGAACTTCTTAACTCATCTCATCGTGTGTGGCTTGTGAAAAGCGCCGGGCGCGGTTTGACTGCCATCAAAGGTCTTTGGGTCGTACCACGAATAGGTAGCTTGCGAGAAATAAAGATAGCCGGGCGTGCCTGCAACGGTTTCGCCGATCAAGTCGCCCTGCGCGCGCGGCAACTTCCGTCCGCTGTTTGCGGTGACGAAATCTTTCGGACTCGCGACTTTCAGATCGCTGCCGACGACGTCCTTCAACACGAACGTCTGCGTCGCTTCCGGATCGCGCCAGTGGTTCGCGCCATACCCGTGAATCACCGCGAGCAGTGTGTCGTTCTTCGTGATAGGAGCTCGTGCTCGATCGACTTTGTTGGTCCGTGGTTGTCGCACGAGCCACGGTGACAATTCCTGATTCATCTCGTCGAGCTTCACTGGTTTTACAACGACGGCGATGTCCTGCGAACCGTCGCCGTTGAAGTCGCCGGCGAGAAAGCTTGGATTGTAATTCGTATCGATAACTGCGGCGTCTTTAAAAACACGTTTGATTGCTTCCTGCACTTCGGATTGTTTCGGGGCTGCGATTGCGACTGGTAATTGAACCGGTGTCGATTCGGGACTTGGTTGGTACGTTGGTGGAGGCGCTTCTGCGACCGGGCCCTTTGGTGTTGAGCTACAGCCGGAAAAAGACAGTGCGAGAACAATCAAAAACGAGGGAATGAGAGTTCGCATTGGAAGTTAACCTCTTGATCGATAGGGAGTCTTTTTACAGGATTTACAAGACTGACATGATGGAAACCGAAGCCCGCGAGACATGGTCCGGCGAGCTTCGGGATAGTGCCTCGTCAGTTCGGCTGCCGCTCGTAGATCATAACGACAACACGAAAGCAATCAGATCGTTCCGCTGCGCGGCGGTCAGGGAATTGAAGTTATTCCTGGCCGTCGTTGCCTGGCCGGCGTGCAGTTGAATCGCGTCGAATATCGTCACGTTCAGGCCTTCATGCATGAGCCTGTTGCGTGCACGAATACCCCACAGCGGCGCGGTGCGGAGTTGATTAGCTGAACTCTGTCCCGCGTTTTGAACAATGCCATCGCCCGTGCCGATGTTGTGTAGCGCAAAATCGCTGAACGGGTGAATGATCTTGTTGCCGAGAGCTGCCGGAACCGTGAACGCGCCACCATTGATGGCCGTTCCCGGAGCTGCCGTGACCAAAGTGCGGGTGTGGCAAACATTGCAGCCAACTGAATTGAACAGCGAATCGCCACGGGTTGCAGCCGCCGGAATCGGATTCTGACGACCAGGAGCACGTGTCGCCGCCATGAAGTCAGCAAAAGCCAACACGTCGTCGCCATCGTCCTCGGGATCCTGGACCGGATCAAAAGGCGACGGGAACGTCACGTTAATAACACCCTCAGCCGTGCTGGCCGGGTTCTCGTGAGTGCCGGCGTCCGCGGCGCTGGAGCTTCTGCCGCCGAAACCGTCAAACGGATTGGTGATGCCCATTTCATTGAGATAGGCATCGCCTGCGAACGACAGCAGACTCGCCTGTTGAGCTTTCCAGCCGAACCGGCCGATACGAAGCGTGTTATTTGCTTCGGTCACCGGCACCTGCGTAAGAGTTCCACGTTGTCCGACCGGTTGCGCGGCAACGTTATCTTGCAGTGTCTGGTTGGCAAGAGCTTCGACGAAGCCATCACCGAGTGTGCTGGTGGTGACGCGGAATGCTTTGACGGTTTCAGCAGTGGAGATGTGTTCCACAACGTCTGAATCCGTTCCGCGAGCATGAATCAACTGCCCGCCCGCTGCATCGACAAATGCGCCGTTAGTAATATGACCGGCTCTGAACTCCATTGCCTGGCTAAAGGCGCCGACGTCAACTGACTGGTGGCATTCAACGCAGCCTACGTCGTTGTAGGTTGGTCCAAGGCCGTCTTCGATAGTCTCGCGTTCCGAGAAGATGGCTTTGTTATCTTCGAACCTGCCGTTCCCGCGCGCGGTGGGTGCTACAGGTTCATTGACGCATTCGACGATCGGTGTTCCCTTAACGCCGAAGCCGTTGAACAGGTCATCGGTTTTGGCATCCATGTCGGTAGTCGGTGCCTCGGTTGCAGCCTGACTTTCGACAGTTTGGGGTGTGCTCAAGGGTACGACGAGCGCGAGCGCGAATAGAACTAGAGTAAGGATGGGTAGAGCTTTCCTCATTTGACTTTGACCTCCTAGGAGCTACAAACGGGTTGCGACACAAAACCTGCATTCGCCCGTCGGCAAAATGCACAGTTCTGCTCTAGTTTTGGTGAAAAAACCCTGCTTGGACTTGATACAGAGGCAGCTCGAGTCTTAGGGGGTTCGACCAGAGTTATGAGTCCCCTCACGAACAAGCAAACCAAGGCGTTGCCCTAGTTGTGAGAGAGAGAGTAGAGGCGCGGTCTCTGCTCGAATAGTAAATCGAATTTGGCTGGGCCGTACTTGAAAGTCGGGAGGGCGGCACTCTATTCCGGTTTAGGATCAATGTCAAGAAAATTGTTCCGCAGATTACATCGCCGATAAAGATCGAGTAATCTGTGCAATCTGTGGTGAAACAGGCACTTAAAACATATCCATTCACGGCCATTGTCGGGCAGGAGGAAATGAAGCTCGCCCTGCTGCTGAACGTTGTCGATCCGTTGATTGGCGGCGTCTTGATCATGGGCCATCGCGGGACAGGGAAGTCCACGGCTGTTCGCGCGCTTGCGGATCTGTTGCCTGAGATCGATGTGGTTGCCGGTTGTCCTTATAACTGCGATCCGAAAGACGAGCTTTGCGATCAATGTCGCAGCTCAGAGATCACTTCGAAAAAGACACCGGTTCCGGTTGTCGAGCTTCCTTTAGGCGCAACTGAGGATCGAGTTTGTGGGACCATCGATATCGAGCGAGCGCTGTCTGCCGGTCGCAAAGCGTTCGATCCGGGCCTGCTTGCGCGCGCGAATCGCGGTTTTCTCTACATCGACGAAGTAAACCTGCTCGAAGACCATCTTGTCGATCTGTTGCTCGACGTGGCGGTCACCGGAATAAATAAGGTCGAACGCGAAGGGATTTCTGTCGAGCATCCGGCGAGCTTTGTGCTGATCGGTTCGGGAAATCCGGAAGAAGGCGAGCTTCGTCCGCAGCTTCTCGATCGGTTTGGACTGCACGCGGAAGTCACGACTGAAAATTATTTACAGAACCGTATCGACATCATCGAGCGTCGTGATCGCTACGATCGGGATCGCGAGGCTTTTTGTAAGTCGTATGAAGCGGATCAGGAGCAGCTTCGCAAACGCATTACACGCGCGCGTGGGAACCTCATGAAGATTAATGCTGAGCGGCCCGTGTTGGAACGGATCGCGCAACTCTGTGCGGATTTGAAAGTCGATGGTCATCGTGGTGAGCTGA
>JADMIO012731302.1_pt1 | contig 11018 bp, 9 predicted proteins | sample 8958161 | NCBI WGS metagenome assembly JADMIO01 (sample SAMN16585339, study PRJNA669376) | soil metagenome | isolation source: Crop rotation soil | place: USA: Cullars Rotation, Alabama | collected 2011 | reverse complement strand
CAAGGGGGGAGATCAGCTTGCCGCAACGATTTCGCCAATCGCCGACGTTGCAAAACAAGCGCTGTTGATCGAGCGCGTGATCTCCCCCCTTGAGGGGGAGATGTCCGGCAGGACAGAGGGGGGTGCTGTCCCGCCAACATTGGCGTGGAATGACCTCTGCTGAGGTTATTCAAACGCGACATGCCTTAGAAGCACCCGGAACATAAGAGAGAGTACAGACCATGGCTACAGCTTCGAAGAAACCCGCCGCTCAAACAGAAGCCCCGGTGTTTACGGCAACGCCGGGTGCGAAGGGCCAGGCGACTAGCTCGCGGATCATCGCGCTCGTGCTCTGGGCGGCGGCAATCATTCTCGAACTCGTTGCGATCTTCTGGTTGCTGCGGCCTTCATTCGATGAGCTTGCCGCCAATCACGGCTTCCCGCAGTGGCGTTGGTATACGTTGCTCGGTTTCATCGCGGTCATCGGCGTGCTCGCGGTCATCGGCTCGCTCCTCTGGAAAAAAGCCAATCGCCAGGACCCGGCAACGCGCTCGGAACCGGTGAAGTTCTTCATCCAGAACCAGCTCGGCGCCTTCATCTCGCTTCTGGCCTTCTTGCCGCTGATCGTTCTGATCTTCCTCAACAAGGACATGGATGCCAAGCAGAAGAACATTGCCGGTGCTGCCGGCATCATCGTCGCGATTGCGGCGACTGTGCTCGGTATCGACTTCAAGCCGCTGTCACAGGAACAGGTCGCGGTGGAATCCCAGGTCGTGACACATCTTGTCGGCCAGGATCTTGTGTGGTGGAGCGAGGGCGGAAAGGTCGTGCATCTGTGCGAAGGCGCTTCCGATATCCGGGATGCCAAGACGCCAGTCACGAGCGGCCCTATCGCCGACGCATTCGCCAAGGGCAAAGAAGGCATCACCCTTGAGCTCGGCAGCGAACTTACCCAATGTGGTCTCACCGCTCCGGCAAACCTTGCAGAGATCGAGCAATGGGTGCGCAGCGCACGGGGCGTGTAACGCCCATCGAACGAATGTCGCGAACGGATCGGCGTCAAAGTCTCTTTTTCTCGCCGTCCCGATAGTGGGCGTTCCGCTGACCACCCAACTGCGGCTCTCATCAGCGGATGCTATCTCAACAATTAGCCACGGCTAATTTCTGCGAAGAAGTCGGGCGGGACTAATGTCCTGCTCGCTCTTCTGCGTGCCGACCGCAAGGCTGGGAGCGATGCGGGGAAGGCAAACTGTTGTCCATGTTGCGCCAGGAGCCGCTGCTTGTCGCGGATGTGTCGAGCGTCTCAATTGGGGCCATCTGCCGACCGACGGCTTTTGGATAAAATTCAATGGAAGCGTACGCTTGCAGCGCGAGCTAAGCTGAAGACCGCAACCGATGCGACTTAGATGAGCGAGGAGGGCATACCCATCTTGGTGTTGTTAGGCGACCATTAGGCAAGTAGGTCTTCCAAGTTAGCCTTGAGACTTGCCGCGCGTTCAGGATAGCCCGCATGCAAATCCACTGTAGACTCCGAAAATTTATTTGCAGGAACCTTGCCCTTCAACTGGTTGAAGACGAATTTGCCCTTGGCACCCTTCAAAGGTCGTGCTTGAAATGCCGCCCATACGTCAGCATTTGTGGGGCTTCCGCCAGCCTTGTGTAGTTCCCCATTATGTGCTGCACGTTGGCTGGCGAACTGGTCATTAATCGGGGCTTGATGTGTGGTCAAGATTTCAGACAGCCACGTCTCACAAGTGTTGATGGGTTGATCAGTCAACGACGACAGAAACCCGGGATCACAGAACTCAGCTTCGATATCCGACTGATCTGTCACCCAAAGTCGGATACCATCGCTGGCATAAGAGTTCGTCAACTGAATTACTTCGGCATCCGTGAGAGAGTCACGGTCCCGGTGCACCAACAGCTTGAATTTATTACCAAGGGAAGCACTGAGTTCCTCGGCTTCACCCTTGCTGAGCAAGTGCTGGTATCCCCTCCCTGGGAGCACTGTCACCCCTCGTTCGATCTCTGGCCACTGGCGAATGAGCTTTTTCAAGAGGTCATTCTTCGCGTCTTCGCTGACCACGATGACTTTTTTGCCGAAGGCTCCCCAGCCCAAAGCGAGCTCGACCATGGATCGATCATCGGTCTTTTTATGGCCATCTGCTAGCCAAACGACGGTTGTGTCAGACGGCGCGCCTCTCACAATGAACGGAGAATGCGTGGTCATGATTATCTTGATGCCTTGAGCCCTTGCTATTTGCAGGAGGCTTCCAGCCAGCTTTTCCTGCACGCTGGGATGCAGATGGATGTCTGGTTCGTCGATCAAGAGTATCTTTGGGCGGAAGAGCAAGATGTAACAAAATATCTGTATTAGCTGTAGATACCCAGTTCCAAGTAATTCAAGCGGTGTTGATCGGCCACCGATTTCGGCCTCTGCTTGAATGTCGAAATCCTTTGCCTCATCGAATTTCACCTTCAACTTGATTTGACCTAAGAGCGGCTCCAGCCAGGATTCTATTTGGGTCAGATCGCCCGGGGTGAGAAGATTTAAAGCGTTGCGGAGATAAACGTTTGAATCACCAAACGAGCATGCCTTCAAAACAACCCTCTTGGAGTTCTTTTGCTCGACGTTTGGTATGCCGGATATCCCAGGGATGAATCCACTGAAGAAGGTTTCAGCACCACGGAACTGGGGCCGTACCAGTTCGGGCAGTTCTCCTTGGACTGAGATACCGGCATTCCTTGCCGATCGCATTTCTAACTGCGCGGTTATTTCTGCGCCGTCGTTATCCCGAAACTTAAAATACACCTTAGAGGAGGGACTGTTTGATTTATTGCCCCAGTCAGCACCATGGCCCAGGCGCCAATATTCGTCCGATGGTAGATAGTCGAGATCGCTAACCCGAACCATCGCCGTTGAATTTGTTCGGATTCGATCTGCCTGACGCATGAGGCAGGATGCAAGATGCAGCGCCTGGAGTATTGACGACTTCCCGCTCCCATTGGAGCCTACAAGTATGTTGAGATCCGCAAGTGGTAAATCGATAGTGTCGATCCGCTTAAATTTTTCAATCACTATCGATTCAAGCTGCACCAAATTCTCCTCCCTCGAATTGCAGATTCGCCTTAAAATTGCATACTTGGTTATCGGGGTAAATCTCGCTCACGTTGCGCCGCTGTCAAGCTCACCTACGCGGCCCAGGGCAGAATGTGGAATCGCTAGGACCGAGTGGGTTGCACCCGTTCGACCGCTAGTGGAACGACCGACTGCTCAAAGGCCGTTCTCGATAGCTTCCAAATGACTAGATGGAAGGCGCAAAGTTGCCGTTCACGTCGTTGGAGAGGTGGGGCAGCTTAGCGTCACAAACAGCCGCCAATCTTATAGGAAAAAAATCCTCGATACCGGGACGCTGATCTGCTAAGGTTTGGTTACTGTCGGAAGTTGCGCCTCTATGGCCTTCCGGCGATTTCTCCCAAAGAACAATCCGGAGTTTTGACCATGGCTGAAGCCGTGACCGATGCGCAATGGGCCGGCGCACGCGCCCTTTTGGAAGGTAACGCACCCACTCATTCGCGAGTGGCCGCCGCGATGGGCATTCATGTCACCACGCTGTCGCATCGCGCGGCGGAGATGGGCTGGAAGGGCCTGAATTTTCGTCTCAAGCTCGTGCGCAAGGCCCATGCAACGATGATCGACATTGCCACCCGCGCCGCTGCCGGCCTGCCGCTGGACGAACCGGAACCGGAGGCCGATCCCAACGATATTCCTGAAGGAGATGGCCTCGACCTTGACGTGCCGTCGCAGAAGCTGGCCGACATGATGGAAGATGTGGCCAACGAAGACCCCGATGAGCGCGTCGCGCGCATCAGCGGCATGATCGCTGCTCAGGCCGACCGGCTGTTGCGCCGCGCCGCAGCAAATGGCAGCACGCCCGACCGCCGGCAGATCATGACCTTGATCGCCTTGACGCAACTGGCTGAGCGCATTGCGACGCAGGCGCGCTCACATGCGGTCACGCGCGAGATAAAGAGCGATGAGGAAGTCGCCGCCGTGCTGCGTCGGATCGACAATCGCATCATCTATCTCGCCAAAGGTCATGCGCTGCAAATCCTGCGCCAGCGCGGGGTGAGCGAAGACGAGCTTAGGGACCTGGAAGCGGAGGTGAAGGCGGCGCAGAAAATGGCCGAAGCGTCCGCCGCAGCCTGATCGATCAGCGCAGTTGATCGACCGTCAGATGTCTTGGTCCGTCACACATCGGCGACTTGTCCGGTCAGCCTCACCGCTTCTATGCGCACCTTGTCGGGATAGAATGCGCCGTGGTTCTTGATGGCGCGCATCTCGTCATAGGGCTGCTCGTAGGCCCACATCACGTCTTTCATCGCTTCGCCCGTCGCCGAGACGTCCCAATAGGAGGCGTCGCCCTTGAACGGGCAGTGGGTCTTGCGGTCGGACCGTTGCAGGAAATCGAAATAGATGTCGTTGAAGGGGATGTAGAACACCGGGCTGTGGCCGGTCTCGTCCAGGAGCAGAGCGTTTTCCGTCGAGGCGATGATGGCATCGCCGAAGGTCACCGTTACAACGCCTTTGAATGGCTCGACGGTGATTGCGTGTTCGGAGACATTCTTGAAACCGGGAGAAGGATTGGTTGCGATAGTCATGGGTGCCTCCATTAAGGGTGCGCCATCAGGTCGTTGTCCAACGCGTAGGAGCGGCAGGCGTTCCCCATTTTTGGGACAGGAATGCGGGGGCTGCGGGTGTGAGGCATCTCCGCGATGTTGCCTGCGTGAATCTGTACTTCTTAAAGGCCTCAATACCCCCACCCCTAACCCCTCCCCTCAAGGGGGAGGGGAACTTCCCGCCTTGCCACTTGGCGTCAAACGTCAACGGTTTTATGCGGCATGGCGACCGGCGGAGTCCCCCTCCCCCTTGAGGGGAGGGGTTAGGGGTGGGGGTAACTACCTATGCGATGGCCCTCCCATAAGGGGAAGAGTAAAGCCGCCGCTTATGCCGGCGTGCGCAGGCCTTCCTTGCTTACCCAGGCTTCGCCATCATCCAGCGCCTTTTCGAAGCGGTCGAACAACTCGTTCAACTCGGCTTCGGTGATGATCATGGGCGGGCAGAAGGCGATGCTGTCGCCGATGGCGCGCAGGATCGCGCCGTGGGCTTCGCAGAATTTTGAAACCCCCATGCCGACGCCCTGCTTGGGGTCGAAGGAGCGCTTCGTTTTCTTGTCGGCCACCAGCTCGACCGCGCCCATCAGGCCGCTGAAGCGGGTTTCGCCCACCAGCGGATGGTCGCGCAGCTTCTCCATGCGCGCGGCAAAGAGCGGCGCGATCTTGCGCACCTGCCCGACAATGTCGCGCTTCTGGTAGATCTCGATCGCCTTGACGCCGAGTGCGCAGCCGAGCGGATGGCCGCCATAGGTGAAGCCGTGACCAAAGGAGCCGATCTGCGCCGAATGGTCGACATAGGCCTGATAGATATCCTCCGGCACCATCACCGCGCCCAGCGGCGCATAGGCGGCGGTGAGCTGCTTGGCGGCGGAGATCGTCTTCGGCTTCATGCCGAGCGTCTGGCTGCCCCACCAATTGCCGGTGCGGCCAAAACCGGTGATCACTTCGTCGGCGATCATGATGATGTCATGCTCGTCGAGGATTGCCTGGATGGCCTCGTAATAGCCTGCGGGCGGCACGATGACGCCACCGGCGCCCATCACGGGCTCGGCGATGAAGGCGGCAATCGTGTCCGGCCCCTCGCGCTCGATCATGTCGCGCAGCGACTGCGCGGCGCGCTGAACGAACTCGGCTTCGCTCTCGCCATCCTTGCCGAAGCGGTAGTAATGCGGGCAATCCGTGTGCAGCACGCGGTCGACCGGCAGGTCCCAGCCGATATGGTTGCCGGGCAGGCCGGTCAGCGATGCGGCCATCACGGTCACGCCGTGATAGGCTTTGACCCGCGAAATGATCTTCTTCTTGTTCGGCCGGCCCATGGCATTGTTCATGTACCAGGCGAACTTCACCTGGGTGTCGTTGGCTTCCGATCCGGATGAGGTGAAGAACACCTTGGAGATCGGCACCGGGGCGATTTCCTTCAGCTTCTCGGCAAGCTCGATGGCCGATTCCGTGCCCTTGGCGCCGAACAGATGATAATAGGGCAGGGAGCGCAGCTGCTCGGTCGCCGCCTCGATCAGCTCTTCCTCGCCGAAGCCGAGGCCCGCACACCACAGGCCCGACATGCCTTCGATATAGCCGCGCCCCTGCGTGTCATAGACATAGACGCCCTTGCCATGGCCGATGACCAGCGGGCCATTGGTCTGAAGCTTATGGATCGGCGTATAGGGATGCAGCACCGCATTGATGTCGCGGGCCTGCAGATTGGTCAGTGGCGGCTGGTTGAGCATGAAAAACCCCTGGCGAAATGGCGCGCTGGCGCGGGAAAGCCTTGGTGCTACCCTTGTTTCCGGCGAAAAACCACCCCCTCACCATTGGGCCAATGAGTTGGTCCAAACGGCTGGGCCGCGACATCGCCATATCGCCCACGGAATCGGGGTCAATCCGCTGGACAAGTGTCGCAATCCCACCAAAAATGCACGGAAAACCGGGAGGAGATCGCCATGCAGGGAATGATGCAGGAGTGGCCGCTATTGTGCCACAAGATCCTCGACCACGCGGCCCGCAACCATGGCGCGCGCGAAATCGTGTCGCGCTCGGTCGAAGGCCCCATCGTGCGCACCACTTATGCCGGTATCCGCACGCGCTCGCTGAAAGTGGCGCAATTGCTGGCCCGAGAAGGTTACGGCCAAGGCGACCGCATCGCCACGATTGCCTGGAACTCCGCGCGCCACCTCGAAGCCTGGTACGGCATTATGGGTATGGGCGCGGTCTATCACACGCTCAACCCGCGCCTTTTTCCCGATCAGCTCGTCTGGATCATGAACCATGCCGGGGACCGGCTGCTGTTCGCCGACCTCACCTTCATGCCGCTGGTGGAAAAGATCGCGCCAGCGGTGAAGTCGCTGGAAAAGGTGATTGTGTTGACCGACCGCGCGCATATGCCGGAAACGCAACTGCCGAATGTTGTCGCCTATGAAGATTGGCTCACTGACGCCGATGGCGATTTCGCCTGGGTTGCGGTCGATGAAAACGCGGCGGCGGGCATGTGCTACACATCGGGCACGACGGGCGATCCCAAAGGTGTCGTCTATAGCCATCGTTCAAACGTGCTGCATGCCATGATCGCGGCCATGCCGGATGCAATGGGGCTTTCCAGCCGCGATACTATTCTGCCGGTCGTGCCGATGTTCCATGCCAATGCGTGGGGGCTGGGCCAAGCCGGGCCTATGGTGGGTGCGAAGCTGGTGATGCCGGGCGGCAAGCTTGACGGCGCGTCGATCTATGAATTGTTGGACACTGAAAGAGTGAGCTTCACGGCGGCGGTGCCAACGGTGTGGCTGATGCTGCTGCAGCATCTGGAAGAGACCGGAAAAATGCTGCCGCATCTGAAGAAAGTGGTGATTGGCGGCGCGGCCTGTCCGCGCGTGGTGACCAAAAAGTTCGAAGAGGTTTATGGCGTCGAGGTTATTCACGCCTGGGGGATGACGGAGATGTCGCCGCTTGGCACGCTGGGCTCGATAAAACCGGAATATGCCGATCTGGACGGCGACGGGTTGCTCGATATCAAGGAAAAGCAGGGCCATTCGCCTTTTGGTATCGAGATGAAGGTGACGGACGACGAAAATGTCGAGCGCGATTGGGACGGCAAGAGCTTTGGCCGGCTGAAAGTGCGCGGCCCGGCGGTTGCCCGCGCCTATTTTGGCGGGGCAGGCACGGAGCAGTTCGACAGCGAAGGCTGGTTCGACACTGGCGACGTCGCTCATATCGACCCGCTTGGCTATATGCAGATCACAGACCGTGCCAAGGATGTCATCAAGTCCGGCGGCGAATGGATTTCCACCATCGAGATCGAGAACAAGGCGGTCGGCCATCCAGACATCGCGGAAGCTGCCGTGATCGGCATAAAACACTCGAAATGGGACGAAAGGCCATTGCTGGTGGTGGTGCGTAAGCCGGGCAAGGATCCGTCCAAGGCCGATATATTGAGCTTCATCAGCGGCAGGATCGCGAAATGGTGGATGCCCGACGACGTGGCCTTTGTGGATGAGATACCGCACACGGCGGCTGGAAAAATCCAGAAGACCAAACTTCGAGACAGGTTCAAAGATTACCGTCTGCCGACGGATTGATTCGGCTCGAAGGGAAAGAATGGTCGCCTATCTGGAAGAGCGTTGGTCGCATGCGGCGTTGTGGTGTCGTCGGTTGGCGCTGTTTGCGCTGGCATTGGCAGCGGTGGCGCTGTGCGTCCACTGGGCGCAACTGATCGACACGCTGCCGTTTCTGTGGACGCTTGGCGTCGTGCTCGCGTTGATCGTGTTGGCGCTGGTGCTTGCCGCCGCAGGATTTCAACGTGTGTGGGACATCGGCGACCGTGGCGCGGTCGCGCTGGCGGTCGGCACGCTGGCGTCGGCGCTGGTGCTCGCGCCATTGGCTGTGCTCGTCTTCCTGGCCTATTCGCATCCGGCGCTGACCGATGTTTCCACCGATCTGGACGACCCGCCGCGATTGCAGGCGGCACTCGCCTTCCGTGGCCCTGAGATGAATGCCATTCAGCCGCCCACGGCAGGCAGCAAGGCTGTGCAGCAAAAGGCCTATCCGGAAATCACCGGCAGGCGCTACGCCGCGCCGACCGACCAGATCACCACCGCTATCGAAAACATGATGACGGCGCGCGGCTGGCAGGTGTTGTCGATGCTGCCCACCGGTTCCGAAACCGAATACACGGTCGAGGCGCTGGCGCGGCTTCCAATCTTGGCGCTGCCTTACGATGTCGCCATCCGCGTCACGGACGAGGGCACCGCAACCTATGTCGATATGCGATCCTCGGCGCGCTATGGCTGGCGCGACTTTGGCTCCAATGCCAAGCTGATCAGCGGTTTTCTTACAGAACTCGATACGCAGGCCGCTGCCCTGGCAGGTGCAACCGCGCCGGCGGAGCAGTAGATATGGTTTATATGCCAGCGTGTTAAAGCATGCCGCGCTTTATTAACCTCAGCAGAGGTCATTCAACGGTGAAGCTCGCGGGACAGCGCCCCCCTCTGTCCTGCCGGCCTTGCCGTTCGGCGACGTTCACGCATAGCGCGCTAAAAAAATCTTGGCCATTATTCTATCAAGCCGCCGTAAAAGTCCCATCAATGGCGACGTCGCTTTCGGCCTTCACCAGCCCGCGTGCGGTGAGGTCTTCGAGATGCGCCAGCACTGATAGGCCGGCTGCGCCATGCAGCCGTGGGTTGGTGTCGCGATAGATTGCGCGCACCATGTCGGGAATGGTGCGATCACCGGTACGGATGCGTTCCAGAATGGCGCGTTCGCGCATTTTCCGATGCGCCTTCAGCCCGCGCAGGAAAGCAGGCGGGGAGGTGACCGGCCCGCCATGGCCGGGAAGATAGAAACGGTCGTCGCGCACCAGCAGCTTATCCAGCGAAGCCATATAGTCGGACATTGCGCCATCCGGCGGCGCGACGATGGAGGTCGCCCACGCCATCACATGATCGGCGGAAAACAGTAGCCCGGTGCCGGACAGCGCGAATACCGCATGATTGGCGGTGTGGCCGGGCGTCAGGATAGTCTCGAAGGCCCAGCCGTCACCCGCTATGCGGTCGCCCTCGCCAAGCACGATATCGGGTACGAAATCCGTATCGGCACTGGCGTCCAGCGCGTTGACCTCACCTGTGCGCAAGGGCCGGGCAGGGCGGTGCGGCCCTTCAGCCGCAACCAGTGCGCCAGTCGCGGCCTTCAGACGAGCGGCCAGCGGCGAGTGGTCGCGATGGGTGTGGCTGACAAGGATGTGGCTCACAGGCCTGTCGCCGATGGCCCGCATCAGCGCCTGAAAATGCGCCTCGTCCTCCGGGCCTGGGTCAATGACGGCAAGCGTCTCCTTACCGACAATATAGCTGTTCGTGCCGTGAAAGGTGAACGGGCTCGGATTGTTGACGGTGAGACGCCGCACGCCGCGAGCGATCTCGACGGCCTCACCATAGGCGGGCTTAAAATGCGTGTCGAATTCCATGCGGGCAAAACCACCGTCTCAATTCAAAAGCGTTTGCCGCTTAGCACGGAAGCAAATATAGGAAAATCCGACTGGCGGTTTTGCCGCCGTGCCAAAGAGGGAGTTTCCTATGGCTGCCGCGACGACCAATTCCACCGCAATGATTTCGCTGGCGCTGCCAGAGAGCAAGCCGCTTCGCCTTGCAACGCAGATCGCCTTGGCGGTGCTCGGCACCGTGCTGTTGACCCTGTCGGCCAAGACCAAGGTCGTGCTCGGCCCGGTCGATATGTCGTTGCAGACGCTCGTCGTGCTGCTGATCGGCGCTGCCTTTGGCTGGCGCATGGCTGCGGCGACCCTGCTGCTTTATCTGGCCGAAGGCGCTGCCGGCCTGCCGGTTTTCCAGGGAACGCCTGAGAAGGGCCTGGGTATGGTCTACATGCTCAGCACAACCGGCGGTTATCTCGCTGGCTATGTGGCCATGGCAGCTATTGTCGGCTGGGCCGCTGACCGTGGCTGGGGCCGCAATGTGCTGAAAATGTTCGGCGCGATGCTGGTAGCCGAAATTGTCATGACGGCGATGGGCTTTAGCTGGCTGGCTGGCCTGATCGGCGCTGAAAAGGCCTGGCAGTTCGGCGTGGTTCCGTTCATCGTCCCTGACCTCATCAAGGTTGCGCTCGCTGCGGCGCTGGTGCCGGCTGCGTGGTCGCTGCTTTCGAGCCTGCGCCTCACGAAGTAAGACTATGGAATGAGACGGGGCGTTGCTGGGTTTTGAGACCCGCCAACGCCCCGTTTGCGTCTGAAGGGGCAGCCCCCCTCTGTCCTGCCGGCATTCCCCCAAGGCAGGGCGCTCGCATTTGGAATTGCGGACGGAGTGAAGCCCCTTTCCAGCACAGTGGGATCCGAAGCTTGGAATTCACGTGACTTGAAGTCGCGG
>JADMIO010988018.1_pt1 | contig 11018 bp, 7 predicted proteins | sample 8958161 | NCBI WGS metagenome assembly JADMIO01 (sample SAMN16585339, study PRJNA669376) | soil metagenome | isolation source: Crop rotation soil | place: USA: Cullars Rotation, Alabama | collected 2011 | reverse complement strand
GCGGCTGCCTGACCTGGCGCGGGGACCGCGCCTGGCGTCGCAGGAACCGCTGGCGCCGGTGCCGGCTTCGAGGCAACCGGTGCGGGTGCTTGTGCGGGCGCGGCAGCGATCGGCGGCGCCGGTTTGTCGTGACTCGACCCGTCCGCCGGCGCGGGAGCGGCCGGAGTCGGCGCCGGCCTGGCCGCCGCTGCCGCAGGCGGCGGTGCGGCCGGTTGCGGTGCCGGTGCGGCCGGAGGTGGTGCGGCCGGTCTGGCCGGCGACGCGGCTTGCGCCGACGGAGCGGGCGAGGCCGCTGCCGCAGGCTTCTCGACCGCCGGGCCTGCCGCCGGCGCAACCACCGGCTTGGCGGCGGCGGGCGCAGGGGCTGACGGCGGCTTCGCGGCCGACGGCGCGGCAATCGCCGCGGCCGGCGCCGGTCCCGGCTGCTTGCCGAGCGAGGCGAGGATCCGACGCCGTTCGGCTTCGAACTGATTCAGCTCGTCGGCGGACCAGACGAGCCGCGTCTGCCACGACTGATCGAACGTTTCGGGCGCGGCAGCCACCGCCGGCTTCGCCTGCCGCGCGCTGCCGACGACGTGCACGCGGAACTGGCGGCTGCCGGCAATCGACAGCGTGTCGCCGTCGGTGAGCGGGGTCGCTTCGTGGATCTGCTTCCCGTTGACGAATGTGCCGTTCACCGACTCGAGGTCCTGGACGAGTACCAGGTCGGCGCTGCGCCGGATGCGCGCGTGCTGCTGCGAGACGACGGGGCTGTCGATTACGACGTTCGACGGCGCAAGACGCCCGAGCGTCACCTCACCGGGCGGTAAATCGATGCGCGGCGCGTCGCGCTGATCGATCGGCTCGAGCCACGCATCGGCCACGGCCGCGGTCTGCACGGGCGCCGGCGCTTCGCTGCGCTCGGATGCGACCGTGATCAGATCGACGTCCCGCCCGAGCGTGATCACATCGAGATGCCGGAGCCGCTCGCGCGCGATCCGCTGGCCGTTCAGGAACGTGCCGTTCGTGCTGCCCGCATCCTCGAGCCAGTACGAATCGCCCTCCTTGACAATCCGCGCATGGTGCCGCGAGACCCCCGCGACGACGACGCGGCACTCGTTGTCGGGAGCCGCGCCAATCCGGACGAGATCCGCGATCATCACGTCCTTCCCCGCCACGGCGCCGGTGCGTCCGATGATCTTCATCGCGCCTCGGCGACGACCATCTCGGCGGCCGATCGGGGATGGTACTGATGACAGCTGACGCAGTCCGACGGCGCCTGCGACGCGTTATGGCAGCTCTGGCAGGACGCGACGCCGGGCAGGTTCGACTCGAGCGCATCCTTGCTCGTCGTCACGGACCGGTGGCAGGACTCGCAGTCCTGCTGGTGCGCGGCGTGCGTGAACGTCGCCGGCTGCAGCACGGACCGGCCGGCAGTGACCGCGCGGAAGCCGCTGCCGTCAGGGTTCAGCTGATGACAGTAGGTACACGCGCCGACGACGCCTTTGAGCGCCGCTTTCGCCTTCGCCGGGTCGAGGCCCGTCGCCGGAGCGCCGGCGCCGCGGCGGGCCGCGGCCAGACGGGCATCCACGGCGCGCAGGCTCTCCAACGCCGCGTTGCGCTCGTAGGTGATTCGCGCGTCGGTCGCCGACACCTGCCCCGCCGCACGCAGCGATCGCTCGAGAGAAATGCGCTCGAGCAGCCGGTCGACTTGATCCTGCCGCGACCGCAGGTCGCCGCCCGGCCCGAGCGCGAGCGCGATCCGCAGCTCGGCGATCCGCGCGGCGGCCGCCGGCGTCGCACGCGATTCGGCGCGGTCCAGGAGCGCCAGCGCCTGCGCACGCAACGCGGCGTCGGTGGCGCCGCCCATGCCGCCGAACTGCCGCTCGACCTCGGACACCGTCGCGCGCAGATCGCCCGCCGCCGCGTCGCCCGCTTCGCGCTGCACCGTCCCGATGACGTCCGCCAGGGCCGCGAGACGCTCGTGCATGGCGCGGGCGTCGACGGTGGCGGCGGTCTGGTCGGCGGCCTTGACGTCGCCGAGGCGCTTCTTCAGATCCGCCGCACGCGCGGCCAGCGCGCCGTCGGTCCGGGTGGCAATCGCATCGACCAGCTGCTGCAGCTCCTGCCGGCGAGCGTCGACGTCGGCGCCGCTCGCCGATTTCGCCGCGCCGGCGCCCGGCTGAGCGGGCGCGCGCCCGACGGCGTCAGCCACGCCGGCGAGCGAGGGATCGACCGATGTCGCCAGCGCACCCACGGCGGCCGCGGCGGACCCGGCCGCCGACGGTCCGGCGTTGACCTGACCAGCAATCGCCGCGCGCTCCGTCGCGACCGCCGTGGCCAAGGCCCCAAGCTGCTCGTTCGTGAGCGAAGCGATCCCGTTCGACTTCGACACCGCCGAAAGCCGGGCGACATCGTCCATCAGGTTCGCCTGCTCCGCGGCGAGCGACGGTCCGGCGACGGCGGGAGCGAGGCGGGCGGCCACCGCGAGCGCCCACGGATCGCGATGGCGGAAGTTCGTCAGGTTCACCGAGTCGACGCCGCGGACGGTCCCTTTGCCGGCGACACAGAGCGCCGAGCCATTCGGGCTGCATGCGGGAACCGCCGGGCCTTCGAGCGCGAGAATCGATTCGGGCATCGAGAGCTGTGTCGGGATGGCCGAGCCGTTCGACAGCAGGACGTCGTTGCCGTTGGTCGTGAGCACGCCCCCTTTGAGATGGCACCGCGCGCAGTGCGCGTCGAACGCGATCGGCAGGAAGCCGACGCGATCCGAAGTGGGCGTATGGCATGCACGGCAGCGATCGCCGCCGGTCTTCGCGACTTCGCGCAGGTGAACGTCATGCTGGAACTTGATTCCCGGGTCCTCCTGATGCCGCGCGCGGACGGCCGCGAATTCCGGATGCCGCTTGAACGACGTGAACGCGTGACACGACACGCAGGTTTCGTCGCCGGCGCGCCGCAGCTGGTCACGCGTCAGCCCGCCATGTTCGCGGTGGCAGGATGCGCACGGCACGTCGGCCGCGTGCGCCGCCGGCACCACGCGCCCGCTCGACCGCGCGTGCGCCGGCCCCTCGAAGCGTCGCGCGTCAATCGGGTCGTGGCACCGCTCGCACCGAAGCTCGGTCACGCCGTGGGCCGGCTCGTGGCAGCCGACGCACGCGACACTGCCGCCGCCGGCCGCATTCGCCGCATGCGGCGAGGACAGCGGGCCAGGGCTCGCCAGATTATGCGAGCCCAGCAGATCGAATCCGTACAACGCACCGCCGACGGCGAGAAGCAGCACCGCCGCGGCCAGTGACGCCATCGCCAGCCGGCCGCCGCGCTCCGGCATGATGTAGCGCCCGACCTTGACGAAGGCGCCCGTCGGGCCGCGGTTCGTCTTCGCAATCGTCGACATGCGCGACGAGCGCCAGGGCGATTCCTTGTCGGAGCGGGTCCCCGGTCCAATCCGGCGCCACATGTCAGAAGTACCAGACCGCCACGATGTGGGCGGCGACGAAGGCGAGCAGGAGCATGGCCGGCGGCACGTGGAGGATCGGCCACACGCGCAGCGTGCGCTGCAGCGAGTAGTGCGCCTCGACTTCGAGCTTGTCCGACACGATCGATTTCAGATCCGCCAGCCGCTCCTTGTCATCGTCGCCGACGAATGCCTGGATGTGCTCGAACGGCGCGAGCCGCTGATCGCGGCCGCTCCGCGCGTCGAACAGGTAGGACCACGACGGGGTCAGCCCCGCGAGAGCCGGCTGCACGTGCGAATCGTAGAACCCCTGCAGCACTTCCGACGCGCCCTGCATGATGCCGTGGGCATCGCCGCGCAGCTGCTCCAGGAGCTCGGGAATGCGGTCGTAGATCACTTCGACCGTCAGCTGGCTCGCCAGGAGCGACGGCACCCACTTCTGCAGCCCGACGCCGAGAAGGCCCGACGCGGTCGTCCACACCGTCAGGCCGAACAGCCACCAGCCGAACTGCCCGCGCGGCAGGTGAAATCCCATGTGCACGAGCACGAACACCGCCGCGAGCGTGCTGCCGTACAAGTGCACCTGCAGCCAGTCCTGCGCCGTGTGCAGCGGCGCGATCATGAGGCGCCGGCGCAATGGGTACAAGCCGCCGACCAGCATCAGGAGCGCCGCGAGGGTGCCGAAGGTGAGGCCCCACCAGTCGCCGGCCGACCATCCGCGCCAGGCGCGAACGATGATGCCCAGCGCGACGCTGGACACCGCAATCGCCGTCGTCGTGACCAGCCAGCGCCGGCGCTTCGCACGAAAGATCGACGGCGTGCTCATGCGGACAGCTTGCCCGTGACGGCGACGAGATCCTTGAACGAGATGCGCGTCGCGGAGCCGTGCGGACACATCTGGACGCACGCCGGGCCGGCGGCCCGGCCGATGCACAGATCGCACTTGGTGGCGAGCTCGATGTCCTCGTTCAGCTTCGTGCTGTGGTACGGCACTTCGATGATGTTCCCCCACGGGCAGTTCTTCACGCACTGCCGGCAGCCGATGCACGTCTCGGGATCGATCGTGACTTCGAGCGTGCCCATCGCGCGCGTGATCGCGCCGGTGGGACAGTCCACGAGGCAGACCGGATCGGTGCACTGGTAGCAGGCGACGGGCACCGACCAGTGCTGGTACTTCGTGCCCTCGCGGATGAACCGCGGCGTGCCGCCGTGCGTGTCGGCGCAGGCGCGGACGCAGTCGTCGCAGCGCGTGCACGTGCTCAGATCGATGAGCAGCACGCTCTCGCCGTGAATGAGCCCCGTGTCCATCGCCATCTGCAGATAGCGCGACACCATCGGGTTGCGCGACGCCAGGCCCCGTTCCTTGAGGCGCGTGACGGCCGTGTCCCACAGCTTCTGTTCGACCGGTGGATGCTCGCGCAGCGCCGCCTGGAACTCCGCGCGCGGGATCTTCACGATCTCCACGTAGTCGAGCGCCTCGAGCGAGAAGGGCCACGGCTCGTCCATCAGCAGCGCGATCTCGCCCGCGTACTCGCCCTTGCGCAGATACGTGACCGCGAGATCCGCCGGTCCGGTGCTGATCTGCACCTTCACGTTGCCGCCGCGCACCAGGTAGAACGCGTCGGCGCTCGTCCCCTGCTGCGCGATCAGGTTGCCCTTCTCGTACGAGACGAGCTCGGCCGTCTGCCGCAGCCGCTCGATGGCGCGGTCGCTCAGTCCGGCGAACACCTCCACCTGCCGCAGATGCGCGCCGAGCGCACGCGATCGGTAGCGCTCGTCCACCTGCTTCTTGAAGTCGGAGGCGGCCGACTGCTTGAAGAGCATCCGCAGCGCGGGCGCACGGATGGCGAGCGCGACGACCGCACTCCGCGCGATCACGTCGCTCGAGACCGGATAGAGCGCAAGCGCGTTCAGCTCGCCGAGCAGCTCCCCCTTCTCCAGGAACACCGACTGATTGACCGACAGGTCCACCGGCATGTCGGACACGATCACGGTGCCGTCGGCCGCGACGCCGGGCGCACGCCGTCCCACGTGGGGCGTGTCGGTCGCGGCACGTTTCCCGCTCGGCTGCGTCGTCACCTTCGGCGGCGCGTTCGTCGCCGCGAACCGCACCTCGACGACCCCTTCACGCAGGTAGAACGCCGCGTCGCTGTACTCGCCCGCCCTGAGCAGCACGTCGCCAGCCGCATAGGTGCGCTCGATCATGTTCGGCGCGAGCTTCTCGAGAATGCGGTCCGGCAGCTTCGCCAGGAACGGATATTCCCGCAGGCGCGCGAGCATCGCGGCGGTTTCGGGACTCGGGGCCGCGGGTGCGGCAGCCTCGTGCTTGTGAGGATCGCGGGCGTCCATCGGCGGCAACGTTCAGCGCTGCGGTGGGGCGGCCGGCGCGGCGGGCGCGGTGCCGAGCGCTTCGAGCGCCAGGGCGATCGCTTCGCGCTGCAGTTCCAGGAGCGCCGCATCCGGGCCCGAATACGGAGCGGGCACCAGCGCGGCTGTCGCGGTGTGCGTCGGAACGGCCGTCCCCTTCTGCAGCAGGTCGGTCAACGCAGCAATGACCTTGCCCTGCGCCAACGCGACGGCGCCCGAGAGTGAAGACGGCAGTTGGATGGTCGGGGGCACCTGCGTCATGGCAACGGAACTCGAAGGCGCCGTCGCCGGCGCAGGAACCGCGGGCGCCGCAGGCGCGGGCGCGGTTGCGGGTGATGCTGGCGCTGGCGCCGGGGCCGCTGGAGCCGCCACCGGCGCCGCCGCCGGAGGCGCGGGCCGTGGAACGACCGCCGCTGGGCGGCCTTGCGGAGGCGCAGCGGGCGTCGGCGATGGCACCGCCTGCCGGCCCGCGGGATTGGTCACCGTTGTCGCCGCAGCCGGTGCGGCAGGTACGGGCGCAGGTGCAGGCGCCGGAGGTGCCGGAGCCGCTGCAGGGGTCGAAGCGACGGCGGGAGCAGCGGCCGCGGGCGGGGCGCCGCCACGTCGCCGCGCCACGATGGCGGCGAACTGCTGCTTGCCGATCGCGCCCACCTCAGCGGCGCTGTACTTCCTCTTGAAGTGCAGCGCGACAGGGCCGTACTTCGCGCCGAGGTCGAAATCGTCGCCGCTCGGATGGCCAGCCGCGATGAGCTTGGGATCGTCCATCACGTGACAGGTCGTGCACTGCTGCGCCCAGGCCTGGATGTTCCCGACGAGATCGATCATCCCGGCGGCGACCGACGGTTTGTACGCGCCCTTCGTCTGATGCGGTTTCAGGTATCCGCTCGCCGGGCCGTGACAGCTCTCGCAGGACACTCCCGCGTTCGCGTCGCCGCTGAACACGGTGGCGTGGCACTTCACGCAGGACCCGTTGACCGCGTACTTGTCCTTCAGCCCCACTGCCTTCGCGTAGTCGTCCGATTTCTTCGCTTCGAGCTGCATCAGCGAGTTGATGTGCCCGGCATTCGGTCCCTTTTGCGGGAACAGCTTGCGAACCTCTGGAATCTCCTGCTTTTCGTACCACTGGCGTTCGGCCTGATGGTCGTGGCAGTTCAGGCACTCGTTGGGGCCGAGCGTCTGATATCGCTGCGCGTCGAGGCGAGGGCCATGGCCAACGACCAGCACCGCGACCGCCAGAATGAGAAACGCTGATCGCATCAGACAGCCGAACGACGAAGGCACCGCGGCCGCCATGAGTGGCGGTTGAGCGGCCGTGTCAGTCGATGGCGCGGCGCAAACGATCGCACGGAGCGACCCCTCGAGCTGCGCGAGGTCAGGTGTAAGCGGAGGCCAATATATAGAACGAGTTCGGGGCGGTCAAGATAACCGGAGTACGGTCGAGGTGGGATCGCGATCAGCCGGCGATCCCGAAGAACCGCTGAATCTGCGCCAGCAGGCTCAGCGGCGCATCGGCGACGGCCGCTGGTTCCGTGACGCCTCGCCGGCGCTGCAAATCCGCCTGGCGATCGGCGACGGCTTCGCTCATACGCTGCACCAGGGCGGCATCGGTGAGCACGAGCCGCCGGAAATCCTCGGCGTCGATCTCCAGCAGCTCGCAGTCGCTGACGGCCCGGACCGTGGCGCTCCGCGGCTCGCCGGTGAGCAGAGACATTTCGCCGAAGTACGCGCCGCGCGACAGACGCGCAATTTCGGCAGCGCCGGGGCCCGCCGTCACGCGCACGTCGCCCGCAAACACGACGAATACGGAGCTCCCCGGCTCGCCTTCACGAACGATCGCCTCACCGACGCCGTACAGCCGATCCCGCGCCGAGTGGACCAGCTCCGCGCACTGATCGTCGCTGAGCGGCGCGAAAATGTCGACGCCGCGCAGCATCCGCTCGAGGGCGGCAGTACGGTCCGGCGTCCGGCGATCCGCGATGTGCGGCCGCTCGTACACCTGCACGGGATAGGCAGGGCCAATGCCGCGGCGGCGGAACTCGTAGTAGACCGCCGAGCGCACGCGGTCGCGAACGCGATCGTCGAGCGCGAAGTCGGCGACCCAGACGCGGACGCGATAGACGACGGCGCTCGTGCCGAGATCGGCCACGAGCACCTCCGGTTCGTGCGACCGATCGATCAACGGCTCGAACCGGATCGCCTCGAGGATCGCGCCCTTCACCTCGTTCGGCGGAAACGAGTAGTCGACCTGCAGGTCGAGGTCGATGCGCGTCGAGGCGGTCGGCTCCGAGTAGTTGGTAATCGTGTCGCGCGCGAGCACGCTGTTCGGCACGACGACGAAGTTGCCGGCCTTCGTCCTGATCTTCGTCGCACGCCAGGTGATCTCGGTGACGAGGCCGTCCTTCCCGTTGATCGTCACCCACTGGCCGACGTGGAACGGCTTCTCCGTCTGAATCGCCAGCCCGGCGACGAGGTTGCCGAGCGTCTCCTGCACGGCAAGACCGATCACGACGGCAGCCACCGCGCCGGTGGCGAGAATCTTCTCCTGGAGGACGAGCGTGGCCGCGAGTCCGAAGAGCGCAATGACGATCGCGTCCTGGACGATCGTCGGCAGCCGATCGGGAATGCGGTCTTCCCGCCACGGATTCAGCGCCACCGCGACCAGCAGGACGATCGCGGCGAGCGCGACGAGCAGCGCCTGAATCGCGCGCAGCTCCGCCACCACCGGCGGCGTGAGCCGGCCATACGCGAGCGCCGCCGTCACGAAGACGCTGGCACCGAGGAGAACGGCCGCGTTCAGCAGCCGCCGCCGGATCTGGCGGTTGATCGTGGCTGCGCGGATCGCGACGAGCAGGAGCGCGCCCGCAATCGACGCGATCAGCACGGCGCGGGCACCCTCACACCCAGACGGGCGGCGGCGTGATCGTCTCCGCCGGCGTACTGCCCGGATCGGGCCGGCCGGATCCCTCGAGGCGACTGATCGCCCGGACGGTCATGTCGTGATCGCACAGAATCTGGCAGGACAGCCGCACGCCGGTGAGGCCGCGCGCGGCGAGCCGCTCCTTTTCGGCGGCGGTCATGCGGGTCGGTTCCCCTTCGATGAACTCGACGCGGCACGTGGTGCACCGCGCATTGCCGCCGCACGCGTGCAGGACATCCACGTGCGCGTCCTGCTCGATCGCGAGCACCAGCCTTTTTCCGTCCGGCACTTCGACCGGCGCAAAGCCTTCGACACTCAATATCGGCATGCCGGCTATTCTACCGGCGTCCGACCGTTGCTGCGGAATCGTTGAACGGAACGGTCAGCGGCGAGGGGTGTCCGCGCGCCTGACCGCGATCAGTGACGCGACGCCTGCGCGACGAGCGCGGCCATCTCGCCAACCTCGAACGGCTTGGGAACGACGCGGTACGCGCCGCGCGCCGCGGCTCCCTGCGCGAGTTCGGCGGTGCCGAACGCGGTCATCATGATGACGGCGGAGCCGGGCGACATCGCCCGGATCCGCTCGAGGAGCGTCAAATCGTCCGAGTCCGGCAGCCGGTAGTCTAGGACAACGACGTCGAATGGCACCGCCGACGCGGAGAGCAGCTGAACGGCGCTCGCCGCGTCGCCGGCTTCGGCGACGATGTGTCCGGCGCTCTCCAGCGTTTCCGCCAGCGACCACCGGATAAGCGCCTCATCGTCGACGACGAGCACACGAAGGGGCGCGGATTTTTCCGCCATGATGCGAAATATCGCGCGGGCAATTTGCGCCCGCGTTTCCCGAGGAGCTGAACTCGCCGATGTTTGCCGCCGGCGATCCGAACGATCGAATGGACATCAAGAAGCGCGCCACCGGTGGACCGGATCTGAGCCGGCACACCTCGTGCTGACCGCAGGTCGCAGCCCCTTCGCACCCAGCCATGTCTAATCTGGTCCGCCTCGAGCCGCCACTGCCCGACGATGATGCGGCAGGACGCGTCGTGTTGCGGGACGGGTCGGTCGCCGCGCTGCGGCCGACGACCGGCACCGATCTCGACGCGCTGCAGCGTTTCTTCACCGGCCTGTCAGCCGAGTCACGGCGCCAACGGTTCCAGGGGTCCGGCGATCTCCCCGCCTCCGTCATGGCGCGTCTCTGCGATTCGAGCGACCCCCGCGAGATGCTCACCATCGTCGCCGAACGCATCGTTGATGGCGAAGTCAGGATCGTGGCGGTCGGTTCGTACTTCCGCGCACAGGCCGATGCGGCCGAAGTGGCGTTCGCGGTGGCCGACGGGTTTCAAGGCCGCGGCCTGGGAACGGCGCTGCTCGAACGACTCGCGGCGGCCGCCGCGCACGAGGGGTTCGCGACGTTCGTGGCGGTCACGCTCGCGGACAACGTCCAGATGCTCGACGTGTTCCGCGACTCGGGATTCGAGATCCGCGCACGATCGGAACAGGGTGTCGTCGACGTCGCCCTGTCGCTCCGGCCGGCTGCCGCCACAGCGGCGATGGAAGACGAACGCCATCGCATCGCGACGGCCGCATCGCTCGCGCCGCTGCTCAGGCCGCGTGCGGTCGCCGTCATCGGAGCATCACGCGATCCGCGGAGCATCGGACGACGGATCCTGGACGGAATGCGGGCGGCGTCCTTCGCCGGGCCGATCTACGCGGTCAACCCTCACGCGACGGAGATCGCCGGAGTCCCCGCGTATCCGACGGCACGCGATCTCCCGCCCGGCGTGGACCTCGGCGTCATCGCCGTGCCTGCGCCCGCAGTCCTCGACGTCGTCGACGCCTGCGCCGCGGCCGGCATCCGCGCGCTCGTCATCATCACCGCGGGCTTTGCGGAGGCCGGCGCTGACGGCCGGGCGCTGCAGGATCGCCTCACCGCGAGCGTGCGCCGTCACGGCATGCGCATGGTCGGGCCGAACTGCATGGGCATCCTGAACACGGACCCGGCGGTTCGGCTGAACGCGTCGTTCTCGCCCGTCTTCCCGCCGTCGGGCCGCGTGGGCTTTCTGTCGCAGAGCGGCGCGCTCGGCATCGCGATTTTGGCGCTTGCCGCGGAACGCGAGATCGGCCTCTCGGCGTTCGTGAGCGCCGGGAACAAGGCGGACGTCTCGGGCAACGACCTGCTCGAGTACTGGGACAGCGACCCGCACACGTCGGTGATCCTGCTGTATCTCGAGTCGTTCGGGAACCCGCGCCGCTTCGCGCGGCTCGCCCGCCGCATCGGACGCCGTAAACCGATCGTGGCGG
>JADMIO010945863.1_pt1 | contig 11018 bp, 12 predicted proteins | sample 8958161 | NCBI WGS metagenome assembly JADMIO01 (sample SAMN16585339, study PRJNA669376) | soil metagenome | isolation source: Crop rotation soil | place: USA: Cullars Rotation, Alabama | collected 2011 | reverse complement strand
CGCGACTTCAAGTCACGTGAATTCCAAGCTTCGGATCCCACTGTGCTGGAAAGCCGGGACCCGGCGACGGCGTCTCGAGGTCGCGCAGCGCGATGTCGTTCGGCCTCTCGATGACGATCGCCCGCATGCGCCGAGCCTATCGCTGGCAGGATGCGCCTCGTGACGCTCGAGCACGCCTCCGCCGTCGTCCGCTTCGTCGTCGAGAACGCGCCGGCGCCCGTGTCGGTCTACGCCACGGACGGCCACGGCGAGCTCGTCGCCGCCGCGACCATGGACGGCGCGGCGCCGGACACGCGCCTGAACGCCCAGCGGAAGGCGTACACGGCGGCGCGGAGCGACGCCACGTCGACGGCCGCGCTCGGGGAGAAGGCGCGGGCGGGCGCGGCGGAGCGCGCGAGCTTCGACCCCTTCTTCACCTTCTTCAAGGGTGGCGTCGCCGCGTTCGACGGCGACCGACGGGTCGGTGCGGTCGGGGTCAGCGGGCTCCCGGGCGAGGACGACGACGCGCTCGCCCGCCGCGCGATCGCGGCCGCGGGCCTGTCCGTCGCCGACTAGCCGAGCTCGAGCGGCGCGATGCGGCCGTCGGCGATCCGCCAGCCGGCGAGCTCGTCGCTGCGCACCGTGTAGATGAGGTAGGGGCGCCCCGCCCAGAGCCCGACGTTCTCGACGTCCGTGCGCGACGGGCGCGGCGGGGAGGAGAGATGGGAGTGGAAGACCGCGAGCTCGAACCCCTCGTCCTCGAGGAACCACGTGTCGGGCGGGACGTCGAGCTCGAACCGGTACGGCGACGCGGCCGTGTTGATGCCCCGGACGTAGCGCTCCGCGACGCCGTCCTTCACGACGACGAGGCCGCAGGCCTCGTTGGGCGACTCGTCCCGTGCGTGCTCGGCGAGCGCCTCGCGCACGGGGGCGGGGATCACCACCAGACGGAACGTCCCATCGAGCGCTCGACGTCGTCCGCGTCCCAGAAGTCGGCGGAGAGATACTTCCAGCCGCCGTCCGCGAGGACGCACACGACGACGCCCTCGTCGATCTCGTCCGCGAGCCGGAGCGCCGCGTGGACGACGGCCCCGGAGGAGACGCCTCCGAGCACCCCCTCGCGCTCGAGCAGCAGCCTCAGGCCGGACACGGCGTCGGCGTTCGAGACGAGGAGTTTCCGGTCGAGCTTCGAGACGTCGAGGATCGGCGGCACGTAGCCGTCGTCGAGCGAGCGCAGGCCCATGACCTCGTCACCCGGGAGCGGCTCGGCCGCGGCGACGACGACGTCCGGGAACGTCTCACGGAGGCGCTCGCCGGCGCCCATGAGCGTCCCGCCCGTCCCGAGGCCCGCGACGAGCACGTCGACCCGGTCGAGGGCGGCGGCGATCTCGGCCCCGGTTCCCTCGTAGTGCGCCCGCGGGTTCGCCACGTTCGCGTACTGGAACGGCATGAAGAACGTCGGGTCGCGCTCGGCGAGCTCGATCGCGAGCCGGACGGCCCCGTTCGACCCCTCCTCGCCTGGCGACTCGACGATCTCGGCGCCGTAGAGGCGGAGCAGCTTGCGCCGCTCGGCGGTGACGTTCGCGGGGACGACGCAGGTGAGCGGATAGCCGCGCAGGCGCGCGGCGAGCGCGAGCGCGATGCCTGTGTTGCCGCTCGTCGGCTCGAGCAGGCGCCGTCCCGGCTGGAGCTCGCCCGACGCTTCGGCCGCGTCCAGCATGGCCTTCGCGACGCGGTCCTTGATCGACCCGCTCGGATTCTGGCCCTCGAGCTTCGCGTAGAGCCTGACCGACGACTTCGGGGAGAGCCGCGGCAGCTCGACGAGCGGCGTCGACCCGACGAGGTCGAGGAGCGACGTCGGGAGCGCTGCGGTCCTAGCTTCCACCGGCCATCGCCGGCAGCAGGATGAGCTGGTCGGTCTCCCCGACCGCAGTGTCGAGCCCGTCGCGGGTGCGGACGTCCTCGCCGCCGACATAGACGTTCACGAACGGCGCGAGCTCGCCGTCCTGCAGGAGCTGTGACGCGAGGGGCGGGTAGCGGCCGACGAGGTCGTCGATGACCTCGGCGACGGTCGACCCGCTCGCCTCGAGCTCGCGAGCGCCACCGACCTCCGCGCGGAGCGTCGGAGGGATGCGAACGGCCGCCATCAGTGGTGCACCGGCGCGTTGCAGAACTCGACGTAGTCGACGTACTCGGTGATCGTCGGGTGGTCCCCGCAGACCGGGCACTCGGGGTTCCGGCGGACCGTGACCTCGTCGAGCGTTGTCCCGAGGGCGTCGAACAGGAGCAGGCGACCGGCGAGCGAGTCGCCGCGGTCGAGGATCAGCTTCAGCGCCTCGTTCGCCTGGATCGACCCGATGATCCCCGGAAGGACGCCGAGGACCCCGCCCTCGGCGCAGCTCGGCGCGAGCTCGGGCGGCGGCGGCTGGGGGAAGAGGCAGCGGTAGCACGGGCCGACACCGGGGTGGAAGAGCGTGACCTGGCCCTCGAAACGGAAGATCGAACCGTGCACGACGGGGATCCCACTCCAGACGGACGCGTCGTTCACGAGGTAGCGCGTCGGGAAGTTGTCGGCACCGTCGACGATCACGTCCCAGCCCTCGGCGAGGATGCGGTCGACGTTCTCGGAGGTCAGTCGCTCCTGGAACGTCACGACCCGCACGTCGGGGTTGAGCCCCCCGAGCGTCCGCTTCGCCGACTCGACCTTCGGCTCGCCGAGCCGATCGGTCGAGTGCACGATCTGGCGCTGGAGGTTGGACTCGTCGACGACGTCCGCGTCGACGATCCCGAGCGTCCCGACGCCGGCGGCGGCGAGGTAGAGGGAGGCCGGAGAGCCGAGGCCGCCGGCGCCGACGAGCAGGACGCGCGCGTCGAGCAGGCGCTGCTGTCCTTCCTCGCCGACCTCAGGGATGAGGAGATGCCGGCTGTAGCGCGCCCGCTGCTCCGGCGTGAGCGCGCGTGGGATCGTGATCTCGTAGCCGTTGCGCTTCCAGTCGGAGAAGCCGCCGGCGAGATTGACGACGTTCAGGTAGCCGAGCTCCTCGAGCACCTTCGCCGAGAACGCCGAGCGCGACCCCGCGGAGCAGTAGACGACGAGCGGGTGGCTCTTGTCCGGCACGAGCCCCTCGATCCGCTGCTCGAGGCGGCCGCGGCCGGTGTACACGGCGCCCGGGATGTGCCCCTCGTCCCACTCGTCCGCTTCACGGACGTCGACGAAGATCGATCCGTCGGAGGACTCGAGGCGCTCGTGCGCCTCGACCGTCGAGATCTCGTCGATCTCGCTCTTCACCTGGGCCAGCAGCTCGCGGTAGGTCGCCATTACTTTCGGAACTATAGCTTTGGCGACTGGGGCTATCGTCACGCGGTGTCCGCACGGCGTCGAGTCGCGCTCCTGGTCGGCGTCGTGGCGCTCGCTGCCGTCGCCGTCGTCGCGGTCGCCGTCGTGTCGTCCGACGGGAACTCGGGCGGCGCCGCGCAGACGACGACCATGCCGACCCTCCGCGAGGGCCTGCCGCCGCTCTCCCTCTCGCTCGGCTTCCGCGACGACGCGGAGGCGCGCGATCTCCTCCGGGGCCAGTCCCTGTACGCGCGCGGCGATCCGACGCGGGCGGCCGCGGTCTTCTCGCGCCACGACTCGCTCGAGGCGAAGGTCGGGGCGGCGCTCGCGGGCTGGCCGCAGGGGTCGCTCGACCGGCTCGAGCAGCTCGCGAAGCTCTATCCCGACGCCGCGGTCGTGCAGCTCCACCTCGGACTCGCGCGCCTCTGGGCGAACGAGGGCGACCCGGTCGGCGCGTGGCGTGCCGCCCTCGAGGCGGAGCCGGACACGCCCTACGCGATCGTCGCCGGCAACTTGCTGCACCCCGAACTTCCGCGCGGCCTCCCGGCGTTCATCCCGTCGTTCGCCGCGCCGGCCGCTGTCACGAAGCTGCCCCCGGCGCGCCAGCTCGAGGCGCTGCGGGTCGCGGCCCGGCGCGGCGGGATGCGCGAACAGCTGCTGTACGGCGTCGGCCTGCAGCGCGTGGGCCGCCCGCTGTCCGCCGCCCGTGTCTTCGATCGCGCCGCACGCCGCTACCCGCACGCGGTCGAGGCGCAGGTCGCCGGCGCGGTCGGCCGGTTCGACAAGGACGCCCCCGAGCGGGCGTTCGGCCGCCTCGGCCCGCTCTCGCGCGACTACCCGCGCGAGCCGACCGTGCGCTTCCACCTCGGTGTGCTCCTGCTCTGGACCGGTCGGATCGACGAGGCCCAGCGCCAGTTCCGCCTGGCGGCGAGGGCGCAGCCCGACTCACCGCTCGCCGGAGAGGCGCTCCGATATCTCGAGACGATCCGGCGCGCGCGCGGCTGACGCCGCACCACGGCTAGGTGGGTCTCGCCGCGCGCCGCGGGAGCAGGGCGAACGCCGCGAGGTAGAGGAGCGCCGCGACGATCAGCAGATTGCGGAAGCCGACGAGCAGCGCCACGTATTCGATGCAGCCGCCGACCATCGCTCCGAGGATGTTGATCCCGAACGCGCTCGGCGCGTTCTCGGTCGTCGAGAAGCGCTTGGCGAAGGCGAGGTTCGCGAGGTAGATCGGGGCGAAGGCCAGTGCGGTGGACGCGACGAGACGGACCGGGACGGACAACGCGAGCAGCGACGCGTTGGGAATCGCGTACGCGAGCGCGAGCGCCGCGGCGATGCCGAGGTAGAGGATCGGCAGGCTCGGTGTCCTCACGCGGCGCGTGGTCTCGACGGCGAGGAGCACGGCGACGAGGACGCCTGCGAAGACGATTGCGTTGACGACCCACGTGGTGCCGAACAGCAGGGCGAATGTCGTGATGCTCTTCGTCTCGAGCAGGAGGAAGGCCGCACCCATGAAGAACAGGTCGACGTACGGCCGCATCGCTCGGAACGGCCCGGCGACGAGGCGGACGGCGACGAAGCTCGCGAGCAGGATCGCCGCCAGCGCGAACACGTACAGCGTGGGAAGGAAGCCGCCGCGGAAGTAGGGGAACGGCCGGTCGTCCGTCGCGGGAGTGACGCGGGCCGTGTACCTGAACGGCGTCGCACAGCGCTGGTCCGCCTCGGAGACCGCAACGGAGATGACGGCCTGGCCCGCCGCCCGCTCGACCTCGTCGACGCAGGGCTCGTGCCCGAACCCGGAGGCGACCGTCGCGGCGAAGCGGTCGACGAGCCACTGCTCGCGGTAGAGGTTGTACATCGCGAATCCGCCCCGGTCGGTCAGGTGGCGGCGCACGGCGGCCATCGCCTCGCGCGTGAACAGGTAGCTCTCGAGCCGGACCGCCCCGCCGCCGGTGACGAGCGCGAGCGAGTCGGGGAGTGCGAAGAGGATGAGGTCGTAGCGCGCATCCGTCCGCTCCAGGAACGCCCGACCGTCGTCGACGTGGGTCGTGACGCGAGGATCGTCGTAGGGTCGGTCCGGGTGGCGGCGCCTGCCGAGGTGCAGGATCTTCGGGTCGATCTCGACGGCATCGATGTGCCTCGCACCGCGGGCGAGCGCGAGTGCGACGTCGTTTCCCGTCCCTGCGCCGACGACGAGGACGTTGCCGGGCGAGCCGTCCACGATCCGCCGGTACGGGATGTCGTACTGCGGGTCGTCGCGCAGCCGCCCCTCGACGCGTCGAGCGACCTGGTGCGGAACGCCGTTGACCTGGACGTTGAGCCCGGTCTCGCCGCCGCCGAGGTCGAGCTGCGTGGCCAGGATCCTGTAGTACGGCGACCAGATGACCTTGCCGCTCGGGAGATCCGCGACGAACAGCGCGATCAGCACCGCGCACGAGAACGTCACCGCTCGCGCGGTGCCGAGCAGCGCGATGAAGAGGGCGACGAGCACGACGCCCCAGACCAGTGGTGGCGCGCCGAGGAACGCGAGCGCGGTGAACGCGACGATGCCGGCGAGACTGCCGAGGAGGTCGAGCCGATACGCGTCGAGCGGCGGGAGCTCGCGGAAGCTCCGGCCGATCAACTGGGCCGGGCCGAACACGCAGACGGCCACCGCGCCGAAGACGAGCGGCAACACGACCCAGGTCGGTGGCCCCGATGGGTCGACCGCCGTGAAGTGGATGACCTGGTCGCTGCGGCGATCGATCTCGATCGGTACGAGGGTGACGAAGGCCAGGAGGAGTGCCAGGGTCGGAGGCGAGAGCCAGGCGAGGTCTCGTCGCTTCCCGCTCGCGAGGAAACCCAGGCCGACGCCGAGGAACGAGCCCAGCAGGACGAAGTTCGTGAAGTAGCTGAGGTGCACGATCTTCGCGCCGAGCTCGCGAATGAGGACGAGCTCGAGGAACAGCACGAGCGCGCTGCCGAAGAAGACGCGTGCACGCGCCGAGTGGATCCCGGCGAACCGGTCACCCCCCGTCCGTCCCGATGCGGTCTCGGCGGTCATGGCGACCTGTTCATTCTCGGAAGAGTGCGCCTCGCCCATGACTGCAGGGCCGTCACCGAGGCTTTGACGACCGCCGCTCTCGTAACTACCTTGTGACCGCCGACGAGGAAGGGGGGCGGTCTGGCCGCCGAAGAAACGCAGGGCGCTGCTACCACTCGAACGCCGATCGAGGAGACCCTCGCCAGCGACGAGGGGCAGCGGCTGCTCGAGATCGGGTACCGCACCGGGCAGGTCGACGCGGACGAGCTCGCGCTCGCGCTCGACGAGCTGGAGCTCGAGCCCGCGCAGCTCGACGAGTTCTACGCTGCGCTCGAGGAGGCCCAGATCGCGGTGGTCCACGCCGGCGAGGTAGAGGAGCCCGAGGCGGAGGCCGAGCCCGAGCCGGAGATCACCACCGACGCGCTCCAGCTCTTCCTGAAGGACATCGGCAAGGTGCCGCTGCTCACCGCCGCGCAGGAGGTCGAGCTCGCGAAGCGGATCGAGCGCGGCGAGCACGCCGCGAAGCAGGCGATGGTGGAGGCGAACCTCCGCCTCGTCGTGTCGATCGCGAAGCGCTACCGCAACCAGGGGCTCCCGTTCCTCGACCTCATCCAGGAGGGGACGATCGGCCTCGTGCGCGCCGCGGAGAAGTTCGACTATCGCAAGGGCTTCAAGTTCTCCACCTACGCGACATGGTGGATCCGGCAGGCGGTCGCGCGTGCGATCGCGGACAAGGGCCGGACGATCCGTATGCCCGTCCACGTCGTCGAGAAGCTGAACCGCATCATGCGCTCGGAGCGCAAGCTTCGTGCCGAGCTCGGCCGCGAGCCGTCCACGGACGAGATCGCGCGCGACGTCGAGATGACGCCGGACGAGGTCGAGCAGATCCGCCGCAGCGCGCAGATCCCGGTCTCGCTCGAGAAGCCGGTCGGCGACGACGACGAGTCGGAGTTCGGCCACTTCCTGGCCGACGAGTCGGCGCCGCTCCCCGACGAGCTCGCGGAGACGACGCTGCAGCGCGAGGCCTTGCGCTCGATCCTGGGAGCGCTGTCGGAGCGGGAGCGGATGGTCCTCGAGCTGCGCTACGGCCTCGACGGCCAGCAGCCGCGCACGCTCGACGAGGTCGGCCGCGCCTTCAACGTGACGCGCGAGCGCATCCGCCAGATCGAGCACCAGGGCCTGAAGAAGCTCCGCGCTCTCGCCGACGCCCAGCGCGTCCGCGACGTCGCGTAGCCCCTCGGCCGACCGCCCCCGTACGCATAGACTGCGCGGCCGTGACCGCCTCCGACGCGCTCCGCGACCAGCTCGCCGAGTTCATCGCCATCCCGTCCGTGAGCGCGGACGCCGTCCACGCCTCGGACATCGCCGCTGCGGCGGAGTTCGTCGCGGGGCACATCCGCTCGACGGGAGGGAGCGCCGAGCTCGTGCCCTGGGGATCGCGGCCGCTCGTGATCGGCGAGGTCGCCGCGTCCGAGAAGGCCGACGCCGCACCGACCGTCCTCTGCTACGCGCACTTCGACGTCCAGCCGCCCGACCCGCTCGACCTCTGGGAGTCGCCTCCGTTCGAGCTCACGCACCGCGACGGTCGTCTGTGGGCGCGCGGCGTCGCCGACGACAAGGGGAACATGTTCGTCCTCGTCGAGGCCGTGCGTCAGCTGGCCGAGGAGGGCGCGCTCCCCGTCAACGTCCGCTTCGCGTTCGACGGCGAGGAGGAGGTCGGCGGCGACTCGGTCGTCGAGTGGGTCGACGCCGACGAGGGGCCTGCGAGCGCGGCGCTCATCCTCGACGGCGGGATGATCCGGCGCGGGCAGCCGGCGTTCATGGTCGGCGTACGCGGGATGGTCTATCTCCACCTGCGGGTGCGCACCGGGACGACGGACATGCACTCGGGGATGTTCGGGCTCGCGGCACTGAACGCGAACCACGCGCTCGTGTCCGCGCTCTCGGCTGTCCTCCCGGGTGCGGACGGGCGCCTGCGCGACGAGCTCCGTGTCGGCGTCGCGCGACCGAGCGCCGAGGAGCTCGAGGCGTGGGCGCAGCTGCCAACGGGAGCGGTACAGCTCTCGGACATGGGCGCGACCCCGATCGTGCCCGGCGCGGACACCGAGTTCTACGACCGGACATTCGCGGACACGTCGCTCGACGTGAACGGGATCGCGAGCGGCTCGCCCGACCTCGTGAAGACCGTGCTCCCCGTGGAGGCGCGCGCCAACGTGTCCATGCGCCTCGCTCCCGGACAGGATCCCGAGACGATCCGCGCGGTCTTCGAGCGGCTCGTCCGCGAGGCGCTGCCCGCGGGGGCCGAGCTCGACATCGCGCTCCGCAACAGCGCCCGGCCCGCGCTGACGCCGACCGACTCCGATGCGATCCGGCTCTCGGGCGACGCGTTCGAGAGCGTCATCGGGGCACGTCCCTTCCTCGTGCGCTCCGGGGGCACGCTTCCGATCTACGCGAGCCTCGTCGACCGCGGCCTGCCGACGTTCGCCACCGGCTTCGGCATCGAGAACGAGTGCAACGTCCACGCGCCGAACGAGAACGTCCCGGAGGACACCATCGAGGTCGGCGTCGCCACGATGCGCGAGGTCTTCACCCGCCTCGGTGAGCTTGGCTCCTAGAGCGCCGTTCTCGAGCCCGCTCGCGGAGGAGCTCGCGGGCGACGTCCTCGAGCGGTTCCTCCGCTACGTGCGGGTCGACACCCAGGGCGCACTCCGCGTCGTCGCTCGGCCGAGCACCGAGAAGCAACTCGATCTCTCCCGGCAGCTCGTCGACGAGCTGCACGCGATCGGGCTCGTCGACGCCGAGCTGAACTCCGGCCACAGCGTCTTCGCGACGCTCCCGGGCACCGTCGACGCTCCGGTCGTCGGGCTCATCGCGCACGTCGACACGACGCCGGACGTCAGCGGGACGGGTGTCACGCCGATCGTCCACGAGGCGTGGGGCGGAGAGGCAATCGTCCTGCCCGGGGACACGCGCCAGGTCCTCGATCCCGCCGAGCTGCCCGCGCTCGCGGCGCGCGTCGGGCACGATGTGGTCACGAGCGACGGGACCACGCTGCTCGGCGCCGACGACAAGGCCGGAATCGCCGAGATCATGGCGGCCGTCGCCTACCTCGCCCGCACTCCGGACCGCCCGAGGGCTCCGATCCGCGTCGCGTTCACGGTGGACGAGGAGGTCGGGCGCGGCGCCGAGGACTTCGACCTCGAGGCGTTCGGGGCAGCCGTCGCGTACACGCTCGACGGCTCGGATCTCGGAGAGCTCGAGACTGAGACCTTCTCCGCCGCGTCCATGCGAGTGACGATCCACGGCTCCTCCGTGCACCCGGGCGTTGCCAAGGGCCGGCTGGTGAACGCCGTGAAGCTCGCGTCGGAGCTGGTGCTCTCGGTCCCGCGCGACGGGCTCTCGCCCGAGACGACCGAGGCGCGTGAGGGGTACGTCCACCCGCACCGCATCTCCGGCAACGCCGAGGAGGCCGTCGTCGACTTCATCGCGCGCGACCACGACGACGCGCTCCTCGAGCAGCACCTCGCACTCCTGCGCGAGCTCGCGGTCCAGGTCGAGGCACGCGAGCCGCGGGCAAAGGTGGACGTCGAGGTCCGCCACTCGTACCGCAACATGCGCCCCTTCATCGAGGAGAACCCCCGCGTCGTCGACGCCGCGCTCGAGGCGATCCGGCGCGCGGGGGTGGAGCCGCGGCTGGCGATCACGCGCGGCGGCACCGACGGCGCCGTCCTCTCGGCGCGCGGCCTGCCGACGCCGAACCTGTTCACGGGCGGCCAGGAGTACCACTCGGTGCGCGAGTGGGCGAGCGTGCAGGACATGGCGGCGGCCGCGGCGACGGTCGTCGAGCTCGCGGGCGTCTGGTCGGAGGCGGCCTCCTAGGCGATGGCGCGGCTCGTCGGCATCAACCACGTCGCCGTCCAGGTCGGCGACCTCGACGAGATGCTCGCGTTCCTCGCGAAGCTCGTCGACCGGCTCGATCTCCGGGGGCGGAGCGGGCACATGGCCTTCGTCGATCTCGGCGACCAGTTCCTCGCGCTCGAGCAGGCCGCCGTGCCGGTCGCGGCCGGCCACTACGGGCTCGTCGTCGACGACCAGGCCGAGGTCGTGCGGCGCGCACGCGACGCCGGAGCGCGCATGGTCGGCGGGCACGACTTCCTCGACCCGTGGGGCAACCAGTGGCAGGTCGTCGAGTACCGCGACGTGCAGTTCACGAAGACCCCGCGCGTGCTCGCGGGCATGGAGCTCGACGGCCTCGAGAAGTCGGAGCGGGCGCTCCGCGAGCTGCGCGAGAAGGGTCTCGCCGACTGACCGTGGCGCGCACGGTCGTCGTCACCGGGGCGTCCTCCGGCATCGGACTCGCTTCGGCGCTGCGACTCGCGCGAGCCGGCTGGCGCGTCGTCGGCGGCGTGCGCACGGACGAGGCCGCGGACGCGCTCCGTGGGAGCGGAGTCGAGCCCGTCCGGCTCGATGTCACGGACGCGGGCGAGATCGCGGCAGCCGTCGAGGCGGTCGGCTCCGAGCTCGACGGGCTGGTGGACAACGCCGGCATCGCGGTCGCCGCGCCGCTCGAGCTCGTCCCGCTCGAGGAGCTACGCCGGCAGCTCGAGGTCAACGTCGTCGGCCAGGTCGCGGTGCTGCAGGCATTCCTCCCGGCGCTGCGCCGCCGGCGGGGACGGGTCG
>JADMIO010909386.1_pt1 | contig 11020 bp, 8 predicted proteins | sample 8958161 | NCBI WGS metagenome assembly JADMIO01 (sample SAMN16585339, study PRJNA669376) | soil metagenome | isolation source: Crop rotation soil | place: USA: Cullars Rotation, Alabama | collected 2011 | reverse complement strand
CCTACAAAGCGACGGACGGGCAAGCCACCTCAGGTGTCGCTACCGTCAGCATCACTGTCCGACCGTTTAACGCCCCACCCTTGGTCAGCATCATTGAGCCGACCAATCACACTGTCTTCATCGCGCCAGCCAACATCACCCTCATTGCCGAGGCGCATGACCCCGATGGCACCGTCGCTGAAGTGCGCATCCTCCAGGGGACCAATCTCCTCTTGCGCACCAATACCGCTCCCTACCTCACCACCTGGACCAATGTGATGGCCGGCAGTTACCAATTCGTCGCTCAGGCTACTGACGATAACGGCGCCATCGGCACTTCCGCCCCGGTCAGCGTCACGGTCTTAGCCGCCCTGCCACTGATAGTGGTTACTCCTGCCCATTTCAACCCTCAGACCGGCCTCTTTGAGGAGGCCGTGCGCATCCTCAACCCCACTCCTCAGACGCTCCCTTCAGTGCGCGTGGTGGTGCGGGATTTGCCCGCTGGCGTGCGGGTCTTCAATGCCTCAGGCCCGACCAATGCCACCCCCTATGTCCAGACCAAACTCCCTCTTGCCGCAGGTGGGAGCGCGGACGTGACCATTGAATACTACGTGACCAACTTCCAGGCTCCCAACCCCTCCTTGTCCGCTGAAGTCGTAGGACCGATCTTGCAAACAGCCTCGGACGCTGTCGGGTTCGTGCCCATGACCCGTGAAATGCGGCTGGCAGATGGAGACTTCCTGGTGGAATTCAGCTCCCTGGCCAATCGCATCTACTTTGTGCAATACAGCGCGGACATGCAGGAATGGAAGACCGCCTGGCCCAGCGTGGCCGGCACCGGCAACCGAATTCAATGGTTGGATAACGGTGCCCCGCGAACCGAAAGCACGCCTGGCCCGCAGATGTGCCGCTTCTACCGAATCGTGATGGCTCCCTAAACGGCTTTGGCCGAAGCATTCTGGAGGTTCTAGATCCGCTAAGTCCTGCGGTCGAGCAGAAGAGCCTTCGCCTCTGATTCAAGTTCAACCGCGGCTGGTCGATAGACGTTCATGCCGCTAAGAGTGCTGCTCAATCGCGGGCAATGCGTACCGTTGCCTTTGTTGGTTACTTTTGCCCTGTTCTGGCGTTTGTTGCCGGTGTCTGGGTTCGATGCCACCCTTGAGGGGAAAGCGAACCACAGCACCGTCTGGACGACAGACACCCTCACTGATTACATTGAATTAGATCGCATCAAGTGCCGGGTCCGTTTCGAGGACGGGCCGGCGTCCAGCCAAACGTTTGTCCTTCAATTCGACCATTCCGCTGGACTCATTCCATGCCTCCAGGACCTGACCAATTTTTCCACTTCAGGCAACGTTATCATCACCGCTGGCCCCACCCTCTCAGCCCCTGTCGGCGCGGATACCTGGTCGTATAGCTTTACGGTTGATGTGAAGGACGACAAGGAGGGCTACGTCGAATTCCAAACACGCTTGGCCAGCGGCGCTCACTTAATCGACAGTGATTCCCTTCACATCAAGGGTTCAGACTCCCTTGGCACGCTGAGAATCAGTCGCCCCGACAAAGGGGGAGGCGTGTGCGACCTCGTCGTCTCAAAATTGGGTCCGGCGACTGCGGCGCCGGGCGATATCATCACTTACACTTTGAGCTACTCCAACAAGGTCAGCGCTCCTAAGGGCGCGGATCGCGCTCAACTCAATGACATCCTCCCGCCGGAAGTCACCTATGTCCCGGGGAGCGCGACGGCGGGAGGCACGATCGTTGGCAATACCCTCACTTGGGACCTTCCCGATCATTTGGACGAAGGGCAGGCCGGTAGCGTTAGCTACAAGGTGCGGGTGAACCCGAATCCAGTGTACGGCCAATCGTTTGACAACCTCGTCCAAATCTACAGTTCGGAAGATGATGCGGACTATTCGGATAATTCCTACACCTTCACGACTTCGATTGCTTTCAGCCGGCCTCCCGTGGCCAACTCGGATAATTATGGCGTCAACGAAGATGAGGTCCTGATCATTCCCGCCCCCGGCGTGCTGGCCAATGATCCCGACCCCGATGGCGATCCGCTCACTGCACTCCTGGTGCAAGGACCGAATCATGGCGCTCTCACCCTCAATCCCGATGGCTCCTTCTCCTATGTCCCGGTTTTGGATTACAACGGACCTGACAGTTTTATCTACAAAGCAAGTGACGGCTCACTAACATCTGCTGTAGCAATCGTGACCCTCACCATCGTCCCAGTCAACGACCCCCCGGTTGCCAACAACGACAACTACGCAACCGACGAAAATAAAGCACTAGCTGTCAGCGCCCCTGGGGTGCTCGCTAACGACACCGACGTCGAGAGAGATAGTTTTGGAGCTCTATTACTGACCGCCCCCTCTCATGGCTCAATCGAGTTCGACTTCGACGGCTCTTTTACTTATAGGCCCACGACCAATTACTACGGAACAGATAGCTTTGGCTATCAGGCCACGGATGGCGTCTCAGAATCGCAGCCCGGCACGGTGACCATCACTGTGCGCCGGGTCAACAGGCCACCCGCCGTGAGCGTCATTAACCCCACCAACGGAACTTTCTATTTTGCCCCCGCCGATGTCGTCATCGTCGCCGATGCCTATGATTCGGACGGGACCGTTAGCAAGGTGGATTTTTTTAATGGCACGAACCTCCTGGCTCAGACCAATCTGGGCGCTCATTTCATTGTGTGGACCAATGTTGCCTCCGGTACGAATCAACTGTTCGCCAAGGCCACGGACAACGACGGCGCCTCGGCCATGTCCGCTCCTGTGAACATAACCGTGCTGGAGCGGCCACCCTTTCTCACGCTTCAGGGCGTCCACTTTAACCCGCAGACAGGCCTCTTTGAAGAAATCGTCCGCATCAGCAACCCGAGCCAGAAAGCCATTGACGGCGTGCGTGTGCTGGTCACAAACCTGCGACCCGGCGTCGCGCTGTTTAACTCATCGGGGAAAACGAATGGCATTTCCTTCGTGCAAACACTCCTTCCTATCCCAGCCGGAGGCAGCGTTGATCTCAGGATAGAATACTACGTTCCCAATTCGCAGGCCCCCGATCCAACCTTGGCCATGGAAGTGGTTCCTCCAGCCGAGCCAGTGCCGGCTCCGAGTGGAACTTTCGTCCCAGTAACCCGGCGCTTGCGGATGGAAGACGGGAGCTTCCTGATCGAGTTCAACTCCGTAGCCGGCCGCCTCTACTTCGTGACTTACAGCGAAGACATGACAACATGGAAGACCGCCTGGCCCACGATTATCGGGACAGGAACGCGTTCGCAGTGGGTGGATAATGGTCCTCCCCGAACCGAGTGTTTGCCCCCCGCTGCCGGCTCCCGGTTCTACCGCGTGGTGCTGGCTCCATAATTGCTACGCACTTCGTCCATGAGACAAGATTTGTATTGTCGGTCGCTGGTCATTGCTTCAACCCTGGCCGCGTCGCTGGCGTCCGCCCAAACGGGCCAGGATAATTTGGCTGCCGGCAAGCTCGAGGGAGATGCCCGGCCGCCACTGAACCGTTTTGGCCTGAGTTACAGGATCGGTTTCAACATTTCCGCCCGATTCCGAAATCTGGGAGGTTTCCCAGCTCTCAGCAACCCCGGGACAACGCCTAACGGCGACCCGTGGAATTATGATAACGGATACGTCTTCGAAGACATCCAGGGCAACAACTCAGCATTAACCTGGTATTGGGGTTATAACGGACAACCGTCGAAGGCTGCGCAAGTGCCCGGAGACGGATTCCTCCATTTGAGCCGCTCCACCTCAGCCTCGGATGTCAGTTCAGGAGCGCATAGAGACGACCCGCAACAACCGGGTTTTGAATTGACCTATAATCGAGAACTGGGACGCTCGGGAAAAAGGAGCTGGGGAATCGAAGGCGCCCTGAATTATCTCAATGTCTCGATTAGTGATAACCAGACCTTACTCGGAACGGTGACAGTGCAGACCGATGCCTATGCCTTAAACGGAGTCGTCCCTCCCGACCCACCGTATTTCGGCACTTTTGAAGGTCCCGTTCCTAACGGCCCAAACCGCCCAGTTATTTCTCAAGACCCAACACCCGGCCAGGGCACATTAACGACCGCGCCCGGAGGCGCCTCCATTGCTGGCGAGCGAAAACTCGAGGCGAATGTTTATGGTTTGCGGGTGGGGCCGTACTTGGACCTCCCGATCTCAACAAAGCTCTCAGCCGGGTTGAGCGGCGGGCTTGCATTAGCCTATTTAAATAGCAAATTTACCTTCAGTGAGACCGTAACTATTCCAGGAGTAGGCAGCGTACCCCGCTCCGGCTCGAACTCGCACACCGAACTGCTGGTCGGAGGGTACGCCGCGGGAACCCTCGCTTATTCTTTTTCCAAGGCGTGGAGCGCCTCAGTCGGGGCGCAGTATCAGATTTTGGGCCGTTCTTCTCAAACCGTGAACGGCAAAATAGCCGAACTCGATCTACGGAACTCGATTTTTGTCACGGTCGGGATCGGTTACTCTTTCTAGAGCTCCCGTTGCACCCTCTACCAGCCCGTTCCAAACGCCTGTCTCATTTTAAGACAGCCGTGTCCTGAGAATTCTTTCTGGATTAGCAGCCAGTCCGTCACGTTTTCCTGGGCTGCCCGCGCACGAAACTCACAAAGACGAGCAGGGGCTGGAACAACAAGTGAACCGGAATGTGTCCGCTTTTGAAAAGAGGAATCTGGCGGCCTTTTTGAGAGGTCGCCAGAATTACAACTCAATTCCAGCAGGACGCCAGGGCAGTGCCCGGCGCGGATAGGCAGGATCGGTGGGGACAAGTTGCCTGCCCCATGATGAAGCAGGCGGCGTGCAATACCCAATTTCGGTTGTCGAAACTTTGTATTGTTGTCATAGCATTTACGTAGCAAAGCAAATGCCAAGGCATGACGTGGCGGCTTCAATCAAAATGCCGTTATGATGCCCCCGCGATCAAGGACGCTTCTTTAAATGCTGCCGGGGTAGAGAAGTTTCTTCCAAGGCGGATCTCGCAGGCTGAAGACCGCCCGGTTCCGTTGAATGGCAATCGTGGTTTTGCCGGTGAGTGAGAGAGCGGCAAGGAGATCCCAATCGGCCAGACCCCAAGCCGCCATGTTGTGCCGCGCGAAATGCCAGGCTTCCGGCGACTCGGGCGTGGGCGTCACCTTTAATTTCAGACCATCCTGCAACAAGGGTTGAAGTCCCCGCCAGTGCATGTCGGCGATGATTGCTCGAGGCAGACTTGATTGTTGCTTTAGTCGCTCGGCGGTTGCCTTGTGTTTGATGACCAAACTAGGCTCCAGCCGATCCCGCTCGAGGTGAAGCAACAACAAAGGGGCTCTGAAAGTGACCCTTAACCCGGTCTTATTGGTCAGCGCCGAGATGGCGGCAAGCAGGTCGTCGGCCTGGATATTGAGTTTGGGCAGAGCGCGGCTAACCAGATAGAAGTCATCGGAAACCGCAGGCAAAAAAACCACTCCCCTCACCAAGTTATTTGACTTGAACGCCGTCAGAATGATCGGCAGCGCGTTGTCGCGGTTGACGTTTGTGCCCGGACTTATGGGCATTTTGCGCAGGGCTTCTTGCCAGGGTTCCTGCGCGGGAAGCCGCAAGGCAGCCCCGCTACAGATGAGAATGATCAGCAGCAGCGTCTTCAAAGCGACAATCGCACTATCCGATCCTGGATTTGCCCGCTCCAGCGGGCCAGGTAACTAAACTCACGGCCGAGGGATTCGAGCTGTTTCATCGGGAGCGAGTTCAGCCTGGCAGCGCCCTCCGGCGGAGCGTTTTCCCAAGCCGGGTTCAACTGCTTCAATTCCGCGCTCAAAACTTCAAGTTTAGCGTTCACTTTCCTCTGCACCTCATTGAGTTTGTCGGTCCATTCCTGGCCGCGCTCAAACACTTCGACCTTCACCAAGGGGGAGGTTACCGCCGCATTTTGCGTGAGAAATGCATCCACTTCGCGGCAAAGCTGACCAACCTCAAAAAACATGGCCATCGCGTCGGGTGGGATTTTCTGAATCTCCTTGAGCTTGGAGCCCGATTCCAACTCGGAAAGGTGCCGCAATCGGCTTTTGGGTTCGCGCAGGCAGTTATATGCCGCATTCAATTCCGCAAAGCGCTGACTGGCCAGTTGCTTCTCCGCCTCGCTGGCATCATGACTACGATCCGGATGCGCCCCGGCTGACAGTTGGAGGAATCTCGATTTCAAGACGTTTTCGTCCAGCCATGGGCGGCGCGGCTCTGTAAGCAGTGCAAAATAGTCGGGCATCTCCGATTACAATAGACTGGAAGCTTGCGCTGGCACCGCGTGTTTAAGCACTGAAACTCTCGCCACAGGAACAACTCGTGGCCGCGTTAGGGTTCTTAACTTTGAAGCCTCCATCCTGCAAAGTATCTTGGTAATCCAGTTCGCTTCCGGTCACGTAAAGCGCGCTTTTCGGGTCCACCACTACTTTGATTCCGGCGGTCTGGACGAGGATGTCGCGATTGGCCGGGTTGTCCTGCAAATCCATCTTATATTGCAATCCGGAGCACCCACCACCCACCACCGCAACCCGCAATACCCCCTCCGCTCGCCCCTGCTTGGTCAGAAGGTTGCGAACCTTGGTCGCAGCACTCGAAGTTAACTTGATCAGGCGCTCATCGCCAATGCGATAACCCGGCGTCGCGGGGCTTTGGTTTTGTGTCGGAGCCATCATTCGTTTGCAATGCCAAGCTATTGCTAATCCATCCCTAAGTCAATCAGGAGAGAACAGAAGCCGCATCAATCCTGACGAATGGCTTATGAAAGCTACCGCGACCAACTCGGCAAGAGCCGCAGCTATAACCGCCGCTCCGGCAACGAAGAACCGTTTACCACGGACATCACCGTCGGAGAGACCGAGTTGTCGGCGGGGTCGTCTCGCATTGGCAGCGGGCAAAACTGGGCAAATATGGGCGGGATGTATCCGGTGGGTGGGATTCCTGGCACGCCGCAGTGGAACTGGTCTGGCAGGACGATGCGGACAACGAGACGGGGGTTGTAATCGAGCGGTCCATCGATGGCAGTAATCGGTCAGCGATTGGACGCGTGGAGGAGGATTGGAAGAGGTTCGCGGAGACGTCTGGCCTGGCCGAAGTGAAGTATTACTATCACTCGCATGACATGCATTGTCCGGGTGATTCCGATTCGTCCCACGTGGCAAGCGGCTCACGTGAAGGGTTGATAGTGCTCGCCGGAGGGAACGTTGGAGGGACGATTTCCCAAAACACTTGCTGGGCGGACAATGGAAGCTTTACGGTGACGAGCACGATTACGGTCCCAAGCGGAGTGACGCTGACGATTAAGCCTGGCGCAACCATGCTGGTTAAGCTGGCCAGAGCTATTCGGTGCTGGGGAGCGACTGGCTTAGCTCGGCCAATTGGCAGAAAGTGGCTTCTGACGTGGCGGCTCAACCCACAACAGAGAGGCGCGGGCGCTTGTTTCTCGATGGGTGATCAGATTCTTCTGACGTCGGCAGCTACTGGGTTGGTTTGGGCTGCCTCTGAATCAGGTGAGGCTCCTGGCGGGGAAACGGGAGCGCAAGGCTTGGACGAAGATGGCGTCGGCTTTTGCGGAAAAGAGTTCAAGGGGCGAGAAGCCGCGGCGATAGGCGAGCAAGAGGGCGGTGCCGATTAAAGTGGCTGTGATGACGATGTTTGGCCAGGCGTTCAGGGCCCATTGGCCGGACCAGGTTAATTGCGGCAGGTTCGAGAATGGCAGGAGATAGGGGATAGGCCATTGGTCGCCATCGGGGCCGCGCGCGCCGATTAAATCTCCGAGGAGGTGCAAATGGAAGCTAACGCAGACCAGTATGGTGGTAGTGGCTTTGTGTTTGGCGAAGATTGCGGCGAGGGCGGTGACGAGGAGCGCGAAGCCCAGGTTGTGCCCCAGCACGTGGTGATAGTCGCTCCACCAGGTGAGGGGGCGAGCCGAGTTTTGTGTTAGCTTTTCGGCGATGATGCCGAGGCCGTCGAGGTCGGGTACGACGCTGGCCCAGGTTATCGTGGCCCGCTCGCGTTTTGTGAGGGATAGGGCGGTGTTGGCGACCGTCCAGCCGATTAGGAAATGCGTGATTGGGCTCATGCGTACGGGCGGAGGGTAGTTTATTGTGGCGGGGTGTTCAATCACGGGTGATGGGAGGGATGGGGCGAATGGGAATGATGGGAGGCATGGTGGAATGCAAGGGAGGGCGCTCATTTCTTGCGGGGTGATCAGAGCCTCCTGACGTCGGCTGCTACGCGAGGGTTCAGATGTTAGTTTTGGCTGGTTCTATTGGTTCGTCGGTTGGTATTGGCATTGAGTATGATTTGGTGAAGTCGGTTGATTAGAGCCTCCTGACGTCGGCTGCTACGAGTGTGTTGGGGTGTTTGCCTCGGGATTTTGGCTGACTCTGGATTTGTGAGGGATGATGTGGTGTCTCGATTGATCAGAGCCTTCTGACGTCGGCTGCTACGAGGGTTGTGGGGGGCGTTGGTTGAAAATTTGGCGGCTACGGGTCTTGTTTTAGGATGATGTCGTCGAGGTTCCAGGTGCGCCAGTCGCCGGGGGGGGAGTCGTTGGAGAATTCGAGGGGGGCGGCGGGGTCGTTTGTGGGGGCGGTGAAGTGGTAGGTTTTTTGGGTCCAGCCGGGGGTGGCCGGGAGGGTGGCGGTGAGGCCGGCGATGCGGAGGCGGAGCGGGTCTGGTGCGATGTTGCCGGAGCCGTCGGCGGGGTGAATCCAGAATGTCAGGGTGTAGGAGCGGTCGCGTTGGATGGGGAAGGTGGTGGCGATGGAGGAGCCTTGGTTCAACGCGACGGCGTAGTTGCCGCCATGGACGACGTCGGTGTAGGCCGGCAGTTTGGCAATGTAAGGGGGTTCGCCAGTTCCATCGTCGCGGGTGATCCAGCCGGGGAGCTGGATGCCGAGGGTGGGCGAGAAAGATTCGGTGGAGGTGAGGTAGCGGTAGTCGGGGGCGGTGTTGAAGCCGGGGGTTTCAAAATCGCCGTTGGGGATCAGATTGTCGTTTGCGACGGTGCAGTAAAAGGTTGGGGAGTGCGGTGGGCGCGGGTCTGTCCACCAGGTTTTGTTTGTCCCGACAATAATGTTGGTAAGGGTTTGCCAGGGCGGGTTGGGGCCGAGTTGGTCGGTGGCTTCGATGCGGTAGGAGCTGCCGGGCCTGCCCATCAGGGCGATGGCGGTGGAGGAGTTGGTGTGGGCGATGTCCATCACGATGACGGGGTCGGATTGGAGGATGGCGCCGCCGGAGCCGACGGCCACGAAGGTGCCGTTGCCGAAACCGACGCCATGGAGCCAGACGGCGGTTCCCGAATCGCCGTCGTGGAAGTTTTCCTCGTCGATGGAAGAGAGGACGGTTCCAGAGAAGCCGACGGCCATAAACATGTGGTTGCCGTAGGTGACTCCAGTGAGTTCGTGCTGGCCATCGCCGTCCACAGCGGCCCCGAAGTTCCAATTGAGACCGTTGGTGGATTGTTGGAAAATGTAGAAGGGGTTGTGGGTGCTGGAATCGCCGACGGCGAGGAAGGTGCGGCGGCCAAAGGCGACATCGTAATAGGCCACGGGTTGGATGAGATCACCGACGACCCAATCGATGGCGTTGGAGGAGGCCATGAAGCTGGAGGAGCGGGGTCCGGTAGTGACGAAAAGTCCGTTTCCGAAGGTGATGCTGAGCAGATCGAAGTTTGTGCCTGGGTTGCGCGGGGTCCAGGCTTCGCCGGTTGGAGAGGTGAGGACGGTTCCGCTGTCGCCGACGGCGACAAACATTCCATGACCGAAGGTGATGCCGTGCAGGCTGCGGGTGGTGCCGGAGGCGCGTGGCTGCCAGTCAATGGCGTTGCTCGAGGTGAGGATCAGTCCGCCGGTGCCGACGGCGACGTAACGGCTCTGGGCAAAGGTGATGCGCGAGAGTTCGTTGCCGACGTCTGAGTTCTGGAGGGACCAGTTTAAGCCGTTGCTGGAGGTGACGATGGTTCCGGCTTGGCCGACGGCGACGAAGCCAGCGCTTCCGAAGGTGACGTGGTTGAGGTCAGCGAGGGTGATAGCCACGGTGCGTCGAGACCAGGAGATGCTGTCGGGAGAGGTGGTGATTATTCCCGAGGTTCCGACGGCAGCGAATTTTCCGTTGCCGGCACCGACCCCTAATAGATCGACGGTTTCGTGGGAGTTTACGGGAGTCCAGTTGACGCCGGTGGTTGAGGTGAGGATGGTTCCGGCGTCTCCGGTGGCGACGAAGGTGTTGTTCATGAACGCGATGCTACGGAGAATGACTGTGGTTCCGGAGGCGCGCGGGGTCCAGACTTCTCCGGTGGGGGAGGTCAAGATGGTTCCGGTTTCGCCGACGGCGACGAAGAGGCCGTTGCCGAATGCGACGTGGTTAAGGCTTTGGTTGGTGCCGGCGGGGCGGGCGGTCCAGTCGGTACCGTCGGTGGAGGTGTTGATGGCGCCGAAGTCGCCGACGGCCACGAAGGTGCCGGCGCCGAAGGCGATGGAATTGGCGCGCGGGCTGGGATAGCTGAGCCAGGTTTGGCCGTTGTCGGTGGAGACGGAGTTTGCCTGCCTGGGTCCGACGGCAACGAAACGGCCAGCGCCGTAGGCGATGCCGGTGAGGGGTTGAGTGGTGTCGGAGTTCTGCGTGGTCCAATGCGCGCCGTCGGGCGAGGTGAAAATGTCGCCGCTGAATGAGGTGGTGGAAGTGAAATTGCCACCGACGGCGACGAAAAGGTTGTTGGCAAAGGTGACGTCGTAGAGGGAGTTGCTCAAGGTGGGTTGCTGGGTCCAGACGGCGGCGTCGGGGGAGGTGAAGATGATGCCGAGGTCGCCTACGGCGACGAAGGTGTTGTTGCCCTGGGCGACGGCGCGGAGTTCGTCGCCCTGGGGCAAGGGATTTCGCCAGTGCCAGGCGAGGGATCGCTCGGCGTGGGATTGGATGGGGGCGGCGGCCAGGGAGAGGAGAATTAGGCAGCGGGGGAGGAGCTGGGGGTTCATAGGTTTGGCGCGGTTGGCGTTGGGGGGGGGGGCTGG
>JADMIO010879539.1_pt1 | contig 11023 bp, 6 predicted proteins | sample 8958161 | NCBI WGS metagenome assembly JADMIO01 (sample SAMN16585339, study PRJNA669376) | soil metagenome | isolation source: Crop rotation soil | place: USA: Cullars Rotation, Alabama | collected 2011 | reverse complement strand
TTGTGCTGGTAAATCTTACATTTTGTCGGCATCAGGATCATTTCTGCAATATGAGTGGCAGGATGGCAGCACTGCAGAATCTTTCAATGCATTGTCACCAGGAAAGTATTCTGTGCTTGCTCAGGATAATTGCGCCAGAAGCTATACTGATACCATAGAAATTAAAGAAATGCCTTTGGCGAAATTGAATATTGGTCCCGATACGTCACTATGTGCCGGTAAGACAATAACACTAAAAGCGGAAACTGCATTTGATAAATACCTCTGGCAAGATAAAAGTACAGACCGTTCGTATACTGCGACAATACCAGGGAAATATTACCTGACAACCACCGATGAATGTGGCAGGCAATATTCTGATAGTATTCTGCTAACTCCGGTGGATATCAGTTTATCGGCAGGAATGGATACTGTTATTTGTGCCGGGGATCAATTAGGATTAAAGGCGACACCAGGATTTGATAACTATGTTTGGGAGAATCTGGATAATAATAGAAAAGAACCCGGGATGTCACTGAATGTAAGCCCAAATCATACTACGACCTATTCTGTGACTGCTGAAAAGTTTTCCGGATGTTTTTTTAAAGATTCAATCACTGTTATTGCTAAAAATTGCCCCAATTCCTTTTTTGTCCCTAATGCCTTTTCACCTGATAAAAATGGCAAGAACGATTATTTTAAGCCAATTATTAGCGGCCGGTTAGTAAAGTATAAGTTCTCCATTTATAATCGTTGGGGAAGTCTGGTCTTCACAAGTGACAAAACAAATCAGGCATGGGATGGACGAATTAATAGTAAAGAACAAGATAGCAATGTATTTATATGGGTTTGTGAGTATCAGTTCTATAACCAGCAGTTGAAAGTTCGTAAGGGAACGTTTGCTTTAATAAAATAGTGGTTAGAGAAGCCAGGTCATCTAAGGGTAGCTTGAGACGATATAACAGGAATGCTCAGCTAAAAATTTCGCATAACGGTTGCATAAACTATTGCTGCACAAACCGCGTATCCAGCATCTTTTCCAGCCCATCAAGTTTTTCCATAAGATCCCCCTTTTCCAGGTCGGAGGAGATTGAAGCATTTTGCTCAGTGGCAAACCAGACCAATACCATAGATATATAGTCCTGCATGTCCTTGCCGGCAAACTGGGTTTTAAACTCAATTACCTTGTCATTTATGGTTTTTACGGTACGGCGCACCACTTCTTCGTCATTTGGCAGGATACGAATACGATACGAGCGGTCGCCTATTACGATACTCACAGGAATAAGTTCGGCCATAATTTGATTATTTGAAATTAGTTCAGTTATTTAGTAGGACTAAGTTTTTAACACAGAAACACCAAAATACCGACCCGAAATCCTTTGAAAACAAAAACCCATAAAAGCTAACTTATGTTCGCCAAAGTCAAATCTACCGTGTTTATCAACACGCTGAAATTCGAATTATCTGCCCACCCGGAGTATCAACTGAAAGCTGTTCTACGCGATGAAGCCGGCCTTGAACATGGCAGACTGGAAAAAATCCTGCCAAACAATCAAAAAGAACTTACCTGGGAAGGTTTGGATCATCTTCCATACGGCATTTATACACTTGAGATGTCGCAGGGAGAAGATGAAATGAAAATGCGTATTGTAAAGCGCATCTGAAATCATTCTTTACATCTTCGTGAATGCCTTCCGGGCCTCACTTTCCGTTTTTCTTTACAAAAAAGAAATGGCGCTTAATACATTATGTCACTAATCGCTTAACAGGGTGATACAGCGATCAATCTCTTTAACGTAGGAATTGATTCGTTTTTCAAATTCCTTCTTGTCCCGATCATTCAGGCTGCCGGAGTTTGCTTTATTTATTTCTAATTGCTGTTTCAGTAACTCTATAGTCGCATGTTGCTGGCCGATCTGTTCATTTCCTTTCAATAATTCTTTTTCCAGCCGCTGATTTTCTTTTTCGAGTACGCTGTACTGTTTCAGTACCTGCTGAAGCTTGCCTTGTATTGTTTTGATTTTTACTTCCAGTTCCGTCATTGTATCCAGTTTTTTGTAAACCGCAAGGCCAACCTGAAAACGGGCTTTCCGTTGCGATTCGTTTTCCTGGTACTGCGTTATTTCCTGATTTCAGCCTGTAATTCCTTTTCTACCGTTGTTATAATCCTGTTTATCCAGCCATCTATTTCCTTGTCTGTTAGCGTCTTTTCTTCGTCTGAAAATGTAAAGCTGATTGCAAGTGATTTTTTGCCAGTACCCAACTTCTCACTTTCGAATATATCAAACAACCGGATATCCCGCAATTTATCCAGCTTTATTTTTTGCACAGTTTTTTCGACCACTTCATAACTGAGGTTATTAGGTACGATCATCGCCAGGTCGCGCTGCACAGATGGAAATTTTGGAATCTCTGTAAATGCAACCCCTTTTTTGTTGATATGCTGCATCAGCAACTGCCAATTGAAATCAGCGAAATAAACAGGTTGTTTGATGTCAAAACGGTTCAGCGATTTTTTTCCAACGCCTCCAGCCTGCAATACTGTTTTGCCATCAATAGTTCCTTCCAGGCCGGTTTCAAATTCAGGATGCTGTAATGGTTTCAACTCTTTTAATGTTACGCCAATCACCTGCAATACCTGTGCGATCATTCCTTTTAGTAAAAAGAAATCCATCTTTTCTCCTTTATGCTTCCAGCTATCGTCATGTGTATTGCCGGAAAGATACAGGCAAAGATGCTCCTGTTCATCATATTTGCCGGAGCCGGATGTTCTATATGTTCTTCCAAATTCAAAAAAGCGAAGATTATTGTTTTTCCTGTTCAGGTTATAAGCAACAGATTCGAGACCTGTTTCAAGCATCGATGGGCGCATGATATTTAACTCTGCACTCAGGTTGTTCAGCATTTTTACAGACGATGCCAGTTCTTCCTCCGAAAAATAAGCAGAGTTAGTAATGGAGTTAGTCATTATTTCATTGAAACCAAGTCCCACTAACAGTCCCGCGATTTTTTCCTGGTAGGTTTGTTCGAGGAAATTTTGTTCTACTGCGGGTGAAATGGTAATGCTTTCCGGAATCTCCACATTGTCCAGTCCATCGATTCGCAAAATTTCTTCTACAAGGTCTGCAGGTAAACTGATATCAGGTTTATGATGAGGAACAGCAACACGTATTTCGTCCACGCCTTCGCGCACGATTTCAAAACCAAGACTGCTTAAAATATTTTTTACAGAATCCGGGTGGTAGCTTTTACCGCTTAACTTTTTCAGGTAATGATATTTCAGCGCCACCTGTACTTTCTCTTTCGGATCCGGGTAAATATCAACGATCGCGGAAGCAATTTCACCACCGCAGATTTCTTTTATCAGCAATGCCGCATGTTTGAGCACATTTACCGTATTGGAAATATCAGTTCCTTTCTCAAAACGGGTTGCCGCATCTGTACGAAGATTATGACGGAAAGATGTTTTCCGGATTGTTACCGCGTCGAAACAAGCGCTTTCCAGAAATATGTTTTTTGTTTTTGAAGTCACGCCGCTCTTCAATCCTCCGAATACACCTCCAATACATATTCCACCTTCATCGTCGCAAATCATCAGGTCTTCTTTGCTCAGCTTTCTTTCTTTCTCATCGAGCGTAATAAAAGGAGTGCCTTCGGGAAGATTTTTTACAATTACTTTTTTGCCCCGTATTTCATCTGCATCAAAAGCATGAAGTGGCTGACCGGTTTCATGCTGGATATAATTAGTAATGTCAACAATATTATTGATAGGGCGCAATCCGATTGCCTTCAGTTTTTCCTGCAACCATTTTGGCGATTCTTTGATAGTCACGTTTGCAACAGACACTCCGCTGTATCGTGGGCAAGCTGTGTTATTTTCTACCGACACATCCAAAACTATCGCCGAACTATCCTGTTTGAATGCATTGCTGTTTGGCAATTTCGGCTTCACATCTTTCCTATCGTGGTGACTCAAATAGGCGCATACATCTCTTGCGACTCCCCAATGACTCATCGCATCCATTCTGTTGGGGGTAAGGCCTATTTCATAAACCCAATCTTCATACGGTTTGAAATACTCAGCGGCCGCGATACCCACTTTTACGTCTGCAGGCAAAACCAATATACCTGCATGAGAAGTGCCCAAGCCGATTTCATCTTCCGCACAGATCATTCCCTGGCTTTCTTCGCCCCTTATTTTCGCCAGCTTCATGGTTAATGGATCGCCGGCTGTTGGATAAATAGTAGTCCCGATTGTTGCGACAATTACTTTTTGCCCCGCAGCTACATTCGGCGCTCCGCAAACAATAGACAGCGGGCTGCCATTCCCAGTATTTACTTTGGTGAGTTTGAGTTTGTCAGCATTGGGATGCTGTTGTACTTCGAGCACTTCGCCCGTAATCAATCCTTTGAGGCCACCTTTTATTTCCTCAAATTTTTCGAGGCTTTCCACTTCAAGGCCGATAGAAGTAAGGATTTTGCTCAATCTATCTGGTTCGAGAGCAGCGCTGACAGAAACGGGTAAATATTCACAAAGCCATTTATACGAAATAGTCATATCCGATGTTGATTATCCGGCCGCAAATCATTTTGACAGCAGGCGGGCAAAGATAAGCAGGAAGTAAGATGTCACATATCAGAAGCCGGAAGAGTAAGAAAAAAGAAGCAGAAGCAATGTCATTAACTTAATTAAGAATCGCATGTATCACCCCTTCGGGGTTATTGGTTTGGGGCGTAGTCAAATCTGGCATACTATAATAATTTCACCACTTCGTGGTTGTAGTAAGCCCGAAGGGCTGGCATTATTATAGAAATAAGCAGCAAGAGGATGTTAAAACCCCGAAGGGGTGAAATGATTTTTGCTTAAGTTAATGACATTGGAAGCAAAAGGTTAAAAAGGTCCCGGCACAGGGCTTGCCTGGTATTTTGCAATCGCCCCCATTTGGTTTATCATGAAAAATGTTTTGTCTTAAGATCTTTCTTACTTCCGGCTTCTTTCTACATACACTCCACCACCTGCTCCAATCTTTTTACATCGCCCAATTCAGTCTTCTTAATTAAGCAAAACCGGATATTGTTTTGAATTTCCCGCAAAGACGCAACGCCGCAAAAAATAATATGCCGATTTATAAACCTTGCGTCTTTGCGGGAAAGTTCTGCTTTTTTCAACACCCGGTTTACTCAACCAGGATGTTTCCAATACCTGGTGAATAGGTTGTAAAATTCAGGATCACCATACAGATTGTTATCACTTTTTTGTCCCGTAGATATTTTTATCTCTAACCAGTTGGCTATTAACAATAAAATAAGCCAAAAGATGTCACAGTTATATCCATTAAAAAACTACCATCTGCCTTTTCTGAAATATATCTTTGAACCCTACTGATAAATATCTCATATCCTACGAGGGCCAGGCATCATCGCTATTTTATACTACCTGCAGAGCCATACAACAACAATCCGTTAGAGTTATAGCTAATGTGATTAGGATGAACTATCTGAGTATATTATTATACCTCTTCATTACCAAAGGGGCTGATAATACAGTTCAGAAATTATAAAACCAATACCAATTATTCTGACAAATATTTTTTTATGAAAACAAACACTCCTTGCCAGCGATGGGTACCTGCTAAATGGATAAGGCCTGAACGTTAACAGGCGCCTGCTTCAATGCCCGGTAAAATCCTGGTATTATCTCTTTTAATTATTAAAGCCTCACTACTTATTGAAGAAAACCTTATACACATGAAAAATTTATTACTCTTTTTAATGCTGCTGGGCAGCACGCTGTGCGGCCTGGCGCAAACTCCCGATGCCAACGGCATATTATATGTAAAAGAAAACGGCAGCGGTACCGGCAATAGCTGGGCCAATGCCATGGGCAGTGTGGCTGCTGCATTAGCAGCCGCCGGCAACAACAGCAACGGTGTTACACAAATATGGGTAGCTGCTGGTACATACCAGCCAGCCAGCGGCGCAAGCTTTAGCATGGTAGAGGGTGTGAGCATGTACGGGCATTTTGCCGGTGTGGAAACTGCTATAAGCGAGCGGAACCTGCAGAACAATAGCCTGGAAACAAAACTGAAGGGTAATGGCAACCGGGTACTTTATAACAACGGCAATGGCCTCACCACAGCTACAGTATTGGATGGGTTTACAGTTACGGGGGGTAATGTCAATGGCGGCTCCGACGGCGGCGGCGGCATGTATAATATATCGTCTTCCCCTACCATCAGCAATTGTGTTTTTTCAGGGAACAGCGTTAACATCGGCGATGGCTTCGGCGGCGGCATGTATAATTATTCTTCTTCCCCTGCCATCATCAATTGTGCTTTTTCAGAGAATAGCGTTAGCGGCACCTACGGCCAGGGCGGCGGTATGGCTAATGTATCGTCTTCCCCTGCCATCAGCAATTGTGTTTTTTCAGGGAACAGCGTTAACAGCAGCTTCGGCCTCGGCGGCGGCATGTATAATAGTGCTTCTTCCCCTGCCATCATCAACTCTGTTTTTTCAGGGAACAGCGCTAACAGCAGCTACTCCGGCTACGGCGGCGGCATGTATAATGTATCTTCTTCCGCTGCCATCATCAATTGTGTTTTTTCAGGGAACAGCGTTAGCGGCAGCCTTAGTAGCTTAGGTGGCGGCATAGTTAATGATAATTCTGGTTCTGCTGTTGTTACGATTTACAACAGCATCGTATTGGGGAATACTGCCTCAACCGAGCCTGGAATCTTTAATACCGGTACACCTGATATTCAATACAGCCTGGTAGAGAAAAACAACACTACTGCTACCTTTAATGGTAACGATGTACCTGTTACCGCGGCTGATATATTTGTAAACCCGGTAGCGGCCGGCAACGCACCTACCAGCACCGGCGATTATAGCCTTAAAAGCGGCAGTCCTGCTATTAATGAAGGCAATAACAGCCTTTCATCTGCCTGCAGCGATCTGCCAGGCAATACCCGCATTGTAAATACTACCATAGACCTGGGTGCCTATGAGTATGGAGGCATACCATTACAGAATATAATACTAAAAGGAAATGCGGTAGCGATTGGTTCCGGCTCCATCAGCGCCTCCACCACTAATAATACCGATTTTGGTTCGCAGGCTGTAGCGTCCGGCAATGCAGAAAAAACCTTTACCATACAAAATACAGGCACTGCAGATCTGGTCATTTCCTCAATAGATGTCAGTGGCGATAATGCCGGTGATTTTACAGTGTCTGCAACCTTACCGGTAACAGTGCCGGCAGCAGGTTCCGCGACCTTCAGGGTTAGCTTCGATCCTTCGGCTGCGGGTACACGCAATGCAACCATTACGGTGAACAACAATGACTGCGATGAAGCGGCATATGATTTTGCGATAGCGGGTTTAGGAATAAGCCCCGATGCCAACGGGGTGCTTTACGTAAACCCAATAGCAACCGGCGATGGCAGTGGCAGCAGTTGGGCCAATGCCATGGGCAGTGTGGCCGATGCATTAGCAGTGTCCGGCAACAGCAGCAGCGGCATTACCCAAATATGGGTAGCTGCCGGTACATACCAGCCAGTCAGCGGCGCAAGCTTTAGCATGGTAGAGGGTGTGAGCATGTACGGGCATTTTGCCGGTACGGAAACTGCCATAAGCGAACGGAACCTGCAGGACAATAGCCTGGAAACAAAACTGAAGGGTAATGGCAACCGGGTAATAGATAACAGCGGCAATGGCCTCACCACAGCTACAGTATTGGATGGGTTTACAGTTACGGGAGGTAATGTCAGCAGCATCATCGGCTTCGGCGGCGGCATGTATAACTCTTCTTCTTCCCCTGTCATCAGCAACTGTATTTTTTCAGGGAACAGCGTTAACAGCAGCAGCGGCGACGGCTACGGCGGCGGCATGTATAATTCTTTTTCTTCTCCCGTGATAAACAATTGTGTTTTTTCAGGGAACAGCGTTAGCGGCTTCTACGGCCTTGGCGGCGGCATGTATAATAAATCGTCTTCTCCTGTGATAAACAATTGTGTTTTTTCAGGGAACAGCGCTGGCGGCAGCATCGGCCTCGGCGGCGGCATGTATAATGATAATTCTGGTTCTGCTGTTGTCACGATTTACAACAGCATCGTATTGGGGAATACTGCCTCAACCGAAGGGCCTGGAATAAATAATAGCGGTACACTTGATATTCAATACAGCCTGGTAGAGAGAAACAGCACGACTGCTACCTTTAATGGTAACAATGTAGCTGTTACCGCGGCTGATGTATTTGTAAACCCGGTAGCGGCCGGCAGCGCACCCACCACTACAGGCGATTATAGCCTTAAAAGTGATAGTCCTGCTATTAATGAAGGCAACAACAGCTATAGCAATGCTGCTACTGATTTAGCAGGCAATGCCCGTATAGTGGCTTGCGTTATAGATTTGGGAGCTTACGAGTACCAGCAGCCGGTAGCGGAAATAAACCTGCAGGGCAATAGCACAGACATAACAGACGGAGATGCTACCCCATCCACCACTGATAATACCGATTTTGGTTCGCAGGCTGTAGCGTCCGGTAATGCAGAAAAAACCTTTACCATACAAAATACAGGCACAGCAGATCTGATCATTTCCTCAATAGGTATCAGTGGCGATAATGCCGGAGATTTTACAGTGTCCGCAACCTTACCGGTAACAGTGTCGGCAGCAGGTTCCGCGACCTTCACGGTTAGCTTTGATCCTTCGGCCGCGGGTACACGCAATGCAACCATCACCGTTAACAGTAATGACTGCGATGAAGCGGCGTATGATTTTGCGATAGCAGGTAAAGGCATTGGGGATGCAATTATCAGCTTTACACAGCCAACGGATAAAGTGTATGGCGATGCTGACTATGAGCTAACGGCCACGTCCACTTCTCCGGAAGAAATTACCTATAAGAGCAGTGATGCTACGGTGGCAACCGTAGCAAAAAACACAACAGATAATAAGTGGTATGTACATATAGTGAGTGCGGGCAGCACAACCATTACAGCCAGCCAGGCAGCAGGTGCAGATTATAACGCAGGCAGCAAGGATGCAGAGCTTACGGTGAACAAGGCCACGCTTACAGTAACTGCCAATGCACGGAGCAAAAAATACAGCGAAGCCGATCCTGCGTTGACCTATACAGCAACAGGCTTTAAGAATAATGAGGATGAAAGCGTACTGACAGGCAGCCTCAGCCGCGATGCCGGGGAGAGCGTGGGTGAATATGCTATCAATCAAAACAACGTAAGCGCCGGTGATAATTATGCGATAAGCTACACGGGCAATACATTTACTATCAGCAAGGCGCCGCAAACCATCACCTGGAACCAGCAACTGGTAACAGGTTGTGGTGGCGGCAACGCCATACAGTTGGCGGCAAGGAGCAGCAGCGGCCTGCCGGTAAGCTATAGCTCATCCAATCCGTCAGTAGCAGCTATAAATGGCAATACACTGACGTCAGCGGCACCCGGTGATGCAATCATCACGGCTACACAAGATGGCGATGCCAGCCATGAAGCAGCTACCCCGGTAAGTATTCCGTTTACCTATTATGTATCGCAAAACATGGTGAGACAGCACTTCAGCAATGTGCTGTACTTCCTCAATGACAGTAGCAGGTATATAGCATGGCAATGGTATAAAAACGGAACAGCAGTAAGAGGTGCAACGGAGCCGTATTATAGTGAAACAACCGCGCTTAACGGATCATACTATGTGATTGCAACGGACAAGGCTGGTAATAAAGTAAGCAGTTGCCCGCTGTTGCTCAATGGCAGCAATACGGTTGAGAGAAAGCTGAAAGCCTATCCCAACCCTGTATCGCCGGGCGGTATTACCAACATCAGTTGCAACTATAGCTTAACAGAGCTCGAAGGGGCCATGCTCCAGGTAACAGACGCGCGAGGTATCGTAATAAGAAAGATGGTAATGACACAGCCCATGCAGCGTATGCTGCTGCCGCTGAACAGTGGTATATATGTGGTGACACTGATACTTAAAAATGGTGGAAAGGAAACAGTAAATGTGCTGGTGAGATAGAAACAGAAGTCAGAAGTAAGAAGAAAGAAGTAAGAAGAAATGAAGTCAGAAGCGTGAGTGGTCGGATAAGATACCAATAGCTACCGGGATTTTGGATTAAAAAGATTAGATAGGAAACAAAAGAATCACAGGCAGGATTTAATAAGCAATGTTAGATGAGGCAGAGGCGTGGATAGTTGATCTGCGCCTCTTTTTATTCTCGCAAAGACGCAACGCCGCAAAGAAAAAAAAGCTGATTTATAAGCGTCGTGTCTTAGCGCCGCTGCGAGAAAATTCTGCTTTTTTCAACAACCCGGTTTACTCAACCAGGATGTTTCCAATTTCTGGTGAATAGGAGTAAAATTCAGGATCACCATACAGATTGCTATCACTTTTTTGTCCTGTAGATATTTTCATTTCTAACCAGTTGGCTATTAACAATAAAATAAGCCAAAAGATGTCACAGTTATATCCATTAAAAAATTACCATCCGCCTTTTCTGAAATATATCTTTGAATCCTACTGATAAATATCTCATATCCTACGAAGACCAGGCATCACCGCTATTTTATATTACCTGAAGATCCATGTAGCAACAATCCGTTAGGGTTATAACTAATGTGATTAGGATGAACTATCCGGGTGTATTATTATACCTCTTCATTTAGCAAAGGGGCTGATAATGCAGTTCAGAAATTATAAAACCAATACCAATTATTCTGACCAATATTTTTTTTATGAAAACAAACACTCTTTGCCAGCGATGGCTACCTGCTTTAATTGCTGGTTGCCTGCAGGCCCAACAGTTTCATCTCTGCAAAAAACAGAATTTGGCTAAATGGATAAGGCCTGAACGTTAACAGTGCCCGCTTCAATGCCCGGTAAAATCTTGCTGTTATCTCTTTTAAATTATTAAAGCCTCACTACTTATTGAAGAAAACCTTATACACATGAAAAATTTATTACTCTTTTTAATGCTGCTGGGCAGCACGCTGTGCGGCCTGGCGCAAACTCCCGATGCCAACGG
>JADMIO011741757.1_pt1 | contig 11024 bp, 5 predicted proteins | sample 8958161 | NCBI WGS metagenome assembly JADMIO01 (sample SAMN16585339, study PRJNA669376) | soil metagenome | isolation source: Crop rotation soil | place: USA: Cullars Rotation, Alabama | collected 2011 | reverse complement strand
GAAGTTCGCCACGCAGCGACGAGTGGGGAAAATCCGCCGACTGATAGGCGGTCCTCAGAGCGGAGGCTGCGGCGCTCAGATATCTGAACGCACCCAGGAATCCTTGGACCAGAGCGGCGAAGGAGTCTCCGCGACCAGCGTCAGATTCCAAGAACCGACCCTCAACGTCCGCCCAGTCTGGTGCGAACATCGCGCGATCCAGAACAAGCAACGTATCCGCGTCGGCTCGACGAAGCCGAATAATCGGCAATATCGCTGACCGAAACGCGATCTGAGCGCCTTCAATCGGGTAATTCACCGCTTCGTAGATGCTTTGACGCCGCCATAGTCCGAACGTTTCAATACGTCGTATCAGCCCCGGTCCGTCCCGGAACGCGTCGCCCGAAAGAAGTCCTGGCGTTCGTCTCAGCAAAGTCTCCATATGTTCTAGCGAGGTATGGCGATCGAAAAAGCCGAGCTCCGCGCCAAGAGAAAACCCAAGCAAGCCTTGAACGTCATGAGCCTGCTGTGCTGCCACGCGCCACTGGTTGGTCCCGAGGGCAGAATAAAACGGATATACGTCCGGCAAGACGGCAGACGCAAACGACCTCGTTTGTAGTAGGCGCGCCCGCTCATCAAATGACATCGAGTACCCACTTCAGCGGACGCGAATATGCTGGGGACGGCTTGCACACGGAACGATGATCGCCCTCTGCCTCAAACGCCACCCTGATGTCGACCGCGTAGTCCACCGTATTGACTACGTTATCTTTGGCGCCCCAAATCAATCGCGCTCTGAGATTGTCATCGCCGTCTTCCTCGACCCGACGGACAGTCTGTTGCATCAGTTGCTGCAAGACCGGAGAATTCGGATCCAAGTCTGGATAGACTCGCCCTCGGAACAACTGCCAGATTGCAGCAGCCGCGGCCAAGAATGGAATTCCCTGTCCCAGCAACGCGACGACTAATCCTTGTCGGAAGCCCAAGTGCGCAGACGAAAACAGGAGAGGCCGCGAGGCGAGCAAGATTTCCGAGTGCGGTGAGGATGTCGCACCGCGCGCAACGTCTAAGAGAAGTTGACGAATTACGACAGCACCAGCTGAATGGCCAACCAGCTGAACGGAGTTGTATCCCCCTCGCTCGGCCAGCGCGACTGTGACGAAGCGGTTGAGCCAAAACGCAGACTCGGCAATAGTCTGCCGCGTGCATGGAAAGTCCCAGAAAAAGAGATCAATCTCGGCAAACCCAGAATCAAATGGGGCACGATCCACCAGCGGTTGGAACTCGCTCCAGGTGTCAACCGCGTCGCCAGCAAAGCCATGGACAAACACCACGGCCACGTTGGCGTTCTTACTGGCCATGAGTCCGTAGGATCCAGGGAATTCGTCTATTTCAATTAGATAGTGCATCGAGGCGGATGGACAATCGTCTAGCCAATGTCGACAGCGTCGGATTCTAGCCCATATCGGTGCGATCGTTCCGCCATAGCGAGCCCGTGTGATTGAACTTGTCTGTCAGGTGGGTCGCGAGGACGGATCGGCCGAGCCTGCCGCAAAGACGCCGCCGAAGCTCGAACGCCTCAGCAGCCACGACGATGCCGCACGGCACGCTGTCCATTTAGAGCGCGCGCTACGAGCGCAGTCGTTCTGACGTGGCCATGGTGATCTGCATGGCGGGGCACGGCCGACGGTCGCACTCGGCAGCCAAAGCAGTAACTGAAACGCGCGCCTTCCCCAAATGCTCTTGTTGTCAGAACACCTGAGAGACCAGCTTTCGCCAGCTCCGGAGGGGCTTGACCAAATGAATCCAGCTAGAGGAACGGTCGATGGCTAGGTAGGAAGGGTTCTTTTGTCTGCCTTGACCGTCGGCCTCCTCCCAAGTAGGCTTCGGGCCGGTCCGACTGCAACCGCCGGTTTGGAGCCGTGCAGGCGGGCGCGGGGGAAGTTTCTTGGTCGAAGAGGTAGGGACACTGGTCGTGACGCATCAACATCGAGGGGTCGACGTAGCGGTAATTATTGCACTTCAGGAAGAATTCAACGGCCTAGCTCCCGTCTTTCCTGGTTTCGATCATTTCTTTCGCTCTCCGGCCGCGGCTGACGGACTAAAACTATTTAAGTTTGTCGATCGATTCGACGTCGAGCGCACCGGCTGCGTAGCCATCATCGGAAAAATGGGTACGCGCAATGCGTTCGCCGAAGCAAGTCGAGTGATCGAGCTGATGCATCCGAAGCTCTTGGTCAACGTTGGAATCGCTGGATGTCTAGATTCTCAGTTGAGAATCGGCGATGTTGTGATTGCCGACGAAGTCGACAACTACGATAACCGGGCAAAGGTCACCGGCGATAAGGTCGGCTTCTCGACACTCAACCTTTCAGCCGGCGCCCATTTCAGTATCGACAACCAATTCGCTACCGACTTCAAGGAGATGGACCAACGGTTCCCAATTCTGCGGGACCACTGGGCCATTCAGAGCGCCCGGCGCTTTCAGGATGGATTCAAGGAGCAGTCTAGCGAGTTGCTCTCCAACGATTTCGTGCACCAGCAGCCTCGCATCGCTGCGGGCCCGATTGCTTCCGGCGAGTCGGTGGTGTCTTCGGCGCTCTTCAAACAGCAGCTTCGTGATCGAAATCGAGCTTTTCTCGCAGTCGACATGGAGAGCGCCGGAATTCTCCATTCCGCGCGTGAGCCAGGTCTGCCGGTCGTTGTCATCAAGGCGATCAGCGATCTGGCCGATTCGAGTAAGGGCGAGCTTGACGACAAGTACAAGAATCGACTGCGCGCGTGGGCGATGACAAACGCTCTTGACTGCCTCCACGGATTTCTCACTGGCATAGCGGCTTTCGGCGACCATGAATCGGCGCCCCGACCTGAGACACTGCTTATTGAGTTGAAGTCGGTTTCCGTGGGTCATATGAAGAAGCGCCACCGAGCCGTGAATCCCAATTCGCAGCTGCCTCGGTTCGACCGGCTGTTCGCAACCTTTTGCTCGAAACCCGACGGCGTTCCATTCAGCTTCGCGCAAGTTGCCGCCACAGTTTTCGGTTCGAGCGATTTTCACCCCCTGCAAGTGCGAGGAGTCCCGGGTACTGGCAAGACCGCATTTCTCAGCATGCTCTATTTCTCCCTCATCGAGCTGCCACAGACAGCGCAGAGGCCGGTTCTGTACGTCAATCTTAAGAGGCACTTGTCATCTTCAGCCGCCTCACATCCCGAACGCCCTCCCGCTGCCATCGGCCTCAGCAGGACTCTCGCATGCCTAGAAAGGCTGCTTGCCAGCGGTGGCACTCAGCCTCAGCGAGTCCCGATTGTCATACTGGACGGAATCGACGAGTACCGAGTAACACCAGACGACCTCGAGCGCCTGATCGTTGACGGCTGCCGAGATCGAGCTGCTCTTGTAACTTCGGTCGGCCTGAACTACCTCGGAGATCGAGCGAAATTCCAAAGGTCCGTTGAATGGATGGGACTACCTGAGTCCACTGTCAGTTTGAATGAGCTCCCGGTTAGCGATCCGTCGTCCCGCGCCTTTTTCGAAGCATTTGTTGCTCTCGAGGGCGCCGACGATCAAGTGTTGTCGAAGCGAATGCTAGGCAAAGCGCTCGAGTTGGGTGTTCGATCGATTGACGTATTTTCAGCCGACCTGATTCGACGAAGCCTAACGTTGCCTCGATACGCGAAGGCCCGGTTCTTGAGCGAGGTCATGCAAGCCTGCTGCATGGAATTCCTCGAAAAGGGTCAGCCGTTTGTTCCGATCGATGAGGTTGCTAAGTTGGCCTTTCGTTACTGCGTTGGCTCGGGCACACGCGAGGATAACGCCGAGAGTGAGAGCGGTCGCGAAGCAAAGCTCATCCACTCGCATCCTCACATGACCGACTATTTGATTGCTCACCATGTAGTCCGCACGATTCGGCGGCTTGGGAGGTCTCAGGAACCACACGATCTCGCGGACCTCGATTTTGTTTTTCCCCAGTCTGTGACCCGTTTTGCAAAAAGCATTATGAACGCGTCGAAGGAGGTGCAGCAAGAAGTCTTAAGGGGAGCCAAGGTCGCCTGGTCGTTCGATGTCACGCCAGCAAAGACGCAGACCTGCTATCTGGTCGGCCGAATCACTGACTCAACACTCAGGGATCAAGCGATCGAGTGGCTGCGAAGCTGTGTGCCGCAGCTTGAGCAAATGGCTAAACCCGCGGCAGTAGAACGCCAGCGAAAGCAACTCGGCCTTCTGGCTAGGACCGTTTATATCAGCTTGTCCTACTTAGGCGACGACACATCCGCGGATGAATACCTCAGTCGCTTGTTTAGATTCATGGATTGGAACGACATTAATCGCGGTTTCCACCTGGAATATTACGGTGACATTCCTTTTCACCCCGAAGATCCACTGTCCCACTCAGACACACTAGGTCCGTTTCCGAAGAGCAGGTCGGCTTTAACCCATGAGATTCGGCGTCACTTGGCCGCGCGTGTTCCAAACCGTGGCCTTTTCAATATCGACGTGTTTACTCTGTTTTCGCTGGCGCAGCATCGGCACTCAGCCGGTGTTCTTGAAGAACCCGAACGAGTCGCCCTAGCTCAACTCGCCGACGAACTCCTTGTGTCAGGTTCTCTCTCGACCGAGGTTCTTGCATTTATTCGCTTGCTGCATGATTCGCTTCAGAATGTAGAGTTCCCCCCGGCCATCATTGTTCGACAACTTGGGCACATAAAGTCAACGTTGCGAGGCGGCTGGACGCGTCGGTCACTGCCTCTAGAGAGGTCGGAATCTGTTGCGGAACACATGTACTGCGCCTGGCTGCTCGCGTGGCTGTTGCTTCCCTCAAGCGCTCCGGATGGCTGGCCCACCTACAACAAAGATCGGGTGCTTCACCTGATTCTTATCCACGATCTACACGAAGCAATTACCGGTGACGTTCCAGCAAAATTCCAGGACGGCGAGTTTAAGCAGAAGGAGCGTGAAACCCTGACGAAGCTCGATGCAGCTCAGACGTACCCAGGAATTCACGGGCTAGCCGGGTTTCTCAAGGATTGGGACGAGTGCGAAAAGGGCTTGTCAGAAGAGGGAAAAATTGCCAAGGACTTCGACAAGATCGACAACTTGGTTCAACTTCATGCCTACGCTCGCGAGGTCCAGATACTGGATTTTGCTGATTGGCGCCGCGGCTTGGTTGAATCTGTCCGTACAAAGCCAGGACGGGCCGCTCTCGACGCCCTGAAGCCGCTTCTCGATTCGTAGACCTTCTCAATCGCGTTGGCCGATTGGAGAGAGTGACCTGATGTGAATGCGAGAGTCAATACGAGAAACGCAACAGAAGGTCACGGCGTTCGTCCAGAACGTCCATCGTTTCCGCGATGCGGGATTGAAAGATGACGACGCGCCCTCAGCGTATGTGGCGATCTTGCACCAGAGGCAGCGTTTAATGGGATTTGCAGAGGACCTCCAACTTCATGCTGCGCCTCAAGAAGCGCGCGAGTGTTCAACCAGTCCGAGCCCGCGTTTCTGATGTCGTATCTGGACCGTGATCAAGACGGGGCGGTGGTCGCGTGCCTGGTCGGCGGCGACCAGGAAATCAACGACGCCGAGATGGGGATCTTCGGCTGGCTGGATGCGATCGACACGTCATTCTCGCATTGGACCGCGTACACGTCGGCGAATCGGCTGGAGACCGAGTACAACGCCGGTCAGGCGGTCCAGAGACTGAATCGCCGCACTGCGAAGAAGAAACGAGTCTGCATCTTGCCTTCTCGAAGCGCTCATTCCGCGCGGAGCGCACGTGTCGGGGTTGGCCAAAGGCCTTGCTCGACTGCGAGGTCCCTCCCGGAGTACTCCGACCAGACGTTCTGGTATCTAAGGGACTGGGGACTTAGAGTGATCTGCGGATGTCTGAACGGCACCCAAGAGGCGATCTCACCACCTCGCTCCACTGACAGCGACCGAGGTGAGTTTAGACCCGATACGAACTATTGGTTCTAGTAGAACTTCCGATGGATGTCCGTCTGTTCATAGAAACGGGCGACCGTGGCCTTGACTTGCCACTCTGGGCCCACCAGGATCTGGTCGCTCAGTTTGGCTTCCTCACTTGAAAGGATCGGCCATGCTCTTCGAAGACGATTTTCGAGACTTCGTTTCGGCGCACCGACCAGCGGCTCGCCGCCCGAGCGCGTTGATTTCAGCCCTTATTCTCTTCGTTGCTGCACCGACTGCTGCGTCGGCCCAGAGCGCGGTCTCGTCAGGTTCTCCGCAGTGGAAGCTCGAATCGGCTAGTCGCGATCCCGGTCGCCGACAGTCAGCGGCTGAGCAGCTCAGCGAAGCCGCCACTGACCCCCGGGCCCTTCCCGTCCTCTTGACCCTTCTCAACGACACCGACGATGGAGTGCGGTGGAGTGCCGTTTACTCGAGTGAGTACTTCAGTGGTGTAGCCAACGCAATCGTGGTTGACGCTCTACTGGAGCGTTTAACGGATCAGGATTCGTCCGTCCGCACCAAGACCGCCGACGTGCTCGCGGCCATCGGCGATGAAAGATGCTACGAGGCGTTGAGTCAGGTGGCAGCGGGACGAGATCTGTACGCTGCAGAACGAGCGATCGCTTCCGTCGTCTCCATCGTTAAGCGAACAAGGCGCCCCGCACCGGAGATTCTTGTCGTGTTGAAGCACGCCGAGTCAGGGAATCGCAGGGAGTTGCTTACCGCACTCGGGAAACTCGGACATCTCGCTGGCTTTTCGGCGGAGGCCCTTGCAGACAACTTGACCGATCCCGATTCGACGATTCGCCTTCAGGCCGCGACCGCTCTCGAAGCTGTGTTGCCTTTTGTCAGAGACACTCCGTCACAACTCATAAGGGCGTCGGCATTCGAGGAGGATGAGAAGGTGCGCATTCGGGCGATTGCCGCCCTCGGCCAGTCGCGTTGGAGCGCTGACGCGGTAGATGCCTTACTTCAGTCGATGAAAGCCGCACAATCTTCGGTCAGGCTACAGGCGATAAGGTCGTATGGCGTACTAACGCGGGCGGTGCCGTCTTCGACAGGTCCGTTGATTCCGCTCACCCTCGACCCAGACTCGGACATCCGCTTAGCGGCAGTGGCTGCCCTAGCAGAATCGGAGTCGCTAACCGAGGAGAGTCGAAGCGCAGCGTTACGATTGCTGAAGGATTCGGATTCCGGCGTCCGTTCGGAGGCCGCCCACTTCTTCGCACTCTTTGCGACCGCTGGTGAGGAGCAGATGTCTGCGCTTGCACCATTGCTCGACGACAGCTCCGCCGGTGCGCGGTCGTCGGCCTTGAGTGCCCTCACTGAGATGGCTCGATACAGCCAGACCCACCGAGTCACCTTACCCAAAGAGGCTCGAGAGAGTGTGGCCTCGATCATCATCAAGCAGCTGTCGACCGAGCCTCTGTCGATTCACAGTTCCAATCAGATTCGCCTTCTTGGGCTAATTCTGCCGGCGAACAACGTCGACTGGTGCGACGCGATATTGCGGGCAAGCCGGTCCACGATTCTGATGACCGAAGGAATTACAGCGCTTGGACACATTGTCTCAAGCGAAGACTTCAACTATCTCGAGCAGGGCGAATGTCCGTCTCGCATTGCCACTATCCTTACCGAACTCGCTGGATCCGGGATCGCCGCGATTCGCACGACTACTGCAACGGCGCTCGCGAGACTCCATTCGATGCAAACCAATGATTCGTGGGCAAGTACCGCCCTCGCGTTGCTGCCACTCTTGGCATCAGATCCGATTCGAGCGGTCCGGGCGGAGGCTGTAGCGGCGCTTGATGCACGAATCGATGATCCATTATCGATCGACATCGCAAAGCGAGTCCTCAAGGGAAACGATCAGGAACTGAGAACCCAAATAGTGCGCGCTCTTGCGGGCCTGGATTTTGGTGCCTACAAGCTTGAAGTCCTAGGTGGCATCCGGACAACACGGTATCAGCCGCGGCCCGAGGAGAGCCTGGATGCCCTGAAACAGGCGTCATCGCGCCTTGAAGTGGTTGACCTAGTCGTGGAGATCGGGCGGCACACGCCAACCCCTCAAGTCGTTTTGACGCTTGAATCGCTGCTCAATGGTGTCGGGCGGTTGCGGACGGCTGTTGCAGAGGGAGATTTTTCGGCTGATGTGGTGCCACTTGCTCTTGCAACCGAGGATCGCTCGAACCTGACGCTTAAAAATGGAATTGAGTTTTGCGTTTCGCTTATTCCTCGATCTCAAGGCGAGCTTCGAAGAAATGCTATTGCGACACTGGTTCCTCACGTGGCAACAGATGAGGCTGCTTTACGCACCCTGATGGACCTGTCCAACGATCCCGATCCGTCGATACGTGGGCTGATCGTGCGGGCTCTGGGAGCCGCTGTCCAGTTTGACGAACGAGCACTGAAGATCGTCAAAGGAGCCTTGGCGGACGCAGACCCTATCGTACAATCACAGGCGATCCTCGCACTTGAAGCCATCGTCGAACTTGATAAGGAGACACAGACGATTCTCGTTGCGTCTGCGACCGCCCAGTCTGAGGCCGTCTCATCAGCGGCCGTCGCTGTACTGCTTCGAACAGACTTCGAACAAGGGCTGTTCCGCGTGCTAACAGTCGGAAGGGCTGACGATCAGCGAATCGCAGCGCTGAGGAAGCTCGCCGAGAGCGAGCCGCCGGTGGTCCAGCGAGCACTATCAACCGCGATTGCCGACCCGAGTCGAAGCGTTCGACTTGCAGCCATAGATACGCTAAGGGACGTACCAGACGTTTCGGATGAATTGGTCTCCCGGCTCACCTCTAACCCTGCTGCGTCTTTTAGAAGCGACGGCGACTCGCCAGACTCCAGATTTCGTGAGCGATGGGCGAGCGTTCTCGGTAGGGTCTCGAAATCCAGCGATCTCTCACTCAGTCTACTGAACAGTTTGCTGACGGACGATGACGAGGATGTCCGGCTGGCAGCGGCAGTGGGTGTCGCTGAGCTAGGCAGACGCGCAGGAGCCCTTGTTCCAGCTCTGAGTCGGCTTCTGGTTGATGCGAATCCTCAACTTCGGTCTGCCGCAGCAAGGGGGCTGGCTGCAGCCCATGGAAATGACCCTCGAATCCAAAAGCTGTTGTTCGCACGGCTAAAGGCAGATCCCGAGTTGACTAGAGTCCTGCTGCTGGCAATCGGCGCATTCTCCCCGCCTCCCACTGCTATCGGAACACTGGTGACCTACCTAAAAGATGGCGATGTGAGTACAGAGGCAATCGCAGCACTGGAAGCAGTTGGACCGTCGGCACTGGGTGCCCTCATAACTGCGTCATCCGAGGCGGCCGGAGAACAAAAGGAGGCACTGTCGGAAGCGGTGCACCGCCTCCAGAAGCGAATCAAACCGGAAGTATTGTCAGTAGATCTTCCCACCGGCGGAAAGTCACGACTTGTGGTCGACGACAATACCGTTGTCTTCCGCGTGGCGACCTGGTGCCACTACTCGGTGGAGCTGATTGAGTACCTCGGCTCGGCGAAAGTCGCACCGTATTTGAAAGGGATCAAGCTCGTCTTTGTGTTTGAAGACGAATGGCCAACGATTCAGGCCGAGGTGCGCGCCCAGATGAAAGAGAAGGGCAACTGGAGCGAGCAGGCTGAATTGCGAAGGATGACTGAGCTGCGGGCTGCGGCGAAGGGCGCTCTTGTCTTCGATCCGGATATCCTCAAGGCCGTTCCTGGGAGAGCGATCGTGGCACGGTCTATTGAGGGACATCCTATTGATTCATTTCCCCTGGTATTTCTTAACGACACCGGTAGGTTTTCTGATCGTCACGAGTGGCCGGGAACGGCCTGGTTCTCGCGTCGTATTGGGATGCCAGCTTGGCTCTTGGGGCCGCTCGATGATGGTGGACTATCCAGGTTCTTCCACACCCTCCGCTAGGAAACGCTCATGAAATCTAATACTCCCCGCCGAGGCAACCGAGCAGTTCTTGTCGCCGTGTTTCTGTCGTTGCGGCTGTTCGACGCCAATCTCTCAGCCGGGGTAATCCGATCCCAATCCTCGCGTGTCTCGTGTGCCGAAGTTCTCGGACGAATCCCCTCGTCCGAAGCACCAACCTCGAAGGCGGTTTTGCCGGCCGGTGTCGTAGACTTGACAGGACAGCCTTGGGAGTCCGTTCGTTCGAGAGCTGGAATTCTGGGTGGAAGCTCAGTCTTGCTCCTCGATCACACCATCCTTCAGGATCGCGTGGCGCTGAACGAATTGCAGCAGTCAAAGGTCACATTTGCGGTTCGCGCAAATGGCTCGTCCCCCGACGACTCAATTCGATACCTTCAAAGAAGCATCTCGCGTGTTGAGACAGTTGTCTCACTTCCATCGGACATCGACGGCGTTGTTGCGATGTTTGGGATGAACCGTGCGGTGGCCGGCCCAGCGTTAGCGCACCTGAATGCCGTTCGTGCAGAGCTTCGGTCGATCCCTGGAGTTCAGGTGCTCACTGGCGTCGCAGGTCTTACGATGGCTGAGACCATAAAACGAAAAGCGAGCAGCTCAAGCGCTGACATTCTCAATGTAGTGGGCCACAACGTCGGAGGAATTCTTTATTTTGCGGACGGCAGTGCCATGGGTGTTGACGCCATCCATAGCGTGGCCAAAGCCGCCGGTCGGAAGGTCATGGTGATTTCCTGCGACACAGTTACCGTCGCTTCGACAGTGGCGCAGCCGGAAGCTGTGACGCTACGCCCGCTCGACTATCATGCAATCGCTGCCGCTTTGAGATCTGGGCAGGATCGGGTCGCAAGAGGTGGTGCCACGATGGTCGACTACCTTCGCGCGATGGATCGGCTTGGCGAAGACTCGTCCGGTTCATCAGTTCAGATGGTGGGCATCATCTTGGTTATTGCGGGGGGAGTTGTGATCGCAGTCATGGCCTCGAAGTACTTCTGGCAGTGTGATGGTAACGACGGCAACTGTGCCAAGGAGAGCAAATGACTGAACTGATCGGCGAGCAAATCAGATTCGTGAGCAAAGTGATCGATGCGCACCGAAGACCAGTCGATGCCGGTGTTTCGCCGAAGGAAGCGACCGAACGAGGACAGCTTGCAGGGAAAG
>JADMIO011283510.1_pt1 | contig 11024 bp, 9 predicted proteins | sample 8958161 | NCBI WGS metagenome assembly JADMIO01 (sample SAMN16585339, study PRJNA669376) | soil metagenome | isolation source: Crop rotation soil | place: USA: Cullars Rotation, Alabama | collected 2011 | reverse complement strand
CCGCCGGTGAGGAGCAGGGCGGCACCGCCGAGGACCGTGCCTCGGCGCACGCCCGCTGGCACCGCCTCGTCACACATGCGGCGACCGTAGCGTGACCTGCACGACCGGTCGCCGCGTCGCCACGGTCCGACCGGCGGGCCTTCGTCGGTGGACCATGGGCGAACTTATGATGCGGATGCCGTCCAGCCGACGGCCCACGTTCGTCCGCGTCCGGGACGTTCAGCGGATCCCCGAGGAGCACATCAGATGAGTCGTTTGTTGGAAGGTCGCGTCGCCATCGTCACCGGCGCAGGTCGTGGCATCGGTCGCGAGCACGCGCTGAGCCTGGCGTCCCATGGCGCCAAGGTCGTGGTGAACGACCTCGGTGGCAACGTGGACGGTTCGGGCGGCGACCTGAGCCCGGCCCAGCAGGTGGTCGAGGAGATCACGGGCATGGGCGGCGAGGCCGTCGCCAACGGCGACAGCGTCTCGTCGTGGGAGGGCGCGCAGCGATTGATCAACACCGCTGTCGAGACCTTCGGCGACCTCCACGTCCTCGTCAACAACGCCGGCATCCTGCGCGACCGCGTGCTCATCAACATGACGGAGGAGGAGTGGGACGCGGTGATCGCAGTCCACCTCAAGGGCACGTTCGCCCCCAGCCGCTGGGCCGCCGCGTACTGGCGCGAGCAGTCGAAGGCGGGCAAGCCGACCGACGGGCGGATCATCAACACCACGTCGGTCAGCGGCATCTACGGCAACCCCGGCCAGACGAACTACGGCGCGGCCAAGGCGGGCATCGCGGCGTTCAGCAACATCGCCGCGCTGGAGCTCTCCCGCTACGGCGTCACCGTGAACTGCGTCGCACCGGTGGCGCTGACGCGCATGACCGAAGGGCTCGGCCCGGCACCGGAGACCGACGAGGAGCGCGAGGCCCGTTCACCGCGCTGGATCGCCCCGATCGTGACGTGGCTCGCATCGACCGAGTCCGCCGGCGTCACCGGTCGCGTCTTCGAGGCGAGCGGCCAGACGCTCGCCATCGCCGAGGGCTGGATCCGCGGCCCGAAGGCGGCGCCCGTCGACGACGCCACCGAGGTGGGCCCGGTCGTGGAGCAACTGCTCGCGCAGGCCCGCAAGAACGCCGGCATGGACGGCACCCCCGGCAGCTGGCCCCAGCCGCGCTGAGGCCCGGGCAGCGCCGTCGCGTCAGTCGCCCAGCTCGGCGTCGCGGAGGCGCGCGCCGAGCTGGTCTGCAGCGGCTCCGAACCTCGCGAACGCGAACTCGGCTCGCTCCGCGGCCATCTCCATGCGCGTCTGGGCGAGCAGCAGCCGGTCCCGTGACTCCTCGAGCCGCTGCACCGCTGCGGTGAGCCGGATGGAGAGGGCGTCGAAGGGCGTGCGATCCATGCGAGGCACCCTACTCCAGAATCACGCTCCGTGGTAGCAACTCACGGAGCGTGGTTCTTCTGGCGGTGTTCGTCGTGATCGTCAAGACGCCTTGACGAACGATCGCCCGGCCGACCGGCCGCGCTCGGGTCCGACTGGCACGGGGCGGGCGCCGACCGGGCATGATGAGCCGACACCAGCCGGCGCCGGTCGCGCCGACGTTCGAGGGGGAACCTGATGCCGCTCAAGCCAGAAGCCGTCGGAGCCGTCGGCGACGTCCGCACCATCTCGTGGGGGTCGAAGGACGCGCTGCTGTACGCCGTCGGCATCGGTGCCGGCCAGGACGCGCTGGCGTTCACGACGGAGAACTCGACCGACATCACGCAGGTCGTCTACCCGACGTTCGCGGTGGTGGCGGGGTCCGGCACGGCGTCGCCCGGTGCGAGCGCGATGAGCCAGATCGGCACGTTCAACTTCGCGCTGCTCGTCCACGGGTCGCAGGCGATCACCCTGCACCGGCCGATCCCGGTGGAGGCGACGGCGACCACGCAGGACAAGGTGGTCGCGATGTACGACAAGGGCAAGGCCGCCGTCGTCGTCACAGAGGCCGAGGTGAAGCTCGAGTCCGGCGAGCCGCTGTGGACGACGCGCTCGTCGGCGTTCATCCGTGGCGAAGGTGGGTGGGGCGGCGATCGTGGGCCGTCGGGACCGCAGAACGAGCCGCCGGCGGGCGCCGCACCCGATCACGAGATCACGCTGCAGACATCGCCGGATCAGGCGTTCGTGTACCGCCTCTCCGGGGATCGCAACCCGCTGCACGTCGACCCGAAGTTCGCTGCGCTCGGCGGGTTCGACCGCCCGATCCTCCACGGCCTGTGCACCTACGGGTTCACCGGCCGCGCCCTGCTGGGCGCGTGGTGCGACGACGACGTCACGAAGTTCCGCCACATCGAGGGTCGCTTCTCGTCGCCGGTGATGCCCGGTGACGCGCTGACGATCCGCTCGTGGAAGACGGGTGACGGCGAGGCGGTGTTCACCACGTCGGTCGGCGACCGCACCGTGATCGACCAAGGCCTCGTCCGCTTCGGCTGACGGGCGCGGCCCGACTCGGTGGGTCAGGCGGAGCAGGTCATCGTGGCGCACTTCGCGACGCGGAGATCTGCCTCGTTCACGTCGTAGTGAGCGATGATCGGCCGTCCGTCGGCGCCGATCGCGAGGGACGCGTAGTACCCGACGACGCCGAACGACTCGACCGTGGTGATCGACGCCGGACCCGCGCAGGTCGGGTTGCCGCACGCGGCCAGGCGGAGGTCGTTGTCGGTGTTGTAGAGGTACGTGATCACCGGGTTGCCGTCGGCACCGATCGCGATGCTGCTGAAGGCGCCGGTCGAACTGACCGTGTCGAGCGCACTCGACACGGACACGCCCGTGCACTCGGGGTTCGCGCATCGGGTGATCACCAGGTCGAGGTTGGTCGCGTCGTACGAGGCGATGATCGGGTTGCCCGTCGTGGCGATCGCGAGCGATGTGTAGTAGCCCACGGATCCCGTCGTGTACGCCGGGGTCAGCGTCGACGTCCCGGTGCACGCGGCGTTCACGCACGACGCCACCTTGAGATCGCCGTTGGTCGCGTCGAGGTACGAGATGATCGGCAGGCCGTTCGCGCGGACCTTCACCGAGTTGTACGCGCCGACGTCACCGGGCGCGTCGACCGTGGTGGTGGTGGGTGTGCCAGTGCAGGCGGGGTTCACGCACTTCGCCACCCTGAGATCGAGGCTGGTGAGGTCGTAGTACGACACGACCGGGTTGCCGTCCGTGCCGATCGCGATCGAGGTGAAGTAGCCCGTGTTGCCGTTGGCGTCGAGGGTGGTGAGGGTCGACGGGCCGGTGCACGCCGGGTTGGCGCACTTCGCGACGCGGAGGTCGTTGTTGGTGCCGTCGAGGTAGGCGATCACTGGGTTGCCGTCGGTGCCGACCGCGATCGACGCGTACAGACCGGTCGATCCGGTGGAGTCGACCGTCGTGAGCGTCGGCAGCCCGATGCACCCGGCGTTCGCGCACTTGGCGACCTTGAGGTCCGCGTTCGTGCTGTCCGAGTAGGCGATGACGGGAAGCCCATCCGCGCCGATGGCGATCGATGGGTAGGAGCCGACGTTGCCGAGCGAGTCGATGGCGACGCGGGAGCCGCTGATGGCGGTGTCGATCTGGGTCTTGGTGTAGTAGCGGTCGTCGTGGGTGTGGTCGATGTAGTAGCCGACGATGTCGGCGGCGACGTCGACGGTGCCGGCGAGGTTGTAGAAGGCGATCTTGCCGTCGCCACTGATGTCGGCGGTGACGGCGTTGGACAGTGGTGGTTGTCCGGCGGTCCAGTTGGCGTTCGCCGCCAACGGTCGGGGCACGTCGGACGGGAACACGGTGAGGAACGAGTTCGACGATGGGTTGATGATGGCGACGTTCATCGTGAGTCCGACGGCGTCGGTGGGGATGGTGCAGTTGCCGTTGGTGCCGCGGACGGTGGCGACGAAGGTGTCGCCGGGTCCGAGCTTGGTGTTGCGTGGTCCGACGTTGTCGGGTGCGGGTCGTGTGTCGAACAGGCGGCAGGGTGCGATGGGAACGTAGACGCCGCGTTCACCGGAGCCGATCGATGCGGAGGTGGTGAGCAGTCCACCGGAGCCGAGTGTGACCGCGACAGCGGCTCCGATCGCGGCCCACCGCGAACGGTGCGCGGCGTGGTTGGAGACGTTCGAGCGGACGGGCATGGCAGACCCCCTGGCATCGGCGTGGACGGAGCGTACGCCCTAGGGTCGGCCGCGCGGACCAACAGGAGGCTGCCATGAGCGACACGTCACCGACGTCGACCGATCGAACCGCTGCGAACCGGACGGAGCCGATCCCTGTGCGACGGCTGGGAGACGGTCTGTCGGCCGGCGCGATCGGCCTCGGGTGCATGAGCTTCAGTGGCATCTACGGTGGTTTCGACGGCTTCGATCCGAGCGTCACGATCAACCGCGCGCTCGACCTCGGCGTGACGATGCTCGACACGGCGGACGTGTACGGCCCGCGTGTGAGCGAGGAGGTGATCGGCACGGCCATCGCCGGCCGGCGTGACGATGTGGTGCTCGCGACGAAGTTCGGGATCCTCCGCGCGGGTCCGGGCTCCGAGGGCCAACGCCAGGTCGACGGTCGCCCGGAGTACGTGCGCTCCTCGATCGACGGGTCGCTCCAGCGGCTCCGTGTCGACCACGTGGACCTCTACTACATCCACCGTCCGGATCCGGACGTGCCGATCGAGGAGACGATCGGGGCCATGGCGGAGCTCGTCACCGCGGGCAAGGTCCGCCACCTCGGGTTGTCCGAGGCATCGCCCGACACCATCCGTCGCGCGGTCGCGGTGCACCCGATCGCTGCACTCCAGACGGAGTACTCGCTGTTCAGCCGCGACATCGAGGGTGACATCCTCGCGACGTGCCGCGAGCTCGGTGTCGGTCTCGTGCCCTACAGCCCACTCGGTCGAGGCATGCTGACCGGCACCATTGCCAGCACCGATCAGCTGTCAGCGCACGACTTCCGGCGCAACAACCCGCGGTTCGCCGAGGGGGCGATGGACGCCAACGTCGCGCTCGTCGACGAGGTCCGCGCGGTCGCCGGCGCGCACGGTGCGACTCCCGGTCAGGTGGCGCTCGCATGGGTGCTCGCACAGGGGGACGACCTCGTGCCGATCCCCGGCACCAAGCGGGTGCCCTACCTCGAGGAGAACGTCGCCGCGGTCGAGATCGCGCTGACCGCGGACGATCTGGCCCGGTTGTCGTCGCTCTCGGCGCAGATCACGGGCCCGCGCGCGGCCGATCCGAACTGGATCAACCGCACCACGCGTCCGCTCGACGCCTGAGCCGCGGCCCCGCCGCAGGCGCCGATCTCGCCACACTGTCAGCTCCCGAGGCCGACGTGCGCGTCAGGTGCTGACAGTGTGCGCCTCGCGTCCGCGGTGAGGGCGGCGGCAACCATCGCGATCACGTCCGCTGGTTCGCGGGTGATGTCCGTGAACGTGAACTGCAGCGGGACGAGCCCGTCGAGCACCATCCGGTTCATGCGCTGAGCGTCGGCCTGCAGTTGCATCAACGAGCGGTGGTACGTGTACCCGAGCAGCTCGACCACGAGCGCGGTGCCCGGGAAGCGGCAGTCGACGCGGATCAGCTTCCGCTTGCGCTTCCCGATCACCTGTTGCGTGTCGGGACGCGGCAGAACTGCCGCCGCGAGGAGGCCCAGGAACTCGCGCTCCAGCCAGGAATGGCCCCCCTTGCCGGCGTCGATGCCGGCGAGCACGTCGAGCAGCTTGCTGTAGCCGCGCCGACCGCGACTTCGCTTCGCACCGAGCTCGCGGAACAGGAAGTCGTCGCTCGTCAGCCCGTCGCGCGAGGCGTCGTCGATCGCGCGAGTGAGCCGATCGGGCGTTTCGGTTGCGGATAGGTCGAGCAGTGTCCGCGTCGCCGATGTCGCTGGTACGTGCTCGACGCTGACGCGGTCGAGCAGCGGCATCTCGGTGGTGGTGTGGATGACGTGGTGGACACGGTCGACGAACCGGCCGCGGAGCACGACGAGGTGGTACGGCGGTTCGAGCTTCCAGTCGCTGAAGCCGTGCAGCGCCGCGGCGGTCGGACCGCACGCCCAGCACTCACCGCCGACGTCAGCGATCAGCGCGCTGAGATCACGCAGGCGATCGGCGACGACGAGGGGGCTCAGACCCCCGAGGCGGAAGCCGCTCCTCGCTCGGCTTCGAAGCGCAGCCCCGTCGGCGGGCTCGCTGCGCTGACCGGTGGATCGCTCCGGCATGGCCGCATCCAACCACTCCCCACACCCGCTTCCAACCACGGCCGATGACCTCGCCCGACCTCGCCGTGCGTACCCGGGTCGCCCGCGCGCCGAAGCCCCCGACACTGTCAGCACTCGACGCGCACGTACACGCCGGGGGCTGACAGTGTCGCGGAGTTGGCGGGTGAGACCAGCCCGTGACGTTCGGTCAGGCGGGAGCGGACAGCTCGCGCACGACGTCGGCCAGCGCGACGTCGCGGCGGTCGCCGGTGCGGCGGTCCTTCACCTCGACGACACCGTCGACGAGGCCGCGGCCGACGACGACGATCGTCGGCACCCCGAGGAGGTCGGCATCGTTGAACTTGATGCCGGGCGACACACCGACGCGATCGTCGAACAGCACCCGCAGGCCCGCGGCCTCCATCTCGGCGGCGAGTTGCTCGGCCGCGGGCAGCTGCGGGTCGGTCGCCTTGCCGGTCGCGATGAGGTGGACGTCGGCGGGGGAGATCTCGCGCGGCCAGCACAGGCCGCGCTCGTCACACGTCGCCTCGGCGATCGCGGCGACGGCGCGGGACACGCCGATGCCGTACGAACCCATCGTCACGACGACCTGCTTGCCGTTCTGGTCGAGCACCGTCAGCCCGAGCGCCTCCGCGTACTTGCGGCCGAGCTGGAAGATGTGGCCCATCTCGACACCACGCGCCATCTCGAGCGCGGCACCGCAGACCGGGCACGGATCGCCGGCGCGCACCTCGGCGGCCTCGATCAGGCCGTCCGCGGCGAAGTCGCGTCCGGCGACGAGGTTGACGACGTGACGGCCGTGCTCGTTCGCACCCGTCACCCAGCGCGTGCCGTCGACGACGCGCGGATCGACGAGGAAGCGGATGCCGCTCGGTCCGTCCGAGCCCAGTGCCGCCGGGCCGATGTACCCCTTCACCAACTGGGGGTGGGCGGCGAAGTCGGCTTCGGTGAACGCCTCGGGCTCGGCCGGAGCGACCTGTGCCTCGAGGCGCTTCATGTCGACCTCACGATCGCCGGGGAGGCCGATCGCCAACGGCTCGACCGATCCGTCGGGGTGGCGCAGCTTCACGATGACGTTCTTCAGGGTGTCCCCGGCTGCCCAGTCCCGGTCGTCGCGACGCAGGTCCGCCCGGGCGTTGAGCAGATCGACGAGCGTCTGGATGGTGGGGGTGTCAGGTGTGTCCGCCACCACCGCTGCCGGCAGGCCCTCGAACGGGATCGCCGGGGACGCCGGAACCCGCACGGCCTCGGTGTTCGCGGCGTAGTCGCCCGTGACGCAGCGGACGAACGTGTCCTCGCCGACGTCGAGCGGCACGAGGAACTCCTCGCTCGCCGAACCACCCATCGCTCCGGACATCGCGGAGACGATGACGTAAGGCAGGCCGAGTCGGTCGAACGTGCGCTGGTACGCCTCGCGGTGCAGCTCGTAGCTGCGCTGCAGGCCGTCGTCGTCGATGTCGAAGCTGTACGAGTCCTTCATCACGAACTCGCGGCCACGGAGCAGCCCGGCGCGCGGGCGCGCCTCGTCCCGGAACTTGGTCTGGATCTGGTAGATGATCAGCGGCAGGTCCTTGTAGCTGCTGTACAGGTCCTTCACGAGCAGGGTGAACATCTCCTCGTGGGTCGGCGCCAGCATGAAGTCGTTGTCGCGGCGGTCCTTCACCCGGAACACGTTGTCGCCGTACTCCGTCCAGCGCCCGGTCGCCTCGTACGGCTCGCGGGGGAGCAGCGCGGGGAAGTGCACCTCCTGGAACCCGGAGCGGTCCATCTCCTCGCGGATGATCCGCTCGACGTTCTGGTACACCTTCCACCCGAGTGGGAGCCAGGTGAACCCGCCCGGCGCCGCGCGCCGGATGTAGGCGCCGCGGACGAGCAGCCGGTGGCTCGGCACCTCGGCGTCCACGGGGTCGTCGCGGAGGGTTCTGACGAACAGGGTGGAGAGGCGCAGCACAGGTCGCGAGGCTAGCTGCGAGGACCCCTGGCAGGCCCGGAGCCCCCGAAAGTCCGGTATAGTCGACGCGTCCTTGAGTTCGACGAACCGAAGGCGTGGGCCGCAAGGTCCACGCCTTTCGTTCTGATGGACCCGAATTCGGCCCGAACCGGGCCGGGAGCGACGAGATCGAGATCGATGGGAAGCGAGGTGACGAGATGAGCGATGCAACGGTGCAGAAGGTGACCGCGATGGTGGCGCCGCTCCTCGCCGACCTCAAGCTCGACCTGTACGACATCGAGTTCCGGGGCGGCACGCTGCGGATCACCATCGACACCCCTCCCGGTTCCGAGACCGGTGTCGACCTGGAGCAGATCGCGTTCGTCACCCGCATGGTCTCGCGCGACCTGGACCACGACGATCCGGTGCCGGGTCGCTACACCCTCGAGGTGAGCAGCCCCGGGCTGGAGCGCACGCTGCGCACCCCGACGCACTACCAGCGCGAGATCGGCAAGACGCTCGCCGTCCGCCTGCGCGACATCGGGGCCGGCGATCGTCGTGTCAGCGGCGTCCTCATCGCAGCGACCGACACCGACTTCACGCTCCGGCTCGACGATGCGGCGCTCACGGAGCGCACCATCCCCCTCGATCACGTCGACCGCGCCAAGACCGTCTTCGTGTGGGGTCCGCAACCCAAGCCCGGCCAGGCCGGCAGCAAGAAGCGCAAGCCGGCGAGCACCCGCGGTGCCGCAGTCGCCGCCGCGCTGCAGAAGGGTCCATCCGACGAGATGGACCCGCCTGCGGACACGAGCGCCTCGGGCGCCTCGCGCGCCGACACCCACGCTTCGACCCACGCATCCGTGAACCCCGAGAACCAGGAGGCCTCATGAGCAGTCTCGACATGTCCGAAGCCGTTCGCATGCTCGCGAACGAGAAGAACATCTCGGTCGACACGCTGCTGCACGTCCTCGTCGATGCCCTCGCCACCGCCTACAAGCGCCGCCCCGGCGCCGCCGAGGAAGTGGTCGTCGAGGTCAACCCCGACACGCTCGAGTTCACCTTCACCGCCTACGACGTCGACGAAGACGGCCTGTGGGTCAACGAGCGCGACGACACGCCGCGCCGTGAGGAGATGGGCCGCATCGCTGCCCAGACGTTCCGCCAGGTGATGGGTCAGCGCATCCGTGAAGCGGAGCGCGATCGCAAGTTCGAGGAGTACGCGAACCGCGAAGGCGACATCGTCACCGGCATCATCCAGCAGACCGACGCGCGCTACACGCTGCTCGACCTCGGCCGGGTGGAGAGCCTGCTCCCGCAGGCGGAGCAGGTGCCGTTCGAGCGTCCGGAGCCGGGCGCTCGGGTGAAGGCGTACATCGTCGAGGTCCGCAAGACGGCGAAGGGTCCGCAGATCGTCGTCAGCCGCACGCACCCGGGCCTCATCAAGCGGCTGTTCGAGCTCGAGGTGCCGGAGATCGCCGATGGCATCGTCGAGATCAAAGCCTGCGCTCGCGAGCCAGGGCACCGCACGAAGATCGCCGTGTGGAGCAACGACCACAACGTCGATCCCGTGGGCGCATGCGTCGGCGCTCGGGGCGGTCGCGTCCGCATGGTCGTCAACGAGCTGCGCGGCGAGAAGATCGACATCGTCCCGTTCAGCGAGGACCTGGCCGACTTCGTCGCCAAGGCGCTGTCGCCGGCCAAGGTGAAGGACGTCATCATCAGCGACGACGGCACCCAGGCCGACGTCATCGTGCCGGACCACCAGCTCAGCCTCGCCATCGGCAAGGAGGGCCAGAACGCCCGCCTGGCTGCACGGCTCACCGGCGTGCGCATCGACATCCGTGGCGAGACCCAGCCGATCGAGGGCCCGGACGAAGCGGACTACGCCGAGGGCGAGTGGGTGCAGAACGCAGCCGGCGAGATGGAGTTCCACGCCGCCGACGGGACCGTCATCAGCGCCAACGAGTGGAACGAAGGCACGCCGCTGACCGGCGAGACCGTGGCCGCCGACGCGGCGTCCGCGCCCGCCGGTGCCACCGACGACGCAACCACCGCAGACGCGACCGAAGTAGACGCAACGACCGAAGACGCAACAACCGAAGACGCAACACAGGAGGGTGGAGACGACGTCACCAGCTGAGCCGACCACGAACGAACACACCGTTCGGCGACCGACGCGCACGTGCGTCGGGTGCCGCACGACCCAGCCCGCATCGGCGATGTGGCGCTGCGCACTCGATCCCGAGGGGATCGGCGTGCTCAGCCGGACTGCGCCGGGCCGTGGTGCCTGGGTGTGCTCGCCGGCCTGCTTCGACACGGCAGTGCAGCGCAAGCGCTTCGAACGAGCCTGGCGACGTCCCATCCCGGACGGCGCGCTCGCCGGAGCACGTGCAGCGCTCGCGATCGCATTCGAATCCACCCCAGAGAAAATGAGACAATGGTCGGCCACCGGGCACCGTCCCGACGCGTCGACGCCGATGAAAGGCTGAACGAGTTTGCCGAAGAACATGCGCGTACACGAGCTCGCGAAGGAGCTCGGGATGACGAATGCAGAGATGCTGTCCCTCGCAGGTGCGATGGGGGTCGAGGCCAAGAGCCAGTCCTCCACCATCATCGAGGCGCAGGCGGACCGCATGCGTCGTCGCGCGGAGCGTGACGGGCTCACCCGCCCGGAGCAGCCAGAAGAGCACAAGGCTGCCAAGCGCACCACGAAGAAGGCAGCCGCGAAGGCTGCAGATGCAGCGCCGGCCACGACCGACGCCGATGCCGCCACCCCTGCGGCGAAGCCTGCCGCCAAGGCGGCACCCACGGTCGAGGCCGCGCGTGCGGTCGAAGCGGCGCCGCGTGCCGAGCCGGCCGCGGACGCCCCGGCGCCCGCGGTGACGCCCGTCGCCGCACC
>JADMIO011054822.1_pt1 | contig 11024 bp, 8 predicted proteins | sample 8958161 | NCBI WGS metagenome assembly JADMIO01 (sample SAMN16585339, study PRJNA669376) | soil metagenome | isolation source: Crop rotation soil | place: USA: Cullars Rotation, Alabama | collected 2011 | reverse complement strand
AGCAGCAGCGGCGACGGCCCGCCGTCCTCGCGCACCAGGATGCGCAGCGTGCCGGCACGGCCCGCGGCGAACGTGCGGACGTTGTCGAGCGCCAGCCCGTCGTCGGGAATGCGGGCCTCGCCGCCTTCCTCGGGCACCCGCGCGAGCGGCACCAGCGCCGTGCCCTCGCCACGGGCCGGCAGGTCGACGAACCCGCGGCCGAGCGCCTGAGCGGTACGCGTCTCACGCACCTCGATCGCGCGGTCGCCGGGCTGCACGCCGAACGACACGCCGCTCACGGTCAGCGCCACTTCGCTCTCGATCGGCGCCAATGCGGCATCCGACAGCGCCGCGTTCGCGCGCGCCGGCGGCGCGAGCGGGATCAGATAGATGCGCGCGCGGTCCCATGGCCCGGGCGGTGCCGTGAACGTCGCGGGTGGCGCCGCCCCGGCGTCGTTCGCGCCGGCCAGTCCCGCGCGCTGGAAGTCCGAAATCCAGAACAGCTCGCGATTGAGCGCGTGCGATGCGCCGAGCGTTGCACCGGCCAGCTCGAGGGCCGCGCGGTGATCGGTGCGCCGCGCGGTCGGTGCCACCGACTGCGCCGCCGCGCGCATGCGCCCGACGTCGGAGCTGGGGCGTGGCGTCGTCGGATGCGGGCTCGCGTCGTACGGCACGAGCTGCACCTCGTCCTGCGGTCCGAGCGTTCCGAGCAGGTCCTCGACGATGCGGCGCGACTGCTCGACCATCGTGCCGCCGCCGCCGGTCGCGGCGGCGCTCATGCTGCCGCTCTGGTCGACCAGCACCACCACCGTGGTTCCCGCTCCCCGCCGCGGCCCGACGCTGCCGCGCAGCGCCGGACGCGAGATCGCGAGCGCGAGCGCCGCCACCGCGAGCGTGCGCAGCAACAGCAGCAGCCATTGCTTGAGCTTGAGCCGGCGGATCTCGCTCTGGTTCACCTCGCTCAGGAACTCGAGCGACGAGAAGCGGATCTCCTTGGGCCGGCGGCGCGTGAACAGGTGGATGATCACCGGAATCGCGGCTGCGGCGAGGCCGAACAGGAACAGTGGGTTGAGGAAGCTCATCGCGCCAGATCCTGCCAGGCGTGGAGCGTGTCGTCCCACAGCTCGATGCGCGTCACCGGGTGGATCTCCCATGGGCTCACGCGCGGCGGTCCGAGCGGCGGCGGGCCGTGGTGCTCGAAGTCGTTCATCAGCCAGCCGGTGAAGCGCACGCGCCGCGTGCCCGCGTCCCACGGCGTCACGCCGCCCGCGAGCGGGCGGAACGCCTGCACCAGCGCCGGCAGCGTCCAGCGCGTGCCGTGGCGCCACGCCGGCGTGATCTCGCCGGTGACGTAGCGGATCGAGCCGTCCCCGGGCATGCGCGGAATCGGCACGATCTCGAGGTGCACGTCTTCGTCCGGCGCGCGCAGCAGGCCCTGCACGTAGCCGACGAGCCGCACGCCGCGCTGCTCGAGCGGCGCGAACGCCGCGACCGCGGTGTGGCGCGGCAGTGCGGCGAACGAGTCCTGGGTGAAGTCGGTGAACGTCGCCGGCGACGCGCGGCGGCTCTTCATGGCGCGCAGGTGGCGCGCGTCCGCGGGGTCGAACGGCAGCAGGCCGAGCACGTGGAAGTAGATCGCGAGCATGGCGGCACCCAGCGCCAGCGACGAGATCGCGATCGCGCGCAGCATCATCGTGCGGACCCGCAAATCACATCAGCCTCGCGCGTTTCTCGAGGTAGGCGAGCAGCGCGCGATCGAACGGCGTGCGCGTGTCGAGCGGCACGTAGTCGATCAGGCGCTCGCGGCAGTTGCGGCGATAGAAGTCGGTCCACGCCGCGAGCCGCTCGCGGTAGCGGCGCGCGATCTCCCACGGTTCGGTGGTGAGCCGCTCCCCGCTCTCCATGTCCACGAACGTCGCGGTGTCGGTATAGGGGAAATCGGTCTCGTCCGGGTCGAGGATGTGGAACACCACCACCTCGTGGTGGCGATGGCGGAAGTGCTGCAGTCCGCCGAGTACTTCTTCGGGACGATCCATCAGATCCGACAGCAGGATCACCAGGCCGCGGCGCTTGATGCGCTCCGCCAGCTCGTGGAGCGCGGGCCCGAGCCTCGTGCGTCCCTGCGGCTCGTGCTCGGCGAACGTCTTGAGCAGCACGTCGAGATGGGATCGCACCGAGCGCGCCGGAACGTAGCTGATCGGACGGTCGGCGAACATCAGCGTGCCGACCGCGTCCTGCTGATGGATCATCAGGTAGGCGAGCGCCGCGGCGGTCGACTGCGCGTACTCGAGCTTGCTCATCGCGGCGCGCGGCGAGCGGAAGCCCATCGAGCCCGACAGGTCGAGCAGCAGGTGGCAGCGCAGGTTGGTCTCTTCGGTGTACTGCTTGACCAGATAGCGATCGCTGCGCGCCCACACCTTCCAGTCGATGTTCTTGAGCGGGTCGCCCGGCATGTACGGGCGGTGCTCCGCGAACTCGACGCTGAAGCCGTGGAACGGCGAGCGGTGCATGCCGGCGATGAAGCCTTCGACCACCAGCCGCGCACGCACGTCGAGATGGCCGAGCCGCGCGACGACCTCGGGGTCGAGGTAGCGGCGCTTCTCGCCACCGCGTGCGGCGCCCGGCCGCGCCGGTCCCGGGGACGATGCGCTCATGGCTGCCCCGCCCACGCCCACACGATCATCTGCTGGCGATCGTCGACCAGCGGCTCGCCGTCGAAGCCGCCGAACACCTGCCACGCCGCGAACCCCGCGGCGCGCAGCAGCAGTTCCAGCTCCCAGCGATACACCCAGCGCTGGGTGGTCTCGAACGACTGCGTCTCCACCACCTTGCCGTCACGGTCCAGCTCGCGCACCTCGATCACCGAGCGCTGGCGCTGACCGACCACGTCCTTGAAACGCGTGTCCCACATCTGGAGCACGTGGTCGTTGAGTGGATGGCGCGACTCGAGCTCCAGCACCGGATCGCCGTCGGGTGCGAGCCACAGTGACGCGCTGGGAAACGACATGTGCATCACCAGTGCCCCGCCGGGCGCCAGGTGCTCGCGGATCGCGCGCAGCGCCGCGAGCTGATCGTCCTGGGTCGCGCAGTGCGCGAACGCATTGAACGGGCACAGCACGCGCGCGTAGCGCCGCGGCATCCGGAACGCGCGCATGTCGGTCCGATGCGCGCGCACCTCGAGGCCACGCTCGCGCGCCTTGTCGGCGAGCCGCGCCAGCATCGCGGGCTCGGCGTCCAGGCCCTCGGCGTCGACACCGTCGGCGACCAGACGCAGCAGGATGCGGCCGGTCCCGCAGCCGATCTCGAGCACCGGACCTCCGGCCGAGCGCGCGACCGTGCGCCAGAACTCGACGTCCATCATCAGGCCCTCGAACACCAGATCGTAGAGTTCGGCGGCGTCGTACCACGATGGATGGGTCGTCATGCGTCCCGCCACGCGGTCCACACCATTTCGTCGGTGTCGCGCTCCAGCGGCCGGCCGTCGAAGCCGCCGCGCACCTCCCAGCGCGCGAAGCCCGCGGCGCGCAGCAGCAGCTCCATCTCGTAGCGGTAGGTCCAGCGCAGGGTGAACGCATAATGGCGCGTGTCGCGCTCCCTGCGGTCCGGCTCGTTCACCACCACGTCGCGCTCGACGTGGAACGTCTGGGCGACACGGTCGTAACGGGTCTCGTCCCACAGCTCGACATCGCGACCCGAGTTGGAATCGTGGAACGTGCGCTCGCAGATGCGCCGGCCTTCGCGCTCCGCCATTCGCGCGAACGCCGGATAGAACACGTTGAACCGCAGCGCGCCGCCCGGCGCGAGCGTCCCACGCAGCGCGCGTAGCGCGGCGAGCTGGTCCTCGGTGTCGAGCAGGTGCATGAACGCGCGGAACGGGATCGTGACGAGCGCGTAGCGGCGCTCGGTGACGACGCTGCGCAGGTCGGCGACCCAGGCGCGCACCGCCAGACCGCGCGCGGCCGCGACCTGCGCGAGGCGTCCGATCATCGCGGGCTCGAGGTCGAAGCCGTCGATGTCGACGCCGGCGGCGCGCGTCGGCAGCAGCACGCGGCCGGTGCCGCATGCGGCTTCCAGCACCGGGCCGTTCGCGGCGCGCGCGTGCTCGACGTAGTACGCGAGGTCGGCGTCGTACCACGAGTACGCCAGATCGTAGAGCTCGGGATCGACGTACGGCGCATCGGTTGCGGGCGAAGCCACAGGTGCGCGCTTCACGCGGTCCGCCGCACGCGGAACCAGGGATAGACCGCGAAGCCGAGCGCGGACACGATCACGCCGGCCGCGGCGCGCCAGCCGCTCGCGGCGAGGTCGCTCATGATGATCACCACCGTGACGCCCACGAACAGCACCGGCGTCAGCGGATAGAGCGGCGTGCGGTATTCGGAGACGCGCACTCCGCTGCGGCGTTCGCGCCGGCGCTGCACGATCAGCGCCAGAATCGTGAGCCCGTAGAACAGCCACGACGTGGTGACGAACCAGCCGGAGACGTCCTCGAAGCGGCGCGCCAGCGCGAGCCACAGGCACGACAGCGCGGCCTGCACGATCAGCGCGAGCAGCGGCGTGCCGCGGCGCGGGTCGAGGGCCGCGAGCGGCTTCCACAGGAGTCCGTCGGCGGCCATCGCCTGCGTCACGCGTGGCCCGGTCAGCACGGCGCCGTTCGCGGTACCGAACGTCGAGATCGCGACCAGCACCGCGAGCGCGTGGCGGCCCGGGCCGCCCAGCAAGCGGCCGATCGTCTCGGAGCCCACCGCCTCGTAGCTCGCCATGTCGTGCGGGCTCAGCACGCGATAGTAGGCGAGGTTCGCGAGCACGTAGACCACGATCACCAGCACCGTGCCCCCCACGATCGCGATCGGCAGCGTGCGCCGCGGGCGCACGATCTCGCCACCGACGTAGGTGGAATCGGTCCAGCCGTCGTAGGCGAAGAAGATCGGGATCATCGCAGCGAACAGCGCGAGCAGGAACGGCGAGCTCGCCGCCGCCGGCCCCGTGCCGGGAGCGCCCGGAGGGTGCGACGCGGGGAGCAGGAAGGCGCACGCGCACAGCGCGAGGATGCCGATCATCTTGAGCGTCGTGAACAGCGACTGTGTCCGGGCGCCCTCGCGCACTCCGAGCGCGTTGACGCCGGTCAGCAGCACGATCGCGCCGATGCCGGCCGGCAGCTCCGCCGTCCTGGGCAGCCGCAGCGCTTCGCAGAAGTACAGCGCGAACACGCTGACGATCGAGGCGATGACGGTCGGCTTGATCACCCACAGGTTGGCCCAGCCGAACACGAACCCCCACGCGTCGCCGAACGCTTCGCGCACGAACACGTAGAGCCCGCCGGTGCGCGGATGCGCGACCGCCAGCTCGGCGAGCGCGAGCGAGCCGCACAGCGAAAGGATTCCTCCCAGCACCCATGCGCCCAGGACCCACGACAGCGCCGGCAGCTGCTGCGCCACCGAGTGGGGCGAGCGGAACACTCCCGAGCCGATGATGTTGCCGACGGTGATCGCGGTCGCGGCGTACAGACCGATCTCGCGACGTGGCGCGTGCGGGTCGATCGCGGCCGAGCGGGCGGATGCGGCGTCGAGCATCGCGGGCGCTAGGCGCTGGGAACGCTCTGGAGCAGATCCTGGATGATGCGCTCGGGGCGGATGCCTTCCGCCTCCGCCGTGAAATTGCTGACGATGCGGTGGCGCAGCACCGCCGGCGCGACCGCCTGCACGTCCTCGATGCCGGGCGCGTAGCGGCCGAGCAGCACCGCGCGCGTCTTGGCACCCAGCACCAGGAACTGCGAGGCGCGCGGGCCCGCGCCCCACGACACCCACTGCTTCACGAACTCCGGAGCGTCGTCGCGACCGCGCGTGGCGCGCGCGAGCCGCACGGCGTAGCGCACCACGTGCTCGGCGACCGGCACGCGGCGGATCAGGCGCTGCAGCTCGAGGATCTGCTGCGCCGCGAGCACGCGCTCGAGCTTGGCCTCGTACGCCGATGTGGTGGCGGCGACGATCTTCTCCTCTTCGTCCTGGCGCGGGTAGTCGACCTGGACGTTGAACATGAAGCGGTCGAGCTGCGCCTCGGGCAGCGGATAGGTGCCTTCGAGCTCGATCGGGTTCTGGGTGGCGAGCACGAAGAACGGCAGCTGCAGCCCGTAGGTCTGGCCACCGGCGGTGACTTCCTTCTCCTGCATCGCCTGCAGCAAAGCGGCCTGCGTCTTGGGCGGCGTGCGGTTGATCTCGTCGGCGAGCACGATGTTCGCGAACACCGGGCCGCGGATGAAGCGGATCCAGCGCTTGCCGGTCGCCTCGTCCTGCTCGATCAGGTCGGTGCCGGTGATGTCGCTGGGCATCAGGTCGGGGGTGAACTGGATGCGCTTGAAGTCGAGATCCAGCACGCGCGCGAGGCTCGAGATCAGCAGCGTCTTCGCGAGTCCCGGCACGCCGACCAGCAGCACGTGGCCGTTCGCGAACAGGGCCGTGAGCAGCTGCTCCACCACCTGATCCTGGCCGATGATCACCTTGCGCAGCTCGGCGAGGATGCGCTCTCGCGCGCTTTTGAGCTGTTGGACGGCCTCGAGATCGGACGCGGTTTCAGGGCTCACGGCTGCTCCTCGAATGAAGCGCGATGGGGCGCCGGCAGGCCGGCGGCATGGACGCGGGGCGCGCGTGCGGCGCGCGCGTGACGATCGCCGCGGGTGGCGACAGTAGCATGCGCTCTTTGCCGCTCCCAAGACCGCACCCGGGCGAGGCGCAATGGGATACGAGCGCGGTGCGAGGCCGCATCTTTTGCATCCCCCGGACGATGCGCCGGCCGATGCGACCGGCTCAGGGACGCGTGAGGCGCACCACGCGCATGCGACCGGCGCGTGTCGAATCCGCCTCGATCCAGCACGCGTAGGCGCTTGCGCCCCCCGCGCCCGCCAGACCGCCGTCGCGCGCGTGCGCCCCCAGGAACCACCACGGACTCCAGTCTCCGGAAGGCTCGAGCGCGCGCACCGCGAACACGCGGCGCGTGGAATCCGCGCGCGGCCGTGCTACCACGCCGATCAGCAGCGCGTCGCCCCACGCGACCAGCCGCGGATGGCCGGCGGCGTCGAGACTGTCGCCGGCCGCGCGACTCACGCCGGCGGCGACTCCGGGAGTGCGCCATGGCAGCAACGTCACGCCACGTGCTCCTCGCCACGCGCAGAAGCCGCCGTCCGCGTGGGACCACAGAAGCGCCGGCCCTTCGTCCCCCGCGGCGCCGCCGCCGTCGCCGGGCGCGAGCGTGGTGTCGCCGGCGAAGGTGTCGCCGCCGTCGTAGGAGACCGCGAGCGCGGGCTCCGCACCGCTGCGGCCGCCGCGATACGCGATCGCGATCTCGCCACGGGGTCCCGCGGCCACGGCGGGATGGTACGCACCGACGGCGCCGCGCAGCTGCTGGCGCGGATGCCAGCTCTGACCGCCGTCGATGCTGATCGCGTGCTCGATCGCCACGCGTGCCGTGTCGCTCGCGGCCCGAGCCGCGAGGCCGTCGAGCCACGTCGCGAGACACGCGCCGTCGGTGCGGAACGCCAGCGCCGCGCGGCCGCGCGCGTGGCCGCCCGCGGGAGGATCGCCAGCGGGAAACGAGATCTCGCCGAACGTCATGCCGCCGTCGCCGCTCGCGCGGGCCTGCACGTCGGGGGAACCCGCGCGCGGCGCGCTCCACGCCACCACCAGCGCGCCGGCGGCGCCGAACACGGCCGTGGGCCCGAGCTCCAGACCGTTCGGCACGGTCGTGGCGCCATCGTCCAGGCGCTGCGGCGCGTGGAACGTGGTGGCGCTGTCGGAGGAGACCGCGATCCACAGGTGTGGCGCGCCGTCCGGTGTCCGCGCCACCCACGTCAGCGCGACGCGCCCGTGCGCATCCGCGGCGATCGCGGCATCCTCGGCGGCGACCGAATCGAGGAATGCGGGCGTCACTTCCCGCAGCGCGAGCGACGACGTGCCGCGCCGCGGCGACGAACAGCCGCCGAGCGCGACCAGCGCCGCGAGCGTGAGCAGCGCGTGCCCCCACCGAGTGCGCGGCTCACTCCAGCTTGAGCAGGCGCAGCGTGCCGCGGCGTGCGCCACGCGTGCGGGCGAAGTACACGCCGGGCGGCACCGGTCGTCCCTCATCGTCGTCGCCCCTCCACAGGAATCGGCCGACGCTATCATCGAGCCGCGCGCGCCGCACCCGGCGGCCGTCGATCGCGAAGATCTCGAGCTCGCGCGCGGCGCGGTCGGTGAAGAGGGTGATGCGGGCGCGAAACGGATTGGGCGCGGCGCGCCACGCATGAGCCGCGCGGGCCGGCGGTGCGCCGAGCGCGGGCGGGCGCACCCGTCCCAGCACGGTGAAGCCGAACCGCATCAGATCGAGCGGAAACGGCCACGCGCCGCCGGTCGAGTCCACGAACGCATGACCGGTGAGCAGGTAGCGCCGTGGTCCGACGCGCGTCGCTTCGGCCCACGGCGCCAGGTAGGTCGCCGTGAAGTCGCCGCGCGTGGTGGTGGTTCCGGCGACCCGCACCCACAGCTCGGCCGCGTCCTCGAACGAGTCGGGCAACGTGACGGTCGCGCGGACGCGAACCCGCGTCGCCACGCCATGCACCGCGGGCAGCGGCACGCCGAAGCCGTCTTCCGCGATCGCGAGCGTGTCCTGCTCGAGCGGCTCCCAGAGCTGGGCGGCGATCTCGTCGTGCCACAGACCGACGCCCGGTCCGACCCACGCCAGCGCCGACGCCAGGTCGAGGCGTCCCCAGCCGTTCTCGGCGTCCCAGCCCGGCGCGCCGAGGTCGTGGGCCGCGAGCCGCATCACGTGCTGGAAGTCGTCGTCGCACAGCGCGGGGCGCGCCGCGGCGAGCACGCCGACCGCGCCGGTGACGAACGGCGCCGCGAGCGACGTGCCGGACGCGGCGACGTATCCGGGATAGCGGGCGCCCGCGGCACTGGGATAGGTCATGAACGTCGTCCACACGTCGACGCCGGGGGCGAGCACGTCGAGGCCCGGGCCGTAGGAGGAGAACGGGGCGCGACGGTCCGAGGGATCGGAAGCGCCGACCTGGATGCAGAGACCGTCGCGCGCGTAGGCCGCCGGGTAGAGCGGCGCCGCGCCGGCCGCGCCGCGATTGCCGGCGGCCGCGACCGGCACGCAGCCGTGAGTGATCGCGTGCGCCAGCGCCAGCCGCTCGAGCCGGCTCGCGCCGGCGCCCGCGAACGACAGATTGACCGCGCGAGCGCCATCCGCCACCGCGATGAGCAGTGCGCGCGCGAGATAGAACGAGCTGGTCGATCCGCTCGCGTCGGGCGTCACCTTGATCGGCAGCAACGCGCAACCCCAATCGTCGCCGCCGTCGCCGCCGCATACGCCGGCGATGCCCAGGGAATCGAAGTGCGCGCCGTCGCCGGTGCGCGCGGCGGCCACCCCCGCCACCAGCGTGCCGTGTCCGTAACGATCGAGGACTTCCCCGCCCGCCACGGCGTCCAGCGCGTCGCGCACGCGCGGCCGGCCGTCGGGCAGCGCGCCCGAGAATTCCGGATGCGCGGGGTCGATGCCGGTGTCGGCGATCGCGAGCAGCACCGAGTTGCCGCCGGTGGACGCGCGCCACGCCGCCACTGCGCCGATGTCGGCGCCCGCGACGCCGCCATGGGGACCGGCCGCTCCGCGGTTGTCGAGCCCCCACTGGCGCCCGTCGCGAAACAGCGGATCGTCGGGAAAGCGATCGTCCCCACCGGCGTCCGCCGAGCGGATGCGCCCATGCGGCGGAGCCGTGGGCGCCAGCGACCACAGCTGCGGCGTCCGGATCGCGTCGGCCTCGGCCCACGCGACGCCCGGGTCGCCACGCAACGCGGCGAGCGCCGCCGCGAGGTCGCCATGCGTCACGGTGGTGCGCCAGATGCGGCGCGGATCGAACGCCGCGGAGAGCGGCGCGACCGCGCCGCCATCCGGAGCCGCAGTGCGCGGGAGGCCCCCCACGCCCGAGTCGAGGCGCTCCTCCAAGGTCACGCCGCTCGTCGCGAAGGTGGCGCCGCGCACGAGCGAGACGCTCGCCGGATCGCGCAGGCAGACGATCACGTGGTCGTTTGCCTGCGCGATGGCCGCCCAAGGCATGGCGACCGCGACCGCTGCGGCCAGCAACCAAGACATCGACGCTCGAACGGGGCGGGCTCCGGAGGCGGACGCGCGGACCGCTGCAAGCCCTGCGCCAGTGAGCCCTACGGCGCGCGCGCCTCGCTCGACAGGCGCACCTCGTCGATCGTGCCCTGGAACGCGTAGACCGGCGAATAGGCGATGCGGCCGCCGAGGCGCAGGTCGCCGCTGAAGCCGGTCAAGAGCCGGGTGTCGAAGTAATTTCCGATCAGGAGCGGCGCGCTTCCGTCGCGGATGCCGGAGCGTGTCGCGAACTGCGCGTCGAGCTGTCCGTCGATCCAGAACCGCACGACGGCACCATCGTGGCTGACCACCACGTGGCTCCAGCGGTCGAGCGCGATCTGGGCGGTCGAGAAGTACGTGAGCGGCGGCCCCGGCTGGAGCGGCTGGAACGTGAACATCAGGTGCATGGCGTTCGCTTCGGTGACGAAATTCTCGTGGTAACCCGGCAGCGTCAGGTCGGTGAGCCGCCGGTTGCGCTGCAGGCCCACCAGCGACAACAGCCAGCTCTGCTCACCCGCGTATTCCGACCAGCGACCGGCGATCGGCGTGTCCTCGGCGATGCCGTAAGCGGTCGGCCGGATCCACGCCTCGACCGTCAGGTGAGCCGTGTTCATCGACGGGTCGTACGGCACGAACACCCACGACTCGGCGGACGGCGTGAACTCGCGCGCGTTGCCGAAGCGCCCGAAGTCGGTGCGGGTGTCGATGCCCGCGGTGCCGCGCATCGAGTGCGGACCATCGTCGGCGCAGGTCGCGCCGCCCGATTCGTCGAGGTGCCACAGCCCGATCGTGATGGAATCCGCGCGCAGCGGTGCGCTGCCGGCGCGCGCGCCCGGCGCGCCGCCACCGTGTGCGCACGCGCCGCACGCGACCGCCAGCGCGGCCGCCGCGAGCGCCCGGCGCGCCGCGCTCAA
>JADMIO011053195.1_pt1 | contig 11024 bp, 11 predicted proteins | sample 8958161 | NCBI WGS metagenome assembly JADMIO01 (sample SAMN16585339, study PRJNA669376) | soil metagenome | isolation source: Crop rotation soil | place: USA: Cullars Rotation, Alabama | collected 2011 | reverse complement strand
CCGCCGAAACCAGCGCAACTTCCACCATAACTCATATGTTTTCCTCCTTTTTAGTAAGTTAATCTATATGGTTCATGGACTACTATATACAGTATGTTTTTTGTATAGAAAACGAGCCAGTCTCATTTATAATTAGACAAATGCCTGTAGATTCATTAGGATTGCATGTTAGTGATTTGTAAATAAACCTTTACGTAATTCATAATTTAGGCATAAAAAATAAAAAATTGTAAAAAAAACCATTTTCTTATTTTTTTATGAGAGAATATGTACTATAATTTTACAAGTAATATTATGGGAAAAGGGAGTTTTAGTATAGAGATGGAGATGGGACAATTAAAAAATAAAATAGAAAACAAAAAGAAAGAGTTAATTCAACTTGTTGCGAGACACGGATTGGATCATGATAAAGTTTTGTTATTTAGCCGAGATTTAGATATACTAATTAATAAGTTTATGAATGTAAAAGACAAAGTGCATAAATAAAAAATTTATAGTTTTTTATATTAAGATGTTTCACAGAAAGGAGAGGACAGTAATTGGAACATTTACAGGAAGAATTGTATAAACAAATAAAAGAAGAAAAAGGTACAGTTACAATTTTCTTAAAGAGTGGCGTTAGAATAATAGGAGAAGTTGTTGGAGTGGATAAATTTACAGTTTTAATCTTAGTGGATGGAAAACAACAGCTTATTTATAAGCAGGCTATATCAACAATAATGAAATAAGACACTCTTGTTGAGTGTCTTATTTCATTATTGCTTGCATGCCTCAACATCAATGCCGGCAGCAATTAACTTCTTTTCTCCATCTTGTTCAATAATTTTTTGTAATTTAGATAGGAAAGAATCAAAGTTTGTATGCTTTGCTACTTGGAACGTCATTTTATGTTCAATTGGTAGCCACGTATCAATATCAGCTTCGTTATGCTGGATTTTCACCTCAAGTTTATCGAGTGCATTAGCAACTTTTGCTTCGTACGTTTCTTTCGCTTCAAACTCCATCCATAAGTCATATAATTCCTCACCGGGAGAACCTGTTAATGTTTGTTTAATATTTAAAATAGCTTCTAGTTCATTTTTTTGTTTTTGTAGCTGTAATTCATAACTATTCATTGTATCAAATGCAGGGATATCACCAGCTTCGGCTTCGACTAGGTCGTGAATAATAACCATTTTAAGTAATTTCTCAATATTTACTTTTTGATCCAAATAAGGTTCAACTAAAATGGCCATTAGAGACATACGCCATGTATGTTCGGCAACACTTTCTTGACGTCCGTTGGAAAGCCAGCTATGTCGCATTTCATATTTTAGTTTTTCTGCTAATGCAATGACTTGTAAAATGTTGTGTTCCATCGTGATCCTCCTCATTTATTCATAATATAATTCTAATATAGAAATGAAATGTGTCAATTTCATGAGTATATTGCGATAAATAGATGATAAGCGTATAATACATGTTATATGTGAAAACGTATTATTAAAATAAAAAAATGTTATATAAAAATGGAAAGGAAAGGGCAGAAATATGGGAGAGAAAAATCAAGTATTAGCTAGACCACAAAGAAGAAAAAGGAAGTTTGATATTTCTAGCCCAGTGGGCATTATAGTAGGTTTCATTATAGTGATAGCGGCAATTATGCTTGGCGGCGGTGGAATAAAAGCTTTCAAAAACTTTTTAGATGTTTCATCTATTTTAATTGTCATAGGGGGAACAACAGCGACAATTGTTGTGGCATATCGATTTGGAGAAATAAAAAAATATACGAAAAGCATTTTTACTGTTTTACATAGAAGAGAAGAAGATTTAGAACAGTTAACGGATTTGTTTGTCGATTTTTCGAAAAAGTCTAAAAAGCACGGCTTGCTTTCTTTAGAGGTAGATGGAGAGCAAGTGGATAATCCTTTTATTCAAAAAGGAATTCGATTAATGTTAAGCGGTTACGATGAAGATGAATTAAAAGAAGTGTTATTGAAAGATATTGAAACGGAAGTGTATGAGTTAAGAAAAGGAGCAGCATTATTAGATAAAATTGGTGATTTTGCTCCAGCTTGGGGCATGATAGGGACTTTAATTGGTCTTATCATTATGCTCCAAAACTTACAAGATACATCGCAAATTGGTACAGGGATGGCAGTTGCGATGTTAACGACATTATATGGGTCTGTACTTGCGAATATGATTGCAATCCCTCTTGCGGAAAAAGTATATCGTGGTATTGAAGATTTATATACAGAGAAGAAGTTTGTAATAGAAGCAATTTCAGAATTGTATCGTGGACAAATCCCTTCTAAATTAAAGTTGAAACTGGATACATACGTATACGAAACAAAGGTAAAAAAGGTAAAAGGAGCAGCCTAATATTTCAAGGAGTGGTATGATGAGTAAAGGACCGCAAAAGGGATCACCTCGTTGGATGACGACTTTTACAGATTTAACGATGTTATTATTAACTTTCTTTGTATTACTAGTTGCTACATCAAAGCAAGATGCAGTAAAATTGTCAAAGATGCTTGAAAAGTTTAGTGATACGGGGCAAGTAGATGCAAAAGTAATGGAAAATACAATACCAGATATTTCACATGAAAAAAATGATGAAAAAATGATCTCAAAAAAGAGAATGGATGAATTATATAAGAAGTTAAAAGCGTATGTAGATAATAACGGTATTAGTCAAGTGAATGTATATCGGGAGGATACAGGGGTAAGCGTCGTTATAGTAGATAATTTAATATTTGATACAGGCGATGCAAACGTTAAGCCCGAAGCGAAAGGGATAATAAGTCAATTAGTTGGATTTTTTCAATCCGTACCTAACCCAATTGTTGTAGAGGGACATACAGATAGTAGACCTATTCATAACGAGAAATTCCCTTCTAATTGGGAGTTATCTTCAGCACGAGCGGCAAATATGATTCACCATTTAATTGAAGTGTATAATGTGGATGATAAAAGGCTAGCTGCGGTAGGATATGCAGACACAAAGCCAATTGTACCAAATGATTCACCGCAAAACTGGGAAAAAAACCGTCGCGTTGTTATTTATATAAAAGAGTAGTATATTATTATTTTAATAATAAAATAATAAAAATACGAAAATTCTTTTAAAAAAATATTAAATTTTATCATTTTATTTTGTATAATGAGTGAGAATGATAAGGTGAAATATTAAGATATATTTATACATAGAAGGAGAGAATTAAAAAGAATGGCACATAAAATTTTAGTAGTAGACGATGCGATGTTTATGCGAACGATGATTAAAAACTTATTAAAAAGTAATGCTGACTTTGAAGTTATCGGCGAAGCAGAGAATGGGATAGAAGCGATTCAAAAGTATAAAGAACTTCAACCTGATATTGTAACATTAGATATTACTATGCCAGAAATGGACGGGCTTGAAGCATTAAAAGAAATTATTAAAATTGATTCAAGTGCAAAGGTTGTTATTTGTTCTGCAATGGGACAACAAGGTATGGTATTAGATGCAATTAAGGGCGGGGCAAAAGACTTTATTGTAAAGCCATTCCAAGCGGATCGTGTAATTGAAGCTTTAACAAAAGTAGCAAATAGTTAATATAGAAGGGGTGCCACAAGGAATCAAAACAGTGATAGCGGATCGACGTGTGGCCCCCTTTTTTCTCATTGTAAAACACTAAATTGTTATACATAAATGAAATGTTTGTTAGACAGGTAGGGGATAAAAATGCAAACAGATCTATTAAATATATTTTTCGAAGAGTCAGAAGAACATTTACAGTCGCTAAATGAAAATGTGCTAGTGTTAGAACAAAATCCTGCTGATATGGATGTTGTAGGAGAAATATTCCGATCCGCTCATACATTCAAAGGTATGTCTGCGAGCATGGAATTTACGGAAATGGCTGATTTAACGCATAAGATGGAAAATGTGTTAGATGAAATTCGTCATGGAAATATAGTTGTAAATGCGGATATTATTGATGTGATTTTTGAGTGCATTGATAATTTGGAGAAGATGGTTGCAGATGTGCAACAAGGTGGAATGGGCAATATTGATGTAGCCTCAACTAAACAGAAATTAGAAGCATTATTGAACGGCAATGTAGAAACTCCTACGGAACATATAGAGCAAAATCATATAGACACCGATGATGCAGTTTCGCATGAAGTGCATATAACAGTTGAACAGCAAGCAATTTTAAAAGCAGTACGTGCCATTATGTGTATTGAAGCATTGCAAAATGTAGGGAATATACAAAAAACAGCTCCGAGTATTGAAGAAATTGAAGCAGATGCTTTCGGATTTGAATTTACAGTATTTATGGATACTGATTGTAGTATAGAAGAATTGAAACAAGTAGTACTTCATGTTTCTGAAATTGAGAAAGTGGAAGTAAAGCAAGGAGAACCGATATCGAAGGAAGTAGTTTCTAAAAAAGTCGTTACACAAGAAGTTGTGCAAGTAGAAGAAAAGCTACAACCAGCTGTGGCTACGCAGGTAGAATCACCAATAGAGGCAACGAATCAACCTTCAAGTGCTATGCCAGCTAAAAGTACTACAAAAACGAAAAATGCTAAAGTGGAGAATCGTTCAATTCGTGTTCAATTAGAGAAAATCGAAAGATTAATGAATATGTTTGAAGAAAGTGTAATTGAACGTGGGCGCATTGATGAATTGGCTCAAACGATTCAAAACAAGGAGCTAATTGAACATTTAAATCGATTAGGCGATATTTCAAAAGATATTCAAAATGTACTATTAAATATGCGTATGGTGCCGATTGAAACTGTGTTCAATCGTTTCCCGCGTATGGTACGTATGTTAGCGAAAGATTTAGGGAAAAAAATCGATTTACAAATTACAGGTGAAGATACTGAAGTAGATAAAATTGTTATTGATGAAATCGGTGATCCGCTCGTTCATTTAATTCGAAATGCAATCGATCACGGTGTTGAAACTGTTGAAAAACGACGTGATGCAGGTAAAAATGAGACAGGTACGATTAAATTAGAAGCCTTTCATAGTGGAAATCATGTCGTTATTCAAATTACGGATGATGGAAACGGTATTAATAAAGGGAAAGTATTAGAAAAAGCGATTAAAAATGGCGTTGTAACTGAAGCAGATGCGAATAGATTAACAGATCGTGAAGTGTTTGATCTTATTTTCCAACCAGGATTTAGTACAGCTGAAGTTGTATCAGATCTTTCTGGACGCGGTGTCGGATTAGATGTTGTAAAACATACGATTCATAGTTTAGGTGGACATTTAATTATTGATTCTGAGGAAGGAAAGGGAAGTACATTTAGAATTGAACTTCCATTAACGTTGTCGATTATTCAATCTATGCTTGTTCAAACGAATGATAAGCGTTATGCTTTACCTCTTGGAAATATCGTTGAAGCAATTCGAATTAAGAGAGAAGACATCCAATCCTTACAAGGGAAAGATGTGTTAAATTATCGTAATCAAATTATTGAAGTGAAACATTTAAGTACTGTATTTGGTGAAAAAACAGTAGATGAGGCGTTTGCGTCATATGATGGTCAAATGGTTCCTGTGTTAATTGTTCGTAATACACATCGCAGCTATGGACTTATTGTAAACACAATTATCGGTCAAAGAGAAATAGTCTTAAAGTCATTAGGTGACTTCTTTGCAGAGAGTTCTAACTATTTCTCTGGTGCGACGATTCTCGGTGATGGACGAGTGGTCCTCATTTTAAACCCAGAAGGTTTATAATAGGAATGAAGGAAAGCTCCCCACTTGTATACAATTGGGGAGCTTTTTGGCTAATTGCTACGAATCTAATAATGGGATACATAGTAACGTTTTATACTAATGAGTTTGCTAAAATAAAATAAAATAAGAGTTTATATTATTTGATAGAAAAACAGAAATGAGGAGGCAGGGAAAATGCCTGAGCAACACACAAAAGGGGATACGAGCACGATTGTGCTAGAAAAAGAAAATGAGCATTTAACGCCTCAAGAATGCGATATTCTTGGCGAAATTGCAAATATATCATTTGGTTCAGCTTCGACTGTATTATCAACAATTTTAAATAGGCAAGTAAGCATTACTGCTCCTCGCATAGAGTTGGTAGATTTATATGATTCAAGAGATGTCGAAGTTCCACATGTTGTATTAAACATTCATTTTACAAAAGGATTAGATATGGAAAACCTTCTTGTCCTTAAGCAAGATGTTGCATTGTCCATTGCTGATTTAATGATGATGGGAACAGGTGAAATCGAGGACGGAAAAGAACTTGGTGAATTAGAGCTAAGTGCTGTACAAGAAGCGATGAATCAAATGATGGGATTCGCAGCTACATCTATGTCGGAATTCTTCCAAGATACAGTAGATATGTCTCCGCCAACGATTAAAGTTGTAAAGTTATCAGAAGAAATGGAGAAAATCTCTGAAATTGATGGGAATCATACGATTGTTAAAGTGTCGTTTGATTTAAAGATAGATAATCTTGTAAACTCTAAACTTGTACAAATTGTTTCAGTTGATCATGCGAAACAAATGGTAAATAAATTAATGCAATTATCTGGTGAAGTAGAAGAAACAGTCGAACCAGCAGAAGTAGTGGAAACTGAGATTGTAGAAGAACAAGTTGAAAAAGAGCATTTAACACAAGAAGAGAAAGATGTACTTGGTGAAATTGCAAATATTTCAATTGGTTCCGCTTCAACAGTATTGTCAACGCTTTTAAATCAGCCAGTTACAATTAGTACACCAAATGTGGAAGCAATCAATGTTCGTCATTATGATGGAGTACCAGTGCCATTTGTTATTTTAAATGTCGACTTTGTTGAAGGGCTAAAGAATGAGAATGTATTCGTATTTACGAAAGATGTCGCCTTAACAATGGTAGATTTAATGATGATGGGAACAGGGGAAGTTGATCCGGAAAAAGAGCTTACTGAATTAGAACTGAGCGGTATTAAAGAAATTATGAACCAAATGATGGGTCATGCTGCTACGGCGATGTCAGAAATGTTCCAAGAAAAAATGGACATGACGCCGCCAAATGTTAAATTTGTAACGTTAAAAGAAGAAATGGAGTATTTGGGAGAGTCAATGGAAGTGGACGAACTCGTTCAAATTACGTTCAATCTTGAAATTGGTGATCTGCTTCAATCGAAAATGTATCAAATTTTGCCAATTTCTGAAGCGAAAGAAATGGTAAGGCGACTTCTGTATCCAATGGTGGAAGAAGAAGAGATTGCCACAGAAGAAATTGAAGAAGAAAAAATTGTAGAACCAGTTGTGCAACCTATTGAATTTAAAGAAGTAAAACAAATGGAACCAGTATATATGGACACGTCCATTCTACAAAATGTAGAAATGAACGTGAAATTTGTATTTGGAAGTACAGTGAAAACGATTCAAGATATATTAAGTTTACAAGAAAATGAAGCAGTTGTGCTAGATGAGGATATTGATGAACCAATTCGTATTTATGTAAATGATGTATTAGTGGCGTATGGTGAACTTGTAAATGTAGATGGATTTTTCGGAGTAAAAGTGACGAAATCACTATAAGGCATTGAAATAGGAGTTTGAACTAGTAGATGAAAAACGTAAAGTTTTTTCTAATGAGTTGGCTATGCATACATGTATGCTTGTTCTTCCCCTTGCAAAGTCAGGCTGAGGAACAAATTGAGTCAGATCAAAAAATAAATGAAGTGAATGTACAAGAAGAAAATAAGGAATCTCAAGAATCGTCAGAGCAAGTGGAAACGAAGCAAGATAAAGAGAAACAAAAAGAAGCAGAACAACAAGAAGTAGTAAATAAACAATTGAGTGAAAGAAAGATAGAAACAGAACAGGGAATTATTACAGTAAATAAGCCGGAGCTTAAAGTTGGCGAAGAGGTGCGAATTGCTGTAGAACCAAATGGGAAAAACATTCAAAGTATGAAAGGTATATTGCAGTTACAAAAAAATGGGGAGCAATATGCGCAAGAAAGAATGTTATCTTTTGAGTATGATGAAGAAACGAAGAGCTGGGTTGCTAACTATAAAGCAGGGGATTTTGATTTGCAAGGTGATTGGAATCTTCAGCTCGTTCAAAGTTACAAAGAGAATGAGAAAGAAGAGCTCATAAAAAATGAAGTGAAAGTCCCGCTCATTCGTATTAAAAATGAAACGCCAACTATAGATAAAGAATTGCCAAAGTTACAGAAAGTTACTATTGATGAAGTAAAAGAGAACTTAGTTGAACGAAAACAGGGAGATTCTATACATATACGAGTAAAAGCGTCAGATATAGAATCGGTTGTAAAAGAAGTGCGCGTTACATTAAAAGGGAAAGAAAATAAAGAGCTTTCGTTTTTATTAGACTACAACAAGCATGATATGGATTGGCAAAAAGTATTTGAAATAACAGAAGCATTGCCGGCTGGGCCATACAAATTGCTTGTAGAGATAATAGATGCAGCAGGTAATAAACTTGTTGAGGAAAGTGAATATACCATTTCTGTTTTGGCGCCAAAAAATGAAGATGATAAAAAGATAGAAGAGAAAGAAGATAAATTAGATAATAAACTAGAAAATGAATTAGAAGATAAGAAGGAAAATGAGAAGCAAGAAGATTCCAAAGTCAAAAACCCGGTTCCAGAAGAAAATTTGCCAGTTGTTCAAATTCCGAAGCGAGATGAGAACGTAAATAAGTTTATAAAAGAACCGTTGAAAGAGAAAGAGGAATTTACTTACGTTATAAAAGAGCCGTTCGAAGACAACAAGGAAGTACATAAGGCGAAGGACCAAAAAGAGAAAAATAACAAACAAGTTGCCTCTAAAAAGAAAGAACAAAAAGAAGAACCGAAAGACAAGAAAGAAGAAAAAGGTGAACAGGGAGTGCAAGCTTCTGATGTGTTTACTATCATGTCAGGTTTATTCGTACTGTTTTTAGTTTTAAAGAGTAATAAAGAATGGGGCTAATTATTTCATAGTAGTGGAGGCGCTTAAATGGAGATTAAACGTACGACAATTGAAGATAAGGCGTTACAACCATTAAAACAGCCTGCAGCTATTTCGGAGCATGAAATCCAGAAAGAACGAAAGCGTAGCAATTTAGTGTTTACTGGACAGTCTAAAATTATTTCGAAAAATAATGAAATAGGTATTTTACTTGCAAGTTTAAGTGATGGAAAGATTATGAAGGAAATGCTTTCTAAAGAGATGGATACAGTGTTACAACTTTTTAAAAAGTTACATACGTTATCTGGAGAAGGTAAGCAAACAGAAAAAATATTTGAACAAGTAATTAGAAGCCTACAAGGGCTTGTTAAGCAGGCGCATATAAAAGAACTTCCTTTGTTAGATGGAACATATGATTTCGCTGAAGTACAACTATCATTTGGTAGAAAAGTACATATTCCGTTACTAGATGTGAGTGCACTTATCTCTAGAGTGGAAAGTGATTCTTCAGAAGGAAATATAAATTTGATGGTAACGGTTATTACTGCTTATATAACGAAATTGTCTAACGAAACAATTTTAATTAGTGTTACAGACCGCATTGCTAAAGATCGGGATGTAAGTGTATGGAGAGCGCTTGCGGAAATGAACATGACACAATTATCACAGGCATTGAAACAAACGATGCAAGAACATAAATGGTCTATGACGCTTCTTTTTCTCTTTATATGGATTGTCGGTATTATTTTAATTCGAGTTATGTAAAAAGGTCGTCACTCCATTGTGACGACCTCTTTTATATTTTTTCGTAGAAGAATGTATCAAATCGCTGAAGATTGTAACGCTCGGGTGTTAAAATTTGTTCCGTACTACCAACAAATAGTACACCGCCTTTTCGTAAAGAACGACTAAATTTTTCGTAAAGTTTTACTCTTGCTTCTTCTGTGAAATATATCATTACATTGCGACAAATAATCAAATCATAATTTGTATCGAATGACTGCATTAAAAGGTCATGTTGTTTAAACGAGACGTTTTGTTTAATGTTTTGATGCAATGAATATAGATCATTCTCTTTTGTGAAATGACGTTCTTTCAAATCAGTAGGTAATTCCTTTAAAGAACGTTCTGTATATTGACCGCGTTTTGCGGTTTCTAAAATATGAAAATCAAGATCTGTTGCTTGAATTTCAAAACGAAATGGAGCAAGATGCTTCGATAAAATTAAAGAGAGTGTATACGGTTCTTCACCAGCAGCGCAAGCGGCACTCCATACCTTTAATTTTCCGCTATTTTGTTCGAGTAATTTTGGTAGTGCTTTCGACTCTAAAGTTTGCCATCGTTCTTTATTTCTAAAAAACTCTGAAACGTTAATTGTAATATAGTCAATAAAATTTAAAAATAAATTTTGATCAGCGCGTAATTTGTTTAAAAAATTAGTGTAGTTTTCGAAGCCTTTTCTCGAAATGAAAGCATCGATTCTACGGCGCATTCTATCTTGTTTATATGAAGCGATGTCCATATTGAATTGTTGTTTAAAACTCGCGATAAAATGATCATAATCTTGTTCAATTATCATATTTACAATGGGCACAATAATGATATTGTGCCTCCCCCTTTACATCATACGAATTTTTTGTTCAAAGCTTTTTTTCATTTGCTTTTCATGTAATCCTGGTAAATCATAAATGACAGCATCAATACCTGCTTCTTTTGCAACATCGACAGGGATGACAGATGTATGTTTGTCCCCATTATAAAAACAGAGAACTAAATCAGTGTCTTCAATAATTTGTTTAACAAAAAACATATAATCTGATCGGTAAATGGAGTCAGAAGGATGATCAAAAGCAACATATTCGGCTCCGTGTTTTTTTAAGTAATCAACGACTTCTTGGAATTCATCTGTAATTGCTTGCAATGGTTGCAGCGTGTAAAGGCATAAATTTTGAGCGAGTCTTTCATTCTCAACGAAAAAACGAAGAACCTCATTTTCAATAGATTTATAACATAATATGTAAATTTTATGTTTGTGAGCATAGTCAGTTAAAAATTTTTTAATTTCTTCTTGATCTAATGCTGTTAATTGATTTGAACCACAA
>JADMIO011227406.1_pt1 | contig 11026 bp, 9 predicted proteins | sample 8958161 | NCBI WGS metagenome assembly JADMIO01 (sample SAMN16585339, study PRJNA669376) | soil metagenome | isolation source: Crop rotation soil | place: USA: Cullars Rotation, Alabama | collected 2011 | reverse complement strand
GCAATACTCATTTTATAGCGGATTTCACATGTTTTTTTCCTCACTCCTCTCTTAAAGTCTTATCTTTAAACTGCCCTTTGTTGTTTCAACACCATTTACCTTGTCGATCCGGAATCTCAAATTCGTTTTTATTTGCTGGATTCTAACAACAGCCACGGTTTCTTTCTCTGGGAATCCTATGATCTCTAATAACCCCGCAGAAAAAACAATCCCAAAATTCATTTCCACGGGCGACATCTTCGGCACAAGAGTTTTTATTGAAAACAAAGGTCAGTTCGATCAAAAAGCCGTTACAGGCGATAAGATCCTTTATGCTTTTGACCACGGCCAGGAAAAGGTCTACTTCACGACAAAAGGATTGATCTATGAGATGATAAAATCCTTTCCTCTCTCTGAGCGAGAAATGGAGGAACTAGAAAAGGAAAAAGACACCAGGACACGCCCGGATGAAGTGCACCTGGTATACATGAACTGGGTGGGAAATATCACTGGACAAGCCACGATCGAATCCTCGCAAAAACAATCCCACTACTTCACGTACGGCGACCCTTCACTCAATTCAAACACCTTCAAAAAAATCACCTATAAAAATATTTATCCAAATATCGACATCGAATACTCTATTCCGGAAGAAAGAACACACGGACTAAAATACAGCGTGATCCTTCATCCGGGTGCTGATCCCGCCCAGGTGAAGATCCTTTATACAGGAGAGGTCGACAAGATCAAAAAGAAAAAGAAAGGAGAGATACGCATCAACACCAGCCTTTACGATCTTCTGGAACAAGTACCTGAAACGTTTTATGAGAATGGGGAAAAGATCTCAAGTGAGTTTAGTCTTAATCACGATACTATTGGGTTTGTTTTCCCGCATGGATTCGATCCTGCACGAACCGTCGTTATAGATCCATGGATCGGCGCAATAACAACACTCACCGCAAATAATTTTGCTTACGATGTAGATTATGATTTCGGTGGTAATCTTTACATTTTCGGATCCATTGCATATTGCAAAGTGGCCATGTACAATGCTGCCGGGGTTTTGCAATGGACTTTCAGCGGTATTGTCACCACTCCAGCTTGGACCTCCCAGATATCTACGGGGGGATATGTCGGTAGTTTTGCTGTGGATAAATTCTCTGGAAAGACTTACATAGGTCAAGGAGGGGCCTTCCCACGGGTAGCTCGACTTGATGCACTTGGTAACTATGACAATTATCTCACGCCTACCAATAATCTGTTCCAGGAACTATGGGAAATGGGATTTGGGTGTTTTTCAGGAGATATTCTTATCGTCGGGGGTGGTCATACATCGAATCAATCTGCCGCAACCATCAACACTATTACGCCCGCACTCATTCTTTCTTCTTTTAATCCTACCAACACTGCCTTCGTCCATGACATCTCGGCATTCTGTCAGGACGACCTTGGAAATACGTTCGCCTATTACGCTTGCTCAAACGCGCCCCTTAATCACAAAATCACAAGAGTGAATTCAACTTTTAATGGTCCCGTGTGGACTATGCCAAGTGGATTCACGGTATACCAGGAAGTAAACAACAAAGGACTTTATGGCGCCGGACCTATTCCATCAGCGGGATATAATGGTTTGTACGCTAATAACTTTTATCTCTATTATTATGATGGAGCAAATCTCGCGGCATATGACAAGGCCACAGGAACAGTAATCGCTACCATAGGTACCGGTAACCCTGTGAAGACAGTAGGCGGCATAACTGTAGATGATTGTAACAAGATTTATGTGGGAGGTAACGGCGTGATCCAATGTTACAGTTTTAACGGCACCTCCTTCAGTACGCTTACTCCTATTTCATTATCCATCACTACAACTTTGCAGCACGTGATCGATATTCGCATGAACAGGTCCACCGGTATGTTGTATGTGTGCGGAAGTAATTTTTGCGGTGTTTACCAAGCGGTTTACAGCAATACCTGCGGCGTCGGTTTGGGTCTTTGTCTGTTCAGCCAGCCTGGCATCTCGGCAAGCACAACGTCTATCACCTGCGCAACACTGGGTTCTGCTACCGTAACACCCAATAATGGTATCGGTCCTTATTCTTACACCTGGGTACCGTCAAATCAAACCGGCTCAGTAGGTGTGGGATTGTCACCGGGTCAATACACGATCGTTGTATATGATGCGGGTTACAACATGACATACACCACAACCACTACTTTCCTTCCCGCCGTGCCTCTGACAGCCACCATGTCCGCAAGCTCAATACTCAGTTGTTACGCCGCAACGAACGGTAGTATGGCCATTACCAATATTGTAGGAGGATCTGCAGTGCAGAACTACTCGTGGACGAATGGTGTCAATACATGGACAACGCTGGCAGTCACTGGCGTGGGCGCCGGTAGTTACACGCTTAAAGTAGTAGATGCGCTCACGGGTTGTGTATTCAGCCCCACGTTTTCCATTCTTACACCATCTCAACTCAGTTCACTCATCACAGTATCGTCGCCGACGGCATGCGTGAATGACGCGATCACTCTGAGCGGCGTAACCGGGGGTGGTATCCCTGCTTACACTTATTCATGGACCGGAGGCCCGCCAACAAGCACCAATGTCGTTTCACAAGCATTCGCCGGTCCATACACTTATTCGCTTGAAAGCAGGGATCAGAACAATTGTCCGATCTACGGTCAAACCACTGTAACATTTGTTGCGCGGCCGAACATTGGAGTTGCGAGTGCATCCATTTGTCCTTTTCAAACAGGCACGGTCACTGCTGCGGGGGCTGTAACTTATACCTGGTATGCTGGTGGCGGCGCGGGTTCTCCGGGCGCTTCTTTTTACGACAATCCTCTCTCGAGTTCAATTTATACAGTCGTCGGCTCCGCTCTTGGATGCACGTCTTCGGCCAATGCATTCATCACGGTAAAACCGGTTCCGTCGCCGAACATCATCAGCAATTCACCGGTGTGTAACGGACAGGTGCTGACGATCAGCGTCACCGGGGGAACGGCTGCTGTGTGGACAGGTCCCCTGGGTTACACTGCATCAGTGTTGTCATCGAGCATAGCGAATGCTTACCCTACACAGAGCGGAATATACAACACCACGGTCACGGCAATCAATTCCTGCACAGCTACGGCGTCACTGAGTCTGACTGTACACCCAACGCCTACAGTCAGTGCGACAGGTGCCACGGTCTGCAGCAATCAGCCGGCGAATCTTTCTGCCAGTGCGGGTTCCGCCATTTCTTTTGTTTGGAGCGGCGTTGGAGGATACAGCGCTTTAACGCAGAATCCGGTAATTTCAAATCCAGTGGCTGGAATGTCAGGTAACTACACCGTAATGGCGATTTCTTCCGCAGGTTGTTCCGGATTCGCTTCCGCAAATGTAACGGTTACCACATTGCCGCAAACCTTTCCTAATAACGATGGACCAAAATGCGATGGCACCCAGCTGACGTTGAACGGATCGAGTACTTATGGTGGTATTTCGTATTCCTGGATCGGCCCGAACAATTTCTCAAGCATTTCCATGAGCCCGGTCATTCCCGCCGTGTCGCTTCTTTCCGCAGGTGTTTACACAATTTTTGTAACGGCGGGTCCTTGTTTGATAAGTAACACAACGCAGGTGACCGTCTGGCCATTGCCCTCACCATCGGCCTCATACAATGGACCAGTGTGTGAAAAAGCGACCCTGAATTTGATGGTCAGCACACCGGCTACAAATTCGATCGTGACTTATGCATGGCAAGGCCCCGGTTTATCTTCTCCGCAGCAAAACCCCATCCGTTACAGCAGCAAACAAAATTATTCCGGAACATATAACGTTTGGGTGACCGACGTTCACGGCTGTATCAATCAGTCTGCCGTTAACGTGAACATCCTCATTAATCCGGTTGTAACGGCGAAGGGAGATTCCGTTTGCATTTATAACCCTGCGCAACTCATCGCTGGTGGCGCTGCTACGTATTCCTGGTCGGGAATGACCGGTTTGGTAAGCACACAACCGGTGTACCAGGTAGCAAGCGCTCTCAGCATATCCCCGTTGTCATTTACCGTGTTAGGTACCGCTCTGAATACATGCACAGGAAGCGCAATTGCACAGCTCGTCACCTACCCTTTGCCTACTGTAACCGCAAAGGTTGGCCCTGCCGCGGTAGGATGTGAAGGAACTGCGTTTAATTTCCAGGGGCTCGGCGCCAATGTGTACAATTGGGACGGCCCCGGTTCTTTCAAAGCTTACGGCGAAACATTTGCGCTGAACGCTGCCTCTTCGGGTCAGTCAGGTGTATACAAAGTGACGGGAACCGATCTCCACGGATGTAATTCCTCCAATACTGTTTCTATTCTTGTTCACCGCCTTCCTTCTGGCGGATTGAGCGGGGGACCTTTTGAAGCGTGCGTACCCTTCTGTGGCAATTATGATTTTGTTGAATTTCCAAACGGCTCACCAATCACAAACGCAACCTGGATGGTGAACAGATCATACACATCCGGACGATCTTTCTTTTATTGTTTCTCCTCTGAAGGTGAATATATTTTTGAGGGAAGCTTCACAGATAAGAATGGTTGCTCGAATACCACAACGGTACTCGTTACCGGGTTACAGAAACCTCTGGCTGATTTTAATGTGATCCCCGAACATCCGGTTGAAAATGGTGATCCGGTCCAGTTCGTTGACAATTCGTTTGGCAACAACATCAGGCAATGGAACTGGTTCCTCGACGATCCGTCAAAAGAAAAACCCGTTAAGTTCTCGACTCAGAATGCCGTGTATAGTTTTGATAACGCGGGTATATACGCTCTGGCGTTGGTGGTGAAAAACGAACGAGGTTGCGCTGACACGATGGTGAAGTCCATCCGGGTCGAAGAGGACTTTCTCGTCTTTGTTCCGAATGCTTTTACCCCCAACAGCGATTCACGCAACGAACTTTTTATACCGGTGTTGAGAGGACAGAAGTTTTTGAGAATGCAGATCTTTAACCGTTGGGGTGAGATGATCTTCGAGACAAGGAGTCTGGAAAACGGGTGGGACGGCACTTTCCGCGGCGAACCATGCAAACAGGATGCTTACGTTTGGAAACTCAGTATTTCTTCAAAAAGCGGTATTTCCCGCGAATTAACTGGCGAAGTCAATCTTCTTCGCTAACATCTGCAACAAATATTACCAACCGGTCATTTTTTCTGTTCGGCGTTTTAGGTGATCTTTTATGCTCATTCTCAATTTGCACATATGCCCTGAAGCCCTTGTCGGTAAAGGGATACGGAGGTTCAGCAACCTGCACATGATGTTCGCTGCCTTGGATTTGTTTAGTGAACAAAAACACACATTCCCTGCTCCCCCTATCAATAGCGGAAACCCGGCGATCTGACTTCCGAAAACCGCACCCGATGGCCTCTTCAAAGGGGCATTTGTCCGAAAACCGCATAATTACTGGGAAATTCCGCATTTATTTTACAAAAACACTTGACAACGGCGATTTTCGTAGGTATATTTATCTTTAATTAAAAGATTGTTTAACCCTTAATTTAAAAATCAAATGAACAAAGCAGAACTGATCGATGCTATTGCATCAAATTCAAAACTCTCAAAGGCTGATGCAGCACGCGCACTTGACGCTACTGTTGAATCAATCAACAAAGCTCTGAAAAAAGGTGAGCGCATCGGTCTCGTAGGCTTCGGCTCTTTTTCAGTGAGCAAGCGTGCCGCACGCATCGGACGCAATCCACAGACAGGTAAGGAAATTAAGATCGCTGCTAAAAAAGTAGTGAAATTCAAAGCCGGGGCTGACCTTTCCGGATCTGTCAACAAAGGAAAATAATCCTTTTAGATAAAGACTTTAAGAGGCGGGAGACATTCCGCCTTTTTTATTTGTCGGTCTTTCCGAGTAAGATGCCTTTGTGAATGAGTGAGCAACTTGCCATTGCCTTCATAGCCAGCTAAATTTGATTATCCTACAATTTACCTAAAGCCTGAACGATGAAAAATCTCCTCTTTTCATTTTTATGTTCTATTATCGTCGGTCGCGCCACTGCGCAGTTATGCGGACAAGGATATTATTACCAGGTAACCAACAATTATTGTACGTGGTATCACGTGGGAGGTTCGGTCACAGCTACAGGCGCGGGGCCTAACGTTCTCTCCGGTTCATCGGGACTGGCAATCGGTCCGAATTTTGGATTTTCGGCGCCTAATCCAACTTACTGGAGCATCCTTAATGGTAATTACTACTATTACAGTTATTCCGGTTGGGTAAACACCGGTCACTCTGCCGGGGGCACCGGTTTTACAAACCCGGGAGGCAGCCAGAATTTCATTTACAACATCGATGCGAACGGGCAGATCTCGGTTTACAACGGAACAACCAATGCCACCATTCTGACTACTCTCGGCAACTTTGCGGGGAGTAATACTGTTCAGGATATTGTCGGCGATTCAAACGATAATTTTTATCTTCTCAGCAACGCCCAGCCGGCAGGACTTTACATTTTTAATTCGTTGGGCGTGCAAACTTGTTCGTATGCGATCGCGGGCATGCCTTCAGGCGCGGTAGGATTTGCGATCGCAAACAACAAGGTCAATCTTTCAGGAAACTTTTCCAGCGCTTACGCTGGCGTATTATCGGGAAACACCGTGAGTTTTTCATCCATGAACAGCAACTTTCCGTGCGGCATAGTGAACGACCTGGCCTCTTGTCCTTCAGACGCAGTCCTTGTTCCGGTCATCAGTGCTATACCCTCAGGTAGCATCAGTTGTTTTGCTCCTACTCCAACGCTGACAACGAACGGCAACCTGGAGGCAAACAGTTATTCATGGTCTGGTCCCGGCATCATTGGATCTGCTAATGCCAACAGTATCGTTGTAAATGCACAGGGCGTATATTCACTCAACATGATCAATTGCGTGGGTTTTCAGAGACTCTCTACATTTACGGTCGGATATGATATTGGAGTAAAGAACCTCGCGAGTTTCCAAACAGCTTTGGTAAAATGTAAAAACGACGCCCCTGTCTCCATGATCGTCAACGGTCTTGCGAATTATACGTGGAGCCCGGCGAATTCTCTGAGCAGTGCTTCAGGTTCCAATGTGTTAGCAAGCCCCACCATCACCACCGTGTACACAGTGTCAGCAAGTTTAAACGGCTGCACAGCTTCGAAAACTTTTACGATCGAAGCAAATCCTTTTCCTCCGCTATCTCCTTCGGCGAGTAACCAGAGTATATGCGCAGGTATATCGGTTTCGCTTTTAAGTTCAGCGAACGTCACACTCAACTGGATGCCTGGAAGTTTGAACGGGGCAACGGTAAGTGTTTCGCCTGCCGTTTCAACGGTCTACACGGTCACCGGTACTGATCAACTTGGCTGTTCAGAAAGTGCTACGATCTCCGTTGATGTTTTTAATTATCCTGCTATCACCGTGAGTGCTGATAAACAGGAGATCTGTGAAGGAGGCTCACTGGTTATCTCCGGGTCGGGAACAAACTATCTCACGCTTCAACCTGGCAACCTCAACGGAACGATTTTTACGGTGGCGCCGGCGGCTAGCATAGTTTATTCCGTCAGCTCTTCCAATTGGAACTGCATTTCCACTCAAACATTGTTCGTCAGTGTGCATTCACTACCTGTGATCACCATTACCGGCGTCAACAATTCTGTTTGTGAAAACGAACCCGTTACGCTCATGGCAACAGGCGCATTAAATTATAGCTGGAATAACGGTATATCTTCATCCTCTGTTGTGGTTTATCCTGCTCTGAATAATAATTTCTATTCGGTAACAGGCACAAATTCTTTTGGATGTGAAAACACGTCCACTTATTCTCAGCTTGTAGACGCATGCACAATGCTAAAGGAAGCGCAGGAAAAGGTTGCTTTGTCGTTCGCTCCAAATCCAGCAAAAGGAAATTTGAAACTGACATTCGCCTCGTTACCATCAGATATGATGGTGATCATTTCAGATCTCACTGGCAAAACGATTATTTCGACCGCGGTGACAGACAAAGTGCAGAATATTCATTTTAATACGGCGAACGGCGTTTACAACCTGACGTTGGTAAAAAATAAGACCGTTGTTTCAAACCACAAACTGCTTGTGGTGAACGAATAATTTCGTTTTTTTGTATTGAAGGGGTTTGTAACAAAACAAGACTCTATCAACGTCCCGATTCTTTTCAAACCAACACATGCTGAGTCATTATGCTTTGCTGAAGATCGATCCTGTCGCAGACCAGGCTGGCATTGAAGAATCGTACAGAAATTTTCTCGATGAGGTCAAACGTTATGCACCTGGAGTCGAGTTTAGCGAATCCGAAATAACAGAACATTTTCCTGATATTGCACAAGCCTATGCTGTGTTGAGAGATGTTGAGAAAAGAAAAGCTTACGATGAAACGCTCTTTTATTTACAGCCGGAAGAAACCGCAACCGGTACAGCCGAAGACCCAGAAACAAACCAGATGCCTTTGATGAACAGGCTTTCAAATTATTTGCTCGCACTCGTTTTTCTTGTCACATTGTTATACGCACTCTCTCATTTTTTTGCCCTTTAACGAAACTCATAACATGAAAAAAGATTTTCTCGGTCTTCGCACCACCATTTACAAGGTATCCGACATCAACAAAGCAAAGAAATGGTACAGCGGCGTGTTCGGCGTTGAACCTTATTTCGACGAGCCTTTTTATGTAGGATTTACTATTGGCGGTTTTGAGTTGGGACTTCAACCGGAAGAAACGGACGCAAAGAAAAAATCCGATAACGTGCTGAGCTATTGGGGTGTCGACGACGTTGAAACGATCTACCGGAAATTACTGAAAGCCGGCGCTTCTCCACATGAGGAACCGCAAAATGTTGGAGGAAGTATTGTAGTTGCGTCCGTCAGGGATCCCTGGCAAAATGTGATCGGCATCATCTACAATCCCGAATTTAAGATCAACTCCTGACCCGCCGGTGCGCTGCAGGCATCTGGCGGTTTTCCTTACCAACTCAACGAAATTCAGAGAGCATATCGTTGTTACTGGCTAATTTTGATCAGTTACTCTGTACTGAAATGAATGTGCTTCTTATTGACGACGACCGCCTCACTTTAAAGGCGCTGAAACAACTGCTCGTCCAGCTCGGTTATAAGGTTCTACCGGCATCCAATAAACTCAATGCTCTAAAAAAGATGAAGGAGGAAAAGATAGATTGTATCGTTTCTGACGTCAATCTTCCTGACTCTTCTCTTCCTGAACTGTTCGACAGTCTCAGACAATGTTACGATCGGCATGTCCCGACTATTCTCATCTCTTCGGAAGTGAACAATCCTCTCATCGACGATACTCTGATCGCCGGTGCGGATGCCTTTATTCCGAAACCTGTAAAACCCGAGCTTCTTGACGAAGTTATTAAACGCTTGCGCCAGAGGCCCCGCAAAGCCCATGCATAGCGGAATATGGCGATATATAGGTGGCCATCACCGGGAAAACGGACACGTTTATCAAAAACGAAAATAAAAGCACTGAACCAACGCTAACTTTACCTCAGCGCGACATTAAAAAGTTATGAAAGTTGCGCACTGAACTAATCAACGTACTATGGAACTTTTAAAACAGATTGAAGATCTTGACAAAAAGATCAGCTCACTAAGATCAGACCTTATTCAGATCATCGGACAGATCAACCGCATGGTCAATACCAACAATGCAAAGACCCGTGTTTCGGAATATAACGGGCTCAAACAAAAATATTACGAGACTAACCAGCAGGTTGAACAACTGAATGGCGAGAAAAAAGAACTGGAAGCAAAACTTCAGTCTCTTCGCCAGCAAGCCGCTTAAGTTTTATTTCAGGCGGTAGGCGGCGACTGAGTTCACAAAGAAAGTAGGAACGAACACAGTGCCCGAATCGGGATCAAACCCGATGTCCGCTGTGTTGGATTTTTCAGGCCGGGTGTCGAGCATCTGCTGCACCTGGCCGTTTGCCTTCACATAATAAATAACCCCGGCCCAGCACGACACAATAAAGTCCCCGGAACTGGTGCGCATAACGCCATCCGTGCTTTCATCCATGCCCTCTGCGATCTTCACAGGTTTTTTATCGGAACCACTCTTCCATAAAACGCCCTTCGCGAGTATATAAAGATCTTCTCCAACCGCGAGTAATCCGTTCACGCCTTCGATCTTTTCCAGATATACTGAAGATTTTCCTGACTCGATGCGGTGTACAATCCCGGTTTTCATATCCGACACAAACACCCCTCCTTTGTTGTCGACCGTAATGTCATTCAGGAACTGCGCTCCTTCAACAGGCATACGTTGAACAATAGAGGCTTTTTTCAGATCGATTGCAACTACCTCATCAACATCCGACACGTAAAGCATGTTGTCAAAAATTCCCATGCCTTTCGGGGCATTCAGTCCGGTGAGCCATTCAACGGTCACGTTCATCCCGTTGCTGCTCATTTTCCCGATCGACCCTTTACCATCTTTTTCGGTGGGCTTCCCGTCGATGTTCGAGAAATACAGCGTCTTTTCACGGGAGTCATACAGAACACTTTCGGGAACTTTAAGATTGTGGTCTGTTTCCCATATTTTAGTGAGTTTATGTTCCTGTGCAATCGCAGTAGCTGAGAACAATAATAAAGCGACGCCTGAGCTGAGTTTTTTGTTTCCGGTGAACATGGGTTTCTTTTTTGCCGAATTTAGGACTTCATTTTGAATTGGCCAGCTCAAATTTGCAATCAAAACGGGCACAATAATTGAAGCGCCGCAGTAAACTCATTTCTTATGACCATGCCAGTAAAAATTTCATTTTTTCTCATTTCAGTATTCCTCTTTTCTTCGGGCCGCTCCAGTGCACAAAAAACGATCGCCAGTCCCCGTGACAGTGTAAAAGGACCAATAGGCCAAACGGAGATCTCCATCAATTACGGTAGCCCTTCTGTAAAGGGGCGGAAGATCTGGGGCAAGCTGGTTCCTTATAACAAAGTTTGGCGTTCAGGCGCCAACGAAGCAACGGTTTTTAAAACCACTAAACCGGTGAAGATTGAAGGCAAGGAATTACCGGCGG
>JADMIO010846098.1_pt1 | contig 11026 bp, 12 predicted proteins | sample 8958161 | NCBI WGS metagenome assembly JADMIO01 (sample SAMN16585339, study PRJNA669376) | soil metagenome | isolation source: Crop rotation soil | place: USA: Cullars Rotation, Alabama | collected 2011 | reverse complement strand
GTCGGATGAGGGGTTTCTCCGAACGATCGGTAATCCGAAAGAAGGGCGGCGCGACCCCTCATCCGTCTTCCTTCGGAAGCCACCTTCTCCCGCAAGGGGAGAAGGAACACGGCGGGCTCCGCATTCATTGTTGAAGGGCGTCCCCGCTGGAGAACGCCCATGACGACACACCTTAAACCCCTGGCCCTGGCCGCTGCCTGCGCCCTGCTGCTGTCGGCGTGCGAGACTACTTCCGCAGGCTATCGTCCGCCGCCGCTGGGGGCTTCCGATCAGATCATCGAACCCGGCCGCTTCCGCGTCGCCTTCCGCGGCGCCTCGCGGGTGAGCCCGGCCGAGGTGCGCGACCGGGCGTTGCTCCACGCCGCCGAGGTCACGCTTGGGGCCGGCTTCGACTGGTTCGAGGTGGTCGAGCGCGGCGGCGACCTCGCGCCCCCGACTACGCCCAGGTTCAGCATCGGCGTCGGCGGCGGCAACTTCGGCCGGGGCGGCGGCTTTGGGCTCGGCGGGGCCACCAGCTTCGGCGGTGAGCCTACCGCCGTGGCGACCCTGGAGATCGTCGCCGGCAAGGGCGCCAAGCCCGCGGGGCCGGACGCCTACGACGCCCGCGCCATTGTCGAGACCCTGCGGCCGCGATTGTCCTGAAGTCGCCGGAATAAACCGCGCAACGATGACGCCGGGTCCGGGTCTAAGGCTGTTCGCGTCGTCTGGCTTTACGGCCGTTCGGGAACGCGACCCGCGGCTTTGCCGTTAAGCCTGAGCAGTATGGAGGGCGTCATGGCTGAACCTGGGGATCGCGAAGCGGACATCGAGCAGCGCGACACGCGCGCCAAGTCGCCGGGCCTCCCCCGCGAGCCCGACCCTGACGACGCCGACGACGCCGGCCCGGCGGAAGATTTCCTACCCGCCGACTGACAGCCGGCCGTGCCTATGCAGCCAGCGAAACAACCGATGAGCGTCATCAGCCGTTTGCGCGCCGCGACGGCCAAGGCCCACCAGGACCTGGAGCACGGCCTCGACATGATGCGCGCGGCGGCTGACCCGGCCGGCCGCCGCGCCCTGGTGACGCGGTTCCATGCGCTCCATCTCGGCGCCGAGCGTGTGCTTGAGCCCCTGCTCGCGGATTATCCCGGGCTGGAGTTCGAGGCGCGGCGCCGTTCGCCCTGGCTGGCGGCGGACCTCGTCGACCTCGGCGCCGACCCTGGCGCGACGCGGCCCTGCCGGATCGACCCTCCCGCCTCGGCGGCCGAGGCCCTGGGGATGTTCTATGTGCTCGAAGGCTCCACCCTCGGCGGCAAAGTCATCCGCAAGGCGATGGAGGACCAAGGGGCGGACATGCTCGGCCTCAGCTTCCTGACCCCCTACGGCGAGGCGACCGGCGAGCGGTGGCGCGCCTTCATGGCCCTGCTCGAAGCCGCCGATCCGGCGGACGTCGACGCCATCGTCCGGGGCGGGCTCAAGGGCTTCGAGGCGGCCCGCCGCTGTCTCGATCCGGTCAGGGAGGCCGCATGAACGACACCGCCGTCGACCTGGCCAATTGCGACCAGGAGCCGATCCACATCCCCGGCTCGATCCAGCCGCACGGGATCATGCTGGTAGTGGAGCGCAATTCGCTGTCGATGCTCCATGCCGCTGGCGACGTCGAAGGCCGGCTGGGCGTGGCGAACTGGCAGGGGCGCGGCCTCGGACAGGCCATCGGCGACGGGCTGGCCCAAAAGATCGCCCGCATGTCCGATTCTGGCGCGGTGACCGGGTTCGTTGGCCAGTTGGCGGCGCCCTCGGGGGAGGCCTTCGACATCAGCGCCCACCTCAGCGGCGAATGGCTGATCGTGGAGCTGGAGCCTAGCCCTGCCGACCCCCGCCCGGCCTCGGCCGTGCTCGGCGACCTCTCCAACGCCGGGGCCGCGTTCGAGCGAGCCACCAACCTCAAATCCCTGTGCGAGCGCGCGGCGATCGAGTTCCGCAAGTTGACCGGCTTCGACCGGGTGATGATCTACCAGTTCCTGGACGACGACGCCGGGACGGTGCTGGCCGAGGACAAGGTCCCCGGGCTACCCAGTTTCCTCAACCACCATTTCCCCGGCACGGACATCCCGCCCCAAGCCCGCGCCCTCTATGTGCGCAACCTGGTGCGGACCATTCCCGACGTGCGCTACGTCCCGGCGCCTCTGCGGCCGGCCTGGCGTGAGCCGGAGCCGCTGGACATGAGCGACAGCGTGCTGCGCAGCGTCTCGCCCATCCACATGCAGTACATGCGGAACATGGGGGTGGCGGCGTCGGCTTCCATCTCCATCGTCAAGGATGGGCTGCTGTGGGGGCTGATCGCCTGCCACCACCGCACGCCCAGACTGCTGGAATACGACACCCGCGCGGCCTGCGCGTCGCTCTCCGGCGGCCTCTCCCGCCAGATCAAGGCCAAGGAAGAGGCGGAGCTGTACCGCGAGCGCATCCGCCTGCGCCGGTTCGAGGACACCTTGGTGGGCGCCCTTTCCAGCGACGGCTCGTTCGACGAGGCGCTGGCCGTCCGCATGCCCGAGCTGGCCAAGATGCTGGTGAGCGACGGCGCCGCCATCCTGCGGGGGGACGACCTGAGCCTGCACGGAGTCACCCCTCCGGCGCGGGAGGTGAAGCGGCTGGCCGCCTGGGTGCTGAAGAAGGGCGCGATCGAGCCGGTGGTCACCGAGGCCCTGTCCGACCGCTTCCCCGCCGCCGCCGCCTATCAGGATAGGGCCAGCGGCCTGCTGGCCGTGACGATCGCTCCGGACGAGCCCTTCGTCATGATGTGGTTCCGCGCCGAGAAGGTGCAGGTGGTCGAATGGGCCGGCAATCCGCACAAGGCCGCCGAGCTGAAGCCCGGCGAGGTGCTGAGCCCCAGGGCCTCGTTCGAGGCCTGGAGAGAGACCGTGCGCGGCCGTTCCGCCGAGTGGAGCCTGCCGGAGGTCGAGGCGGCGCTGCGGCTGAGGCAGGCCATCCTGGAGCTGCGCGGCCGCGCGCGGACGGTGCAGCTCAACCGCACCCTGACCGAGGCGGTGACGGCCAAGGACGCCCTGATCGAGCAGAAGGAATATCTCCTCAAGGAGGTCAACCACCGGGTCCAGAACAGCCTGCAGCTCGTCTCCGCCTTCTTGGAGCTGCAGTCGCGCGCCCTGGACGATCCCCGTGTGAAGGCCCCGTTCGACGAGGCGCGGCGCCGACTCACCGCGGTGGCCATGGTGCACCGCCGGCTCTACAGCGGCGACCAGATCGAGATGGTCGACATGGCCCGCTACCTCGAGGACCTGGTGGGCGAAATGCTCGACACCATGGATCCGGAGTGGAACGGCCAGATCAAGCTCGACCTGGCGCCGGTTATGATGGGGACCGACCGGGCGGTCACCCTCGGACTGGTGCTGACCGAACTGGTGATCAACGCCAACAAATACGCTTACGGCGGCGCGCCGGGGCCGTTGGAGATCGGTCTGGAGCAGTCGCGCAACACCCTGCGCCTGATCGTGGCCGACCGGGGGGCGGGCAAGCACACCCAGGGCTCGGGCTTCGGCACCCGGATGATGAAGGCCATGGTCGGCCAGCTCAGCGGCGAGCTGGACTACGAGGAGAACAAGCCCGGCCTGCGCGCCGTGGTGACCGCGCCGATCATGCCGGCGAGCTGATCTAAAGCGTACTTGGCTTGGTAAGCATAGGCGCCTAGACTCGGTCGGAACTGAAGGAGGCTGACGTGGACGATCCGCTCGACCTTGGTCACTTCGGGCCGATCTGCCTCGCGGCCCTGTTGCTGGTGCTCGCCGCCGCCCTGCCACGCCGTCCACGCATCTTGAGGCAGGTTGTGGCCGGCGCCGCGCCGCTCATGCTGTGCGCCGCGCTGCTGGACCGGGGCGAGGGCGCCGGCTTCAGGTGGTCGATGTATTTCCTGGTCGCGCCAGCCGTGGTCTTCATGGCGGGCCAGCTCATATGGCGCGGTCGGTGGGGCCGGGGCCGCCGGTCTTTCACTTTCTTGAGCCTGCTGCTGATCTCCGCCGCGAACCTTGTACTGATCCCGCCCATCTTTTTCGCCCCGCCGGACCCGGGCGGGCCGGGCGCGCGCTGGATCGTCTGGATGTTCGCCTGGATGGTGCTGGGCGTGTGCGGATCGTTCCACCTGCTCCTCCGGCAAGCGGCGTTTTCGGCGCGGGATCGCTGAAGGCTACTGCAGCGTGCTGCTGAGCTGGATGTGGACCTCGGCCTCGCCGTTGAGGTCCGGGTTGACGGCCGAGCGCGAGAGGGGACCGGGACGGGTCAGGATGAATGGGGCGGGGATGCCCATCTGAGACAGGCCGTCAGAGACCGTCTGGCCCCGCCGTTCGCCCAGGCTGCGGCTCTGCGTCTCGCTTCCCCCGCCGTCGCCGAAGCTGACGATCACCACGCGCCGCAGCCGGCAGCCGCGCAGGCCTTTGAGCACCTGGCCCATGTGCGCGCGAGCCGCGGGGGTCAGGTCGCCCGACCCTGGGGCGAAGGCCACGGTGAAGTCGAGGTCCGGGCACAGGGATGAAAGCTGCGCCGAGCTTGGGCCGGCCCACCCGGCGGCGGCTAGCGCCACCGCGGCCGCGGCCAAACGCGCGGTTCGCGTGGTCTTCAGGCTAGGTTCCAAGCCGGCCTCCAGGACGCGTCTTCACCTGAAGGTACTGTAATCCAAGCGGCCGCCGGCACGAGTCCATTTTGCCGGGCCGCGAACCCATTGGCGGCTGTGGCGTTCGACTCTTGGCGGCCACGGGCCCGCCAAATGGGAGGAGACGATGAAACTCGCAAGCATCGGCGCGGCCGTGATCGCCCTGGCCATCGCCGGCTCGGCCCAGGCCCAGGCGGAGGAGGGCGCTAATCCGGCGACCAACGCGCGCAACACCGGCACGCCCAGCGGCTCGCGCCTGTTGCCCAATGGGCAGAACGCGGACGTGGTCCAGAAGAGCAAGGCCAAATCCGCCAAGGCCAAGGCCAGCGCGGTCCGCAAGGCTCCGGTGGTGAAGGACACCGCCAGCGCCGCGGCGCCGCACCGCTATCCCCCTTCAGCCAAGGAAAAGACCGGCACGGTGGGCGCGGTCCGCAGCGACAACGCGGGCACGGTTCACAAGAATGCGCCGCTCGATCAGGTGGCGGGGGCGGGCGCCTGAGCCCTTAACGCCCCTTGACCACCTTGACCTGGATCGCCTCGCCGGTGACGGCCTTGGCCTTCCAGGTCGTACCGACGCCGCCGTGCGGAATGACGGTGCAGTAGGTGAAGGGCAGGCTGGGCGGCTTGCTCTGGCGCAGGCAGATCTGCTCGCCCTTGATGGTCCATTTCCCGCTGGACTTGCCGCGCCGGCGCCCCTCGGCGGTATAGGTCCCATCGCTGTTGAGCCAGAGCTTGGCCTGCCGTCCGTCGGGATAGGTGGAGACGACGGTGCTCTTGAACGCCGCCGCCAAGTCCGATTTGTCCGCCGCCCCGCCAGGCGTGGCGATCGCCAGGGCGGCGACGGCCAGAAGGAGCTGTTTCATGGATCGTCTCAATGGATGCGGGGGCGCCGCCCCGATCATGCCTTAGCGCGCAAGACGGGCGGGGGTTTCATTGGGCCCGCTAGATCATCACCGGCGGCAGCCTCTGCTCGGCCGCCTCCTCTGGCGCGTCCGCCTTCGGCCTGAGGCTGCCATGGGTGAGCCCCAGGATCGAGGCCATGGCCGCGGTCCGCACGGAGGGGAGGCGATAGACGATGGCGGTCTTGCCGATGGCCTTGAGCGCGCCGCGCCGGCTCCTTATCCAACCCAGGAACTCGGCGTCGCCGTCGATCAGCGGCGGGCATTCGATGGACAGGCCCGCCAGGCCGACGCCCTTCAGGCTGGCGATGCTCCCCGAGGGCGGTTCGGCTAGCCGCCCGATCACGTAGAGGCTGTAAGGGCGTACGAAGGCGATGGCGTCGCTGAGGATGCTCAGGGGCGCGCCTTCGATATCGGAGATTTCGCAGATCAGCCCGTGCTGGACGCTGGCCTGGGCCTTGACCAGCAGCTCGCGGAGCACGCCCCGCGCCCGGGTGCTCGACAGCGCGGTCATGGAGATGGGAATGATCAGGCTGGGGTCCTTGTCCCCGCCGCTGGTCTGGAGCCGGCCGATGGCCCGCTCCAGGGTGGCGAAATCGATCTTCTCGAGATCGACGCGGGAAAGGCGCGAGACCTCGTGCGGCGGCAGGGGTGTGTTGGCGGGCGCCAGCAGCACGTCGCGCCCCACCCGGTGGCCGATGCGGGCGGAGGTCTTGAGCTGCAGCACCGGCTCGAAGCGGCAGGAGACCCTCAGCTCGCGGCCGTCGGCGGCGGTGAAGGGCGACCACTTGCCCGAAAGGGCCGAGGCGGTGGGTTTCTGGTCGCGGGCGTGGCGTTCCTCTTCGGCTGCGCCCGCCTCGACGGCGCCGACGTTCAGTCGCTCGCCGTAGATGATCTTGGGGGTGAGACGGGTGACCTCGTGGGCGATGATGTCCGGGATCAGCGCCTCGCCGAGGAAGTGATGCAGCGTCTCGCGCAGGCACCGCAGGGCGATCATCTGGCCGCCGAACCGCGTCTCGCCGGGCTGGGCCACCAGGAAGTCGGTATCGGACAACTTCAGCAGGATGCCGGCCGGGCCCATCTGCTTGCGCAGGGCCCGTTCGAGGTAGTCGTGCACCAGCTCCCGACGCATCGGCCACTTGGGGCCGAGCCGTTCGGCGATGGCGCTGACGGAGACCGAACTGACCTTACCCTCGGCGCACAGGGGGAGGCCCTGCAGCCGTTCCAGGATGGACGAGGCGTCCGCGCTGGTCAGGTGGACCAGGGAATCGCCCAGAGGGTGATCGCCGAGGAGCCCGGCGGCCTCGCTCATGGCCAAGCTCCTTGCAAGAGGTGACGGCCCGTACGCAACAGTCTCGAGGGTACTTAAGCGAGGATCGGGTTAACGATCCGCTGCGACCCTAAGCCGAATCGCGGCGCAAGTCGGCCGGATTTTGCACCGGGAATGCAGCGGTTTAGCGCGGGGCTGAACCGAGCCCAGTCCGATGCTATAGTCGCGCCACAGCCGGCGATCAGCCGGGAGCCGTCGCGGACGGGAGGAACGGAATGAAGAGAATTTTGGCGGGCGCCCTGATGATGGCCGCCGTCGCGGCGCCGGCCCTGGCGCACCATTCGGGGGCGATGTTCGACCGCACCAAGAAGGTGACCATCGTCGGGACCATCGTCGACTTTCAATACACCAACCCCCACTCCTGGCTGCACGTGCAGGGCCCCGGCCCGGATGGCAAGGTGGCCGAATGGGGCTTCGAGGCCGAGGGTCCGAGCACGCTGATGCGGGCGGGCATCAAGGCCAAGACCTTCAAGCCCGGCGACAAGGTGACGGTGGTCGGCAACCCGATGCGCGACGGCCGACCCGCCGGCGCGCTGATCTCGGTGACCACGGAAGACGGCAAGGTCATCAGCCCGCGCGGCGGGCCGCCCGTTCCGGGCTGATGATAGCTTCCTCCCCCGTGAAACAGGGGAGGGGAACCGCCAGCCGAGCGTAGCGGAGAGCGGGCGGTGGTGGGCGCGAGCCCATCGCGACCCTTAGATCTGCGCTTCAACGCGGCGGACAGGGCGCCGTCCGGCGACTCGCCCCCACCACCACGCGTTCTTCGGCGCGTGGTCCCCCTCCCCCGCTGCGCAGGGGAGGCGAAGATCAGATCAAATCCGTAGCGATAGCCGTCTTGGCCCGCGTCGCGATCCGGGCGCGAAGGTGGGCGACCAGCGCGGCCGGGTCGGTCTCGACGGCCAACACCTCTGTGGCGTCAGGGTAGAGGAAGCCTTCGCGCCGGGCGTGGGCCACGAAGCTCAGCAGGCCGTCGAAGAAGCCGCCGACGTTGAGCAGGGCGCAGGGCTTGTCGTGGAAGCTGAGCTGGGCCCAGGTCCAGACCTCGAACAGCTCCTCGAAGGTGCCGAGCCCACCGGGCAGGGCCACGAACGCGTCGCCGCGCTCGGCCATCAGCGCCTTGCGGGTGTGCATGGAGTCGACCACATGCAGCTCGGTCAGGTCGTCGCGCATGATCTCGCGGCGGACCAACGCCTCGGGGATCACCCCGATCACCTCGCCCCCGCCAGACAGCACCGCGTCCGCCAGCGCCCCCATCAGTCCGATGGAGGCGCCGCCGTAGACCAGCCCCACCCCGGCCTCGGCCATGGCCCGGCCGAACGCGGTGGCGGCCTCCAGATAAAGCGGATCGGCCCCGACCTTGGAGCCCAGGAAAACCGTGAATCGCATGGCGCGTCAGGTAACAGCCCGGCGCGAGATTGTCTTGGTGGGAGGTGTGACGGCCGCCCCGCCGGATGGGGCGCGGCGGCCGCCGGGGCCTAGAAGGACTTCTTCACCCGGACCAGCCACTCGCGCGGCATGGCGGGCGTGCCCGTGACCGCGCCGGCTCCCGCGCCGGTCAGGTCGAACTTGCCGATGTAGTAGAGCTTGTCGGTCAGGTTGGTGACCTCGAACGAGGCTTCCCAGCCGCCCGAGTTGGGCCGCCACATGATCCGGGCGTTGGCGATGGTGTGCGGGGCGATCCGGTTGAGCGGGCCGTTCACCGCATTGGTGTAGACGGCGTCCTCGTAGGATGCGTCGAGGCGCGGCGTCAGGCTGCCCCACCAGCCATTCAGCGGGATCTCATACTGGATGCCGAAGCTGGCTTTCCACTTGGCGGTGAAGGGCGTGTACATGCCCTTCTGCACCCCCGCGGGGGAGGCCGGGCCGCCGGCCTGCGGATCGATCCGGGTGTAGTTGAAGTCGAGATAGCTGACCGAGCCGTCGATCTGCAGCCCGGCGAAGGGATGCAGCTCGGTCTCCAGCTCGGCGCCCTTCACATTGGCGTCGCCGGCGTTCTGGGGCAGGGCGCAGGGGCCCGGGCCGCCAAACTGCGGACAGGCCAGCAGGGTGAGCTGGATGTCCTTGTACTGGTTGTAGAAGAACGACCCGTTCAAACGCATCCGCCGGTCGAAGAACTGGCCCTTGAAGCCGAGTTCGTAGGCGTCGAGGGTTTCGGCGTTGAAGGGCCGGACCTGGGCCACGTTGAACGGCCGCGGGTTGATCCCGCCGCCCTTGAAGCCGGTCGAGAACTCGGCGTAGGTCATGAAGTCCGGCGTCCAGCGGTAATCGATGCCGGCGCGGTAGTCCCAATGGCTGCCGCTGTAGTGGCCGACCGTGCCGTTCAGCGCGCCCAGGATGATGTTGGGGGAGCCGTCGCGGTTCACGCGGACGAAGGTGTAGTCCTTGTCCTCGGCGGTGTAGCGGATGCCGCCGGTGAAGTTCAGCTTGTCGGTGATGTGCCAGACGCCATGGGCGAAACCGGCCTTGGTGTGGGCCGTCACCGGGTCGTTGCCCAGGAAGTCGAGGATGATCCCCGGGTACCACAGGTCCTGGTGGGTGGCGTAGACCGTCTTCTGCGAGAAGTAGAAGCCGCCCACGGTGTAGTCGATAGCGTCGCCGAGAAGGGCGCCGTTGAGCCGCACCTCCTGGCTGAACTGGTGGTGCGTCAGGTTCTCTACCCCGAGCCCGAGGGGCAGGGGCGACACGTCGTTGTCCTCGGCGAATTTGGAGGTGTAGCCCCGGCCCGCCGTGATCGACTTCAGGCTCATCTTGTCGGTGAGCTTCCAGTCGACCGTGCCGGACACGCCCCAGCCCTGGTAGTGGCTCTGGTCCTCGGCGCTGAACGCGGCGGCTGAGAGCGGCGGAATGGCCATGGATCCGGCCGGCATGGTGAAGCCGGCGTAGGAGACGTAGGGGTCCTTCGGGATGAAGCGGCGGTCGAGCGTCACGCCGTTCAGACTCACGAACGGATTGGTGTTGTTAGCGTAGAGCAGGGTGGTGGCCGGGTTCTCGGAATTGTCGTGGGTGTAGTCCCCGATCACGTTGACTTCGATCTTGTCGTTCACCAGCCAGCGCAGGTTGGCGCGCACGGCGTTGTAGTTCTTGCCGCCTTCCTTGTTGAGCAGGCAGTCCTGGGTGCTGGTCTGGCTCGGCAGGCCGGAGCCCGGATTGGCGCAGGCGTAGTCGAGGCGGCGAACGTAGCCGTCATAGTTCTTGGTCACCGCCGACAGCCGCAAGAACAGCTGGTCGGGGACCACGGCGAAGTCGATGCTGCCGCGCGCCTCCAGCCGGTTCAGGCTGCCATAGGCCGCTTCGATGTAGCCATTGCCCGAGCCGTTGGGCTTCTTGGAATAGAGCTTCACCGCCCCACCGATGGAGTTCTTGCCGGCGAGCGTGCCTTGCGGGCCGCGCAGGATTTCCACGCGATCCAGGTCGAGCAGGTCGAGGATCGAGCCGGTCAGGGTCGAGTAGTAGACGTCGTCCACATACATGCCCACGCCCGGCTCCAGCGCCGGATTGAAGTCGTACTGGCCGACGCCGCGGATGGAGGCGGCGAGCGACGGGCCGAAGGCCGCGCCAGTGGGCTTCAGGCTCACGTTCGGCGCTTGGTTGGCCACCTGGTCGATGCTGGTCTGGCCGCGCCGCTCAAGCATGGCGGCGTTGACCGCGGTGATGGCGATCGGCGTCTGCTGCACGTTCTGTTCGCGGAACTGGGCGGTGACCACCACCTCGCTCACCGCGTTGCTGGACGCCGCCTGTTCCGGCGCGGGGGCGCCCTGGGCGTGGGCGGCGCCGGCCGTCAAAGCGGCCGTAAGAGCTACTACCGAGGCCGTGCCGGCCATGCGGTTACGCAACGTGTTTAAGGCAATCATCCTAGACCCCTCGGCAAAGCGGCTCTGCGGCCGCCCGCCGGGGATTGTGGGAAATGGCTGTAGAGGGTTCTTGATCCCCAGAGCCACGCTCTTGGCGTGAAGGGACTCTCCGCGTGGCCAAGAGCTGCCCGTGGCTGGCATCCTTCTCCCGCAAGGGGAGAAGGGTCAGACTCCCTTGCATTCCTAGTGCGCCGCCGCCTCGCGGGACGCGGCCGAGAGGCGGGTCAGCTCGGCCTTGAGGTCCGCCAGCTTGGCGTCGGCCGCGGCGAGCTGCCCGCGCTCGGCGGCCGAGGCGGCGGCGGGAAAG
>JADMIO010846097.1_pt1 | contig 11026 bp, 8 predicted proteins | sample 8958161 | NCBI WGS metagenome assembly JADMIO01 (sample SAMN16585339, study PRJNA669376) | soil metagenome | isolation source: Crop rotation soil | place: USA: Cullars Rotation, Alabama | collected 2011 | reverse complement strand
CCGCGACTTCAAGTCACGTGAATTCCAAGCTTCGGATCCCACTGTGCTGGAAAGCGCAAAGCGTGAGTTGCGCAACCGGATCGGGCCCGACGCTGTGAACGCGTACGCGTTGCGGCCGTTGCGCGTCGGCAAAACGCAGTCGAACATATCCACGCCCTGCCTCACTGCCGCGACGATGTCGCGCGGGAAGCCGACGCCCATCAGATACCGCGGCCGATCCTCCGGCAGCATCGGCGTCACCTGTTGCAGCACGCGCTGGGTCCGTTCGAATCCTTCACCCACCGCAAGCCCGCCGATGGCATAGCCGGGAAAGTTCATTGCGATCAGCTCGCGGGCGCACAGGTCGCGCAACGCTTCGTCGGTTCCACCTTGAACGATGCCGAAGAGCGATTGTTCGTCCCGTCGCGCGTGACTCTCCAGTGACTGCTTCGCCCAGCGCAGCGTACGGCGTACCGCGATCTCCTGATACTCGCGCGACTTGTTCGGATCCGGGCATTCATCAAACGCCATGATGATGTCGGCCCCGAGCAGGTTCTGAACTTCCATGCTGCGTCGCGCGTCGAGCTGCACAACGCTGCCGTCGATGTGGCTGCGGAACGTGACGCCGTCGTCGTCGATCTTGTTGATGTCGGCCAGCGAGAACACCTGGAACCCGCCGCTGTCCGTCAGGATCGCCCCTGGCCAGCTCATGAAGCGATGCAGATCGCCCAACGCTGCGACGGTCTGCGCGCCGGGCCGGAGCATTAAGTGATATGTATTGCCGAGAATGATCTGCGAGCCGGTCGCGCGGAGGTGATCGGGCAGCACGCCCTTTACTGTGCCCTGAGTTCCGACCGGCATGAAGGCGGGCGTGTCGAACGAGCCGTGCAGCGTGATTACTTTGCCCAGGCGCGCGGCCGTGCGCGTATCGCGGTTCAGCAGTTGATATGAAAGCGGCGCCGCGGGGGTCACCATCGCACCTCGTAAATCACCTGTTCGGCGTTGTCGAAGACCGCGACGAAATGCGGATCGCTCTTGGCAAAGTCGCGCTCGGGACACCAGTCGTTGATGAAAAGGTATTTCGCGCCACTGTCGCGCAGGTTCGTCAACCAGACTTTCTTGTCTGCGTCTCTCGTCATCAAATTTGTCACGGCGCCTTCGAGGTCCTCGCCTTTCACGTGCAACCCGACACGGCCCAAGTCTGCGATCGACCGCACGCCAGCGCGAGTCGGCGCATATATGACGCGGCGATCAAGTTCCGGACCGGTCAAGGGATACACGAAATGGGTGTGGGCGTAGGCGATCGTCGTACCCGGCGAAAGTTCCTTCTCGCGCAGGAACGCCCACCCGTCGGCGATGGGTCCATAGGTGCCTCGCCAGAATGCTTCTGTTTCGCGTCGAGCGTTGAGATGCGCTTGCCAGAAAACGTAAACCATGCCTAACAGTAACAGCGTCAGCGCGCCCACAGAGACTGTCCGCGTGCGCGGGTTGCAAACCAATGCGCTGCTCACAATCAACACTAAGCTCGCGATGATTGCCGGCACGCTCAATACCAAGAGCACTGCCGGCACGAAACTCGTCGCGACGCCGATCACGGCCAACATGATCGCGAGCCAGAAGTCCCAACCGTTGCGCTCGAGCCCTCCCAACGCAATCGCGGCCGACGCGAACAGCAGAAGGAAACTCGGGTACACGAATCGCACTTCCGCATACGGCGAATACAAAACAAATAGAACGACGCCAAGCACCGGACCAAGTAATACAAGGCGTTGCAGCGGTTGCCGGACGAGCGTCGCCGCAACGCGGATGAAGGCGGTTATCCACAGCGCGATGAGCGTCAACACGACGACCGGCGGCAGCGACGCATACGACTGCGCAAGCGTGTGCCAGATGCCCTTTGGTCCGCCGCGCACCATACCTTGAGTTGAGAACATTCCATGAAGCAGCGTGATTCGGCCGATCGTCACGTCGACCGGGAATAGCGGGTTGCCGGTGACGATCGCATTGCGCAGATACCACGGCCCAGCGATCAGCAATGCGACGATTAGCGCAGCTAGATGCTGCCGCCACCCCCAGCCGCTGCGTGCCGGCGCATCGAAGGCAAGCAGCAGGACCGGAAGACTCAAAAGTGCGGTGTACTTCGCCGCCAAGAGCAATCCAAGTGCGACGCCGACCCTCCACGCCGCTTGCGACGTCGCAAACCCAACCACGGCCGTCGCGAAGAACGCAGTAACGAACAGATCATCCTTCGTCAGCACGGTCTGACTGATGAAGGGGCGCGAGACGCACGCAGCCAGTGCGATGATCGATGCAGTGGTGACGCGCGCTCCCAGCGCACGACACAATTGCAGCAGCGCCAGAAAGATCATCAGCAACGCCGGCGCCTCGACAAACTGCGCGATCGCGTCGTTCCCCAGCGGCCCCAGCAGCCACGCGACGAACATCGACCCCGCCAGCGGCGAGTACGTGTTCGCCGGATTGAAGTACCACGTTTGAAACAGCCCGAGCTTTCCGGTCTGCAGCCAGTGCACGGCGGCGGGAAGGTGATACGTCAGCGCATCATTTGCGGTGGGCGGCACGAGTCGCTGATTCCAAACCGCCGCCGCCGCAAAGGCGCAAACCAGCAAGCCGCAGAGCAGAACTGCACGTCCATCGATCGCATCGAGGGCTGATTGTGGCCGCTTCGGAACCGTCAACAGCATCAATCCTGCGACGATTGCTGCGGCGCACATCGCTTCAGCGGCCAGAAATCCAAGCAATCCCGGCAAGCCGACCGAGATATATTGCACGAGATACCAGATCAACATCGCGTCCAGCGCAACCTGCGGCCCGTCGTTGACGCCGCGACGTCGCGCGAACCGAATCGCCGCGACTATGACAAATGCATTGACAGCAAGCAGGACGACGAGCTGCAACTCATCAGGCAGGCGGTGCACCGTGGCAAGCTTACTCGATCAATATGCTCGCACGAGAACGGCTCGCGGGAAGGAGAGCAGGATGATGTCCTCGTGCCGCATGCCGCGCTCGGCGCGGGCTTCGGCGCACCATTGGCACAGGCCGACGGCGTGGCCGAAGCCATGGCCGTCGGTGAAACGCACGGCGTCGGCATCGTTGACGGGCTTGAAGAAGCTGCTGGGCAGGGTCGGCCCGCCGTTGGCGTCGCTGTTGCATGCCCAGCGGATCTCTTCGCCGGTCAGGCTGTAGCGCGTGCCACGCGAATCGGTGACGACGAAGCGCACCGGCCGGCCGAACTGGTTCTGCGCCGCGATGTCGATGCGCGACAGGTCGGCAATGTCCTTCTCAGCCCGGCCTCGCTTTGCGCCCCATGATTTGATCCGCCGCGTCAGCTCCGCCTTGCTCAGCACGACCGGCGGCCAGTTGAACTTCGGCGAGTTGTTACACAGCCCGCCGACCGATTGCTCGACGAGCGGCGCGATCGGCTCTTCGTTGAATGCGTCGCTCACGCTCTGCCCGACGCCGCCGCAGCACGAGCTGAAGTATGCCTTGAAGATGCGCGGCGCCTGCGCTGGCGCGCCATACGCGACGACCACACCGCCGGTCTCGTCGACCGCGGCGATACTCTTGCGCGATTCGCCGTCCATGCCGTCGTACACCTGCGATCGCGTGTCGTCGTACACGTCGAAATGCTTGCCGCCCGGACGCGTTTTCATCTCGTAGATCGCGTAGGTGCGGGCGGTGATCGCCTGCGCCTTGTAAGCCTCGATGTTCCACGTGCGCGGCAGCTCGCCGGGCAGCACGCCCTTCAAATAGCCTTCGATCGGCACGTGGTTGACGACGTCGAATTTTACCGACGTGATCGGGATCAGACGATACTCGCCCCGATAGTGATGGCCGTTCACCGCGATGGCGCCGTCGGATTCAGGCTTGAGCGTGAGCTCCCCGCCGCCCATCGCCACGTTGCCGACGCGCCATCCATCGGCGGCGAGAAGAACGGGAACTGCAGATCCCTTGGGAAAGTTGAGCCGCCGTGCCTGTTGTTCAGAAGATGACTTAGCTAGCACGTGCGACGCCGCCGTGACGTCAACGCGATCGACGTTCTGCAGCAGGCACACGCGCACGATTGGCCCACCATCTGACGTGGTCGGACTCTGCCGACAGCCTATCGGCAGCCAGATCGCCAGCAGCAAAAGCAGAAAGGATGGCGCGCGGAGCCCTGTTCTTCCCATACAGGCGTCCTTGCCTCATCGGTAGGTCAGGCACTCTTGCCTGACTTGTCAGCGAAGAGTCGCTGACCTACTCCTCAAGCTTCCTCAGCCCCAGTCCGAAGGTGGCGAGCTGTTGCTTGATCTCGTTCAGGCTGGTCTGACCGAAGTTTTTGCAGCCCAGCAGTTCATCTTCCGTGCGCGAGGCGAGCTCACCCAGCGACATGATGCTTAATCGCTGCAGCGCCTTGCGGCTTCGGACTGACAGTTCAAGATCAGCCACTGGCTTGCCGAGCGTTTCCTGCGGCACATTGCCGACGACCACCGGGGCACGACGCGCCGCCGGCGCGGCCTTGCCGTCTTCCACTGCCTGACCCAGCCGCAGACCCTTGCTGGCGAGCAGCGCCTTGATCTCGTTCAGGCTCGTCTCGCCGAAGTTCTTGTAGCTCAGCAGTTCCTGCTCGCCGGTTTTCAAGAGGTCGCCCAGGGAGCGGATGTTCATTTTCTTGAGACAGTTGCGCGAGCGAACAGACAGCTCGAAGTCCGTGATCGGGATCTCCAGCACCTGGTTGCTGCGGCCGCCTCGGCGATCGTTGTCCTCGTCATAGTACATCGACCGCGCACTCTCGACATCCTTCATGTACAGCCGCGCGCGGTTGTGATTCGGATTCGTGCGCAGGATCGCGTCGAGGCAACGATGCGCTTCGTCGTAGTGATTGTTGTCCTCGTATAGCACTGCGAGGTTCATCAGCGCATTCAGATGCACCGGCGGACTCGTGCAGATGCGCTCGTACAGCTCGATCGCCTTAGCGTCTTCGGCACGGCGGTCGTAAAGCACCGCGAGGTTGAAACACGCGCCCTCGTGATCGGGATTTTCGTTCAGCGACCGCTCGTAAAACTCTACCGCGCGCTCGTGGTTGCCCTCCTTCTCGGAGTCCAGCCCGCGACGGAAGTACTCTTCGGCGGCACGTTCGTTGATCGAGGTCACACTCGCTTCGTTCATAATTTGCTGATTCCCGGAAGTTTCAAATCGCAGATTGGCCGTACAACGCGAGCAGAAATTGATAAGCGGGCAACCCAAATCTGTCAACCACGGCCCATGCCGACTGCTTGGGCCGCTCCAGTTCCGATATCAGCCTGCAAGCTCATGATATGACGGAAAAACGGCCTTGTGGCCTTATGACATCAGCCCCTAGCGTGATCGTGATGAGGCGTACAGATCGGTTCGCGCACAAGGTGTGCATCGTCACCGGCGGTGGATCAGGGATCGGTCGCGCGACTTGCAATCGACTTGCGGAGGAACATGGCCGCGTCGTCGTCGTTGATCTTAACGAAGAACACGGCAATCAGACGGTCGAGTCGCTTCGATCCGCAGGCAGCGAAGCCATTTTTGCGAAGGCCGACGTGTCGCAATCTCGCGAGGTACAGGCAGCCGTTGACGCGGTCGTTACGCGCTGGGGCGAGGTCCACGTCCTGGTCAACAACGCCGCGATGATGACGTTTAAGAACGTCGTCGATCTGTCTGAATCGGATTGGGATCACGTGCTGGGGGTGAACCTCAAGAGCGTCTTTCTGTTCTGTAAATACGCGCTGCCGCACATGCCCAAAGGCGGCGCGATCGTCAACACGAGCTCCGTTCACGCCCATCAGACCGAGGCGGGCGTGTCGCCTTACGTCGCGAGCAAAGGTGGGATCGAGGCCTTCGCGCGCTGCCTGGCTCTCGAGTGTGAGCCGCGCAAAGTGCGGGTGAACTGCGTCGCACCGGGCGCGGTCAACACGCCAATGCTTTGGAACAATCCCAACGTGAAGAGCGGCAAGGAGAAGGTGAAAGGCTCCGTCGGGGAACCTGCGGATATCGCCGCGGCGATCTGCTTCCTCGCTTCCGACGATGCGCGGTTCATCACCGGCGAAACGCTCGTCGTCGATGGCGGACGACTCGACATCCTTTGACGAAATCACTTTCATGACAAAGCGCCCTTTCATGTTCGCGACGGGGATCGAGAACAGTTATCCGGTCATCGGCACGCGCGACGGAAAATCCAAACGCATCGATGAGATGGAAAAATGCGGCCATTACCGACGCTGGCGAGAAGATTTCGACCTTGTCAACGAAATGGGCATCCAGTACCTGCGTTATGGCCCGCCCTACTACAAGACGCACCTCGGCCCCGGCAAATACGACTGGTCATTCGCCGATGAGACGATGAACGGCCTCAAAGAGCGCGACATCACGCCCATCGTAGACTTGTGCCACTTTGGTGTGCCGGAATGGATCGGCGATTTTCAAAATCCAGACTTTCCCAAGCTGTTCGCACAGTATGCCCGCGCGTTTGCGCAGCGCTATCCGTGGGTGCGGATGTACACGCCGGTCAACGAGATCTTCGTCGCCGCGACGTTTTCGGCTCTGCTGGGCTGGTGGAACGAGCAATTACGATCGGACAAGGCGTGGGTCAACGCCGTGAAGCACCTCTGCCAGGCTAACGTGTCGGCAATGCGCGCGATCCTCGAAGTGAACCACGATCCCACCTTCATCCAAAGCGAGTCAACCGAATACTTTCACCCCGGCGATCCGACCGCTCAGGAACGTGCTGCCTTCCTCAACGAGCGACGCTTTCTATCGCTGGATCTGACCTACGGCTATCCGCTCAACGTCACAATGTATGAGTATCTGATCGATCATGGAATGACGCGCGACGAGTATCACTGGTTCGAGCAGAACCAGGTGAAAGCACGCTGCCTGATGGGTAACGATTACTACGTAACCAACGAGCACACGGTGAACGCCGACGGGACCATCACGCCATCCGGTGAGATCTTCGGTTACTACGTGATCACGCATCAGTACTACGCGCGTTATCGCCTGCCGGTCATGCACACCGAGACCAACTTCAAGGATGCCGACCGCGCCGTCTCGTGGCTGAAGAAAGAGTGGGCCAACATGCACCGGCTGAAGCTCGACGGTGTGCCCATACTTGGCTTTACGTGGTACAGCCTGACCGACCAGATCGATTGGGATACGGCCCTCCGCGAGGAGAACAACAACGTGAATGAGTGCGGCCTGTTCGACCTTGCTCGAAAAATCCGGCCTGTGGGGGAGGCTTACAAGAAGCTCATTGATCGGTGGCGCGAAATCCTGCCTACCGAATCGCAGGGGTTGCGGCCGCAGTATTGAGATCGACTATGATCGCATCGTGGCAACCGTTCTGCTATTTGCCAACCCGATTGCGGGACGTGGACGGGGAAAGCGGATCGCCGCGGCGCTGCGGCGAACGCTCAGCAGCCGCGGGTATGACGTGCGGGCGTTTCTCGATCCACCGCATGCGGTGAGCGATCAAGTTATCCGCCAATCGCGGGACGCGGCCGCCTGCATCTCGATCGGCGGCGACGGCACGCTTCGCGGCGTGACGCAGCGGATGGCTGATGTCTTCGGGTTCGAGCACATGCCGCCGCTGGTGGTCGTACCGCTGGGCACGGCCAACCTCATGAGCAAACATCTCGCCTGCAAGTGGGACGATGCGTCCATCGATGAACAGGTCGTCGATGCGATCGACAGGCGCAGGATCACCTCGCTCGACGTCGCCACGGCGAACGACAAGATTTTCCTGCTGATGGCCGGCGTCGGCTTCGACGCCCACATCATCCACGAGCTCGACCGCACGCGCACAGGGCCGATCGATATCACCAGCTACGCCCTGCCTGCGGCGATGGCGCTGCAAAACTATTCGTACTCACCCATCGAAGTCGAAGTCGAAGGGCGGCACGCGTTCGGACCCGCGCCGGCATTGGTCTTCATCGGCAACGTGCCGGAATACGGGACTGGCTTCCCGGTGCTCCCGCTGGCGCGGTCGGACGACGCGGTGCTCGACTTCTGCGTGCTGCCGTGCGCGTCTCGCGTAGACGTGCTCAAGCTGTTCATGCTCGTGGCGACGGGTGATCACATGCGGGCCGAAGGCGTCGTTTATGGGACAGCGAAACACGTGCGCGTCGCCTCTTCGGTGGAGGTGCCAGTTCAGGTCGACGGTGAATCGGCCGGTCACACACCACTGGAGATCCGCATGCTCGATCAACGAATCCCGTTCATCGTGCAGTGAAATCGAGCTGGTTTGACAACAAACCGCGAACAACCGACAACAACAAACCCAGCATGAACGACCTGCTTCACCTCGATCGCTCGCCGCTGTTCGTCATCGCGGGACCGTGCGTGATCGAGTCGCCCGAGATCTGTCTGCAGATTGGCACGCACGTGAAGCGCGTGTGCGAAAAGCTTGGGCTGACGTATATCTTCAAGGCGAGTTTCGACAAGGCGAACCGATCGGCTGGCGCGAGCTTTCGCGGACCGGGATTGCGCGATGGGCTGATCGTTCTCGAGCGCGTGAAGCACGACCTTGGCGTCGCAGTGCTGACGGACGTCCATCAAGCTGATCAGGCAGATCGGGCGGCGCAAGTCGTGGACGTGCTGCAAGTGCCGGCGTTCTTATCGCGACAGACCGATCTCCTTGTTGCGTGTGGACGCACGCGGAAAGCGGTCAACATCAAGAAGGGCCAGTTCATGTCGCCGCAGGAAATGGGCCTGGCGATCGAGAAGGTGCGCTCGGCGGGCAACGATCGCGTGATGCTCACCGAGCGCGGCACGTTCTTCGGCTACAACCGCCTCGTAAACGATTTCACCGGCCTGGCGGTCATGAAAGATCTGGGCGTCCCGGTGATTTTCGACATCACGCACAGTACGCAAAGCCCGGCAGGCTTGGGAAACCAATCCGGCGGCAATCCGCAGTATTCCGCCCTGCTCGCGCGGGCCGCCGTCGCGACCGGTGTGGTCGACGGAATTTTTCTGGAATGTCATCCCGACCCAAAGAATGCGAAGAGCGATGCCGCTACCATGCTCGGTCTCGACCAGGTCGAGCCGCTGCTGATCGATTGCAAGCGAATCGCTGAGGCCGCGCGTAGAAAATGATCGCAGAACACTTGAAACGATGGGCCGACCCTGGCTAAGTAGTCGGTAAGCAATGCGAAAAGCAAAGCTCACTCATCTCGATTCTCGCGGCGCGGCGCGGATGGTGGACATCGGCGGTAAGCCGGTTTCCGCGCGCGAGGCCATCGCCGAAGGTTACGTCGAGATGAAGGGAGCCACGCTTCGGGCAATCGTTGAAAACAAATTGCCCAAAGGTGAGGTGCTGGCGACCGCGCGCATCGCCGGCATTATGGCCGCGAAGAAGTGTGGCGAGCTGATTCCACTATGCCATCCGCTGCCGATCGAGTCGATCACGGTCGATTTCGATATCCCGGAATTGGAACCCGATTCCATCGAATCGGTTCAACTGCGTATCATCGCGACCGCGCGAATCACCGCCAAGACCGGTGTCGAGATGGAAGCGCTGACGGCCGCCTCGGTAGCGGCTCTGACTGTCTACGACATGTGCAAGGCGGTCGACAAATCGATGGTCATCCGCAGCGTCCGTCTGCTGAAGAAAACCGGTGGCACGTCGTCGCCGAGGACGATGACCGTGCAGCATCTGAACATCTAGCCTAGATCAGAATTCCCACCACGCACGCGGCCATCAGGGAGGCGATCGCGCCGCCGACCATAGCGAGCAGACCGATGCGACTGAGATCGGCGCGGCGGCTGGGCGCGAGCGAGGCGATTCCACCAACCTGAATTCCGACGGACGCGAAGTTCGCGAAGCCGCACAGCGCGTAGGTCGCCAGATAGCGTGCGCGCGGCGAGAGAAAATTCGGGTCGGCGCCGAGTGCATCTTTCATCTGCGAATAGGCAATCAGCTCGTTGAGCACGGTCTTGACACCCAGCAGCGAGCCGACGTGTTGCGATTCGGTCCAGGACACGCCGATCAGCCACGCGAAAGGTCGGAAAATCCAGCCCAGGACGCGCTCCAGTGTGAGCGCATCACCCATACCGGCTTGCATCGAAAGCCACCCGAGCATTCCGTTGAACAGTGCGACCAGCGCCGTGAACGCGATGAGCATCGCCGCAACGTTGAGCGCAAGGCCGAGTCCCTCGGATGTCCCGCGGGCTGCAGCATCGACGAGATTCGCGTCGATCTTTTGCACCTTGAATTCGACGCCGCCGGCCGTCACCGGCACCTCGCCCTCGGGCACCATGAGCTTGGCAACCAGCAGCGATCCGGGCGCCGTGATGAAGCACGCTGCCGCCAGGTGTCCGGCCGCATCCTGAAGAAATGGCGACAGCCACACTGTGTAGAGCCCGAGGACGCCCGATGCGATGTTCGCAAATCCTCCCACCATGATCGCCATCAGCTCGCTGCGTGTCGCGGCGGCGATGAACGGCTTGACCATCAGTGGCGCTTCGGTCTGGCCGACAAAGATGTTTGCCGCGCTGCTCAACGTCTCGGCGCCGCTCGTCCCCATAGACCTGGACATGACCCATGCCAGTCCCTGCACGACGTACTGCATGATGCCGCTGTGATAGAGCACGGCCGTGAGACATGAAAAAAAGATGATGGTCGGCAAGACGAAGAAGGCGAAGTAACCCACGTTTTGCGCGACGCCGACGACGTCAGTCCCGTGCGTAACGGTGGGTCCCGGAAGCACGGAGAGATCGCCGAACACCAATTTCGCGCCGGCGGCCGTGCAGCGCAGGAGCGCATCAACCACGTTGTTGATCGCGATCAAGAACACGCGGTTCCACACGACGATCGCGCCGAACACGAACTGGAGCACGAATCCCCACGCGATCATCCGCGGCGACGGCAACGCGCGATGCCCCCGCATCCGGCCGATCGCGATCGCGAGAAGCGTAAAGACGATCAGCCCGAGCAGCGACTGCGCGCGTTCCAGTCCGGTGCCATGCGGAGGTGGCGGCGGAAGAGCCGGCGCCGTCGCTGCCGCCGCCGCCGCCGCCGGGAAAG